>Ga0193742_1000717_pt1 | contig 21375 bp, 22 predicted proteins | sample L2c1metaG_FD_165511 | JGI IMG/M metagenome (GOLD analysis project Ga0193742, IMG submission 165511) | Soil microbial communities from a riparian zone of the East river system, Colorado, United States - L2c1 | ecosystem: Environmental > Terrestrial > Soil > Riparian zone | place: USA: East River... | reverse complement strand
GGCCACGAGCGAAGCGAGTCGCCTGAGCAGCGCAGGGAGGGAAGACGCCGGGACCAGGCCGCGAATACGCGAGCGGAGCGAGCCAATGTGACCGTGAGGGCTTGTGTGAGCGGCCGCCGGCGTCTGGACTGACCGAGCAGCGCAGGGCCACGAGCGAAGCGAGCCGCCCGAGCAGCGCAGGGAGGGAAGACGCCGGGACCAGGCCGCGAATACGCGAGCGGAGCGAGCCAATGTCACAGTCACCGCCCGTCGAGCAGACCGGTCGCCAATGACTGCAGCGCGGCGATCAGCCGCTCGGTGTTGCCGGTGGCCATCCGGCGGATGACCGACTCTGCGGTGAGGCCGGCGAGCAGTAGGTCGGCGAGCAGGTCGGCGTCCAGGTCCGGGCGTTCCTGCGCGATGAGGTCGCGGACGTGGCCCTGCCAGAGCTGGTACACGGGGTGGTTCTCGCCGTGCTGGTGTTGTGTCGTGACGACCTGACCGAGCGCGGCGACGAGGCCTTTGTTGCGGCTGACCACGTCGACGACCGCGGCGAGGAACGCCAGTAGCCGCTCCCGTGCCGGCGCGCCGGGGCCGAGCGGCGGCGGGCCGGCGTCGATGTCGGCGCCGAGGCCCATCGCGCGTTCCTGCATCAGCGCCACCATCAGCCCCATCCGGTTGCCGAACCGGTGGAACACCGTGCCCTTGCCGACTCCCGCCGCCGCGGCGACCTGCTCGATCGTCACCTCGTCCGGCCGGTGTGTCGTGAGCAGCTCCTCGGTCGCGGCCAGGATCGCGCGCCGGTTGCGGGCGGCGTCGGCACGCATCACTCCTCCTTGCGACGTGACAATTGGACCTTCGGTCCAGTACGGTTAAATTGACCGCAAGTCCAGTTAGGTTCTTCAGGCAGGAGAATACCGTGCGTCGAGTCCGCTACTACGAGTTCGGCGGCCCAGAGGTGCTGCGCGTCGAGGAGACCGACGTCCCGCGGCCGGGACCGGGCCAGGTGTTGCTGCGGGCGTCCACGATCGGCGCGAACTTCGTCGACACCCGGTTCCGGCGCGGTGGCACCGGGATGTTCCAGCGGCCGCTGCCGGGCAGCCTCACCGCCGACGTCGTCGGCACGGTCGAGTCCGTCGGGCCGGACGTCGACACGGCGTTGGTCGGCCGCCGGGTCGCGGCACTGGTGGCCGACGACGCGTTCGCCGACTACTCGCTGGCGGACGCGGAGTGGCTCGCCGAGGTGCCGGAGGGGGTCGACGACGCCTCGGCGACCATGCTGCCGATGGCCGCGCCGCTCGCACTGCGCCTGCTGCGCATGGCCCGCCTGACCCCGGGCGAGACGGTGCTGGTGCACGCCGCCGCCGGCGGCATCGGCCACGTGGCCGTGCAGCTCGCGAAACTGTTGGGCGGCAAGGTGATCGCCACCGCGGGCGCCCCGGCGAAGCTGGCGTTCGCCCGCGCGCACGGCGCCGACGAGGCGATCGACTACCGCGACCCGGCGTGGCCGGAGCGGGTGCCCGACGGGGTCGACATCGTGCTCGACTCGGTCGGCGGGACGGTGCTGGACCAGTCCATCGCGCTGCTGAGGCCGTTCGGCCGGACCGTCGTCTACGGCGCCGCGGCCGGCGACCTGGCCCGCATCCCGGTGGAGTCGCTGTTCGGACTGAAGACGGTGACGGGCTTCTCGGTGCTGGCCTGGCGCGCGGCGGCGCCGAAGGAGGCGGCGGCGGAGATGGCTGAGGTGGCCGCGATGTACGCCGCCGGGCAGCTGCGCACGACCGTCCACACGCGACTGCCACTCACGGAGGCCGCGGAGGCACACCGAATTCTCGACGAACGCGAGCACTCTGGCCGCGTGCTACTGGTCCCGTAACGGCACCTCGCCTAACTCGCCCTCGCCTCGGCGAGGGCGAGTGCCGGTATCGCCGCGGCCGCGTCCGTGATCAGTGTCGTCACCGTGCCGGAGCGGAGCACGGCGTCGATGGCAGTAGCTTTCGGGGCCGTGTAGCCGAGTGCGATCACTTCCGGCACACGTTTCAGCTCCTCCGTGCTGATCGCCAGCACGTGGTGCGCGAGGCCGGTCGACAGCGCGTTGCCCGCGCCGTCGAACAGCCGGGCCGCGACCTCGGCGACGGCGCCGCGACGGCCGATCGCCTCGCGTTCCGCCGTGTCCAGCGAGTCGTACACAGTGGACTCCCCCGGCGCCCACGCGCCGATCGACACGACGGCCTTCGTCAGATTGCGGAACTGGCCGAACGTCTCGGCGATGCCCGGCTGCCGGCGCAGCGTCTCGGTCGTCCTGCGGTCCGGCAGCACCAGCGGCCCGTAGATGGGATACGCGTCCCCGCCACCGACCGCGGCCACCCGGCTCACCGTCTCCACCGACCGGTCCCGCATGTCCATCCCCGCCTGCACACCGCACAGCTGCACCACCGGACACCGCGGCAGCGTCCGCACGGTCTCGGCCATCACGTTGACCGACCGGGCCCACGACAGGCCGATGACGTCGTCCTTGGTAACCAGCTCGGACAGCAGGTCCGCCGCGAGCGCGCCGATGTGCCGGCGCACGTCGGCGCGAGAGCCACCCGAGAACGCTCGTTCGAGCACTAGGACACGATTCAGACCGTAGGCGGAACGCAGCTCGTCGGACAGCGCGAGGTCGATCGGGAGACCCAGGTCGAACTCGACCCGAACCAGGCCGTTTTCCCTTGCTGTGTCAAGGATGCGGGCCACCTTGAACCGGCTGATGCCGAACTCCTCCGCGATCTCCAGCTTGGACTGCCCCAGCACGTAGAACCGGCGCGCGATCAACGCTGCCGTCATCGACTCCGCTGGTCCACCTCGGGCGGATCGGGCGCTCATCTGAGCACTTTAGCACGAATTTCACATCAAAGGTTGACGTATTTACCAAGGAAGCTCTCTAATCGATGCACATGCTCGGCAGTGCATAGCGTCGAGACGTGCTCAGATGAGCGTCCAACGGAGGAGGCCGCATGCGAGCCGCCATCATCGACGAACCCGGCAAGATCCGGGTCGGTGACGTGCCGGATCCCAAACCGGAACCAAGACATGTGGTGGTCGAGGTCGGCGCCTGCGGGATCTGCGGCACCGATCTGCACATCGCGGACGGCCACTTCCCGCCCACCCCGTACCCGATCGTGCCGGGCCACGAGTTCGCCGGTGAGATCGTCGAGGTCGGCGCGGAGGTCGCCGGCTGGTCGGTCGGCGACCGCGTCGCCGTCGACCCATCCCTGTTCTGCGGCTACTGCGGCCCGTGCCGCGAGGGCCGCGGCAACCTCTGCGAGAACTGGAACGCCACCGGCGACACCGTCAACGGCGCGTTCGCACAGTACGTCGCGGTGCCGGCCGCCAACTGCTACCGGCTGCCGGATCACCTGACGTGGCAACAGGGCGCGCTCGTCGAGCCGCTCTCCTGCGCGGTGCACGGCGTGCGCCGCATCGGGGTCGAGGCCGGCGAGCGGTTCCTCGTCGTCGGCGCCGGCACCATGGGACTGCTGATGCAGCAACTGCTGCAGAGCGCGGGCGCGACCGTGTCGGTGGTGGACCGCGACGCCAACCGCCTCGGCCGTGCGCGGGACCTCGGCGCCGCCGCCACCGCGACCGGCGTGTCCGAACTGGACGACCGGTTCGACGCGGCGGTCGACGCGACCGGCGCCGTGCCCGCCATCGAGGCCGCGTTCGACTCCCTGCGCCGCGGCGGCCGGCTGCTCGTGTTCGGCGTGGCGCCCGCGGAGGCGCGCATCGCGCTGTCCCCGTTCCGCATCTACAACGACGAGATCACCGTGGTCGGCTCGATGGCCGTGCTGAACAGCTACGGCCGGGCGCTCGACCTCGTCGCGAACGGCAGCATCGACACGGCCACGCTGCTCACGCACACCCTGCCGCTCCGCGACTATCCGGCCGCGCTCGACCTCATGCGCAGCGGCGCGGGACTGAAGGTCCAGGTGGTGCCCGATGCGTAAGGCACTGACGCTCTTCCTGGTCGCCGCGCTGCTCGGCGTGGCGGGCTGCGCCGGGGCCGGCGCGGTGGGCGCCGGCGGTCGCACGCTGGTGGTCGCGATCGTGGCGAACCCCCAGATGCAGGACGCCATCTCGCTGTCCGGCCAGTTCGAACGCGACACCGGCATCACGCTCCGGTTCGTCACGCTGCCGGAGAACCAGGCCCGCGCGAAGATCACCGCGTCGGTGGCCACCGGGGGCGGCGAGTTCGACGTGGTGATGATCAGCAACTACGAGACCCCGCAGTGGGCCAAGAACGGCTGGCTCGAGAACCTCGAGCCCTACCTCAAGGAGAGCCAGGGCTACGACGAGAACGACTTCATCCCGAGCATCCGGACCTCACTGTCCTATCAGGACTCGCTGTACGCGGTGCCGTTCTACGGCGAGTCGTCGTTCCTGGCCTACCGCAAGGATCTCTTCGACGCGGCCGGGCTGACGATGCCGGCCCACCCGACCTGGCAGGAGGTCGCGGGCTTCGCGGCGAAGCTGGACGACGACGCGAAGGACGTCGCGGGCATCTGCCTGCGCGGGAAGCCGGGCTGGGGCGAGAGCCTCGCGCCGTTCACCACGGTGGCCAACACCTTCGGCGCGAGCTGGTTCGACGAGGACTGGAACGCGCGGCTGAACACGCCGGAGTTCAAGAAGGCCGCACAGTTCTATGTGGACCTGGTACGCGAGCACGGCGAGGTCGGCGCGTCCAGCGCCGGGTTCTCCGAGTGCGGCACGCGCTACGGCCAGGGCCAGGCGGCCATGTGGTACGACGCGACGGTCATGGCCGGCACCAACGAGGACGAGTCGAGCAGCAAGATCGTCGGCAAGTCCGGCTACGTCGCCGCGCCCGTCGAGCAGACGAGGAGCAGCGGCTGGCTCTACACCTGGGCGCTCGCGATGCCGAAGGTCACGCAGGACAAGCAGGGCGCCTGGGAGTTCATGAAGTGGATGACCGACAAGCAGTTCGTGAAATCGGTCGGCACGGAGTTCGGCTGGAACCGGGTGCCGCCGGGCTGCCGCGCGTCCACCTACGACATCCCCGAGTACACCGAGGCCGCGAAGGCCTACGCGCAACCGACCCTGGACGCCATCAACGAGGCGACCCAGCAGAACGCGATGGCGCACCCCGTGCCGTACCCGGGCATCCAGTTCGTCGGCATCCCCGAGTTCCAGGACCTCGGCACCCGGGTGAGCCAGCAACTGTCCGCGGCGATCGCCGGCCAGATCACGGTCGACGAGGCGCTCGCGCAGTCCCAGGAGTACGCCGACACCGTCGGCCAGGCCTACCGGGAGACGCGATGACCTCATCCGTACTGCCCTCCAACGTGGCCGCGCCCGCGACGGCGACGCCCGCGAACAAACAGGCGAGTGCGAAGAGCGCCGCGTGGCGGCGGCGGCTGCCGCTGCTGCCCGCGCTGATCTTCACGATCGTCGTCACGCAGATCCCGTTCGTGCTCACGGTGGTCTACTCGTTCCAGTCGTGGAACCTGGTGCGGCCGGGCTCCCGGCACTTCGTGTGGCTGCAGAACTACGTCGACGTGTTCGTCGACAGCCAGTTCCGCACGGCACTGCTCAACACCGTGCTGCTGACCGTGTTCAGCGTGCTGGTGTCGATGCTGCTCGGGCTCGGACTCGCACTGTTGCTGGACCGCAAGATGATCGGCCGCGGCGTGGTCAGAACCCTGCTGATCACACCGTTCCTGATCCTGCCGGCGGCCGGCGCGCTGCTGTGGAAGACCACGATGTTCGACCCGACCTACGGGCTGCTGAACTTCGTGTTCGGCGGCAACACCGACTGGCTCGCCGAGTGGCCGCTCACGTCGGTGATCGCACAGATCGTCTGGCAGTGGACGCCGTTCATGATGCTGCTGATCCTCGCCGGGCTGCAGAGCCAGTCCAAGGAGGTGCTCGAGGCGGCGCAGGTGGACGGCGCCAACCGGTGGCGCACGTTCGCGTCGATCACGCTGCCGCAGCTGTCCCGCTACCTCCAGCTGGCCACGCTGCTCGGCGCGATCTACATCGTGAACAGCTTCGACGCGATCTTCCTGATGACGCAGGGCGGTCCCGGCACCGCGAGCACCAACCTGCCGTTCTACATCTACCAGCGGGCGTTCCAGGGCTTCGACATCGGCCAGTCGTCCGCGATGGGCGTGGTCGTGGTGATCCTCACGATGATCGTGGCGACCTTCGCGCTGCGCCTGATGTTCCGCACATTCTCGGTGACCGGTGGGGTGAAGTGAGATGACCACTGTGGACACTGCGACACCCCGGCACGCGGCCGCGCCGGTGCCCCGCAAGAGGAAGCGCAGGATCGGCCCGATCTCGCTCTCGGCGCTGACCTGGGTGATCGCGATCCTGTTCGTGTTCCCCCTGATCTGGATGGTGCTCACCTCGTTCAAGCAGGAGGCGGACGCCTACACCGACCCGCCGAAGCTCGTGTTCGGCCCGACGCTGGACCAGTTCGCGGGCGTCATCGACCGCGGTTTCCTGCCGTACCTGGCGAACTCCGCGTTCGTCACGGTGCTTGTCGTGCTGATCGTGCTGATCTTCGCGATCCCGGCGGCCTACGCGCTGTCGATCGCGCCGGTGAAGGGCACCACCAACGCGCTCGGCTTCTTCCTGTCCACCAAGATGCTGCCGATCGTCGCGGCGATCATCCCGCTGTACGTGATCTCGCAGAACCTGAAGCTGCTGGACAACGTATGGGCGCTGGTCATCCTCTACACCTCGATGAACCTGCCGCTCGCGATCTGGATGATGCGGTCGTTCTTCCTCGAGGTGCCGACGGAGATGATGGAGGCGGCCCGCGTCGACGGCGCGAACCTGCCGACACTGCTCTACAAGATCATCCTGCCGGTCGTGGCGCCCGGCATCGCGGCGACCGCGCTGATCTGCGTGATCTTCTCGTGGACCGAGTTCTTCTACGCGGTCAACCTCACCGCCGCCCGCGCCGGCACCGTGCCGGTGTTCCTGGTCGGCTTCATCACCTCCGAGGGCCTCTACTGGGCGCAGCTGGCCGCGGCCGCGCTGCTCGCCTCGCTGCCGGTGATGATCGTCGGCTGGATCGCACAGAACCATCTCGTCCGTGGCCTGTCCATGGGCGCCGTCAAGTAGGAGATCGTCATGGCTGAAGTCGTTTACGCGGACGCCTCTCGGGTCTACCCGGGCGCCCATCAGGTCCGCGCGGTGGACCGGCTGGACCTGACCGTGCCGGACGGCGAGTTCCTCGTGCTGGTCGGGCCGTCCGGGTCCGGCAAGTCCACGGCGCTGCGCATGTGCGCCGGGCTGGAGGACGTGGACGAGGGCGCGATCCGCATCGGCGAGCGCGAGGTCACCGACCTGCCGCCGAAGGACCGGGACATCGCCATGGTGTTCCAGTCCTACGCGCTGTACCCGCACATGACCGTCGCGGACAACATGGCGTTCGCGCTGCGGCTGCGCAAGATGGGCAAGGAGGAGATCAGCACCAAGGTCAAGGAGGCGGCCGCGATGCTGGACCTCACCAAGTACCTCGACCGCAAGCCGAAGGCGCTGTCCGGCGGGCAGCGGCAGCGGGTCGCCATGGGCCGCGCGATCGTGCGCGAGCCCAGCGTGTTCCTGATGGACGAGCCACTGTCCAACCTGGACGCGAAGCTGCGGGTGGAGACCCGCGCGAACATCGCGCAGCTCCAGCAGCGCCTGGGCACCACGACCATCTACGTCACCCACGACCAGGTCGAGGCGATGACCATGGGCGACCGGGTCGCGGTGCTCAAGGACGGCGTGCTGCAGCAGTGCGCGTCGCCCCGCGAGCTGTACGACCGCCCCGCCAACGTGTTCGTGGCCGGTTTCATCGGCTCGCCGGCCATGAACCTGGGCACGCACCCGGTCACCGAGGCGGGTGTCACGCTCAGCGGGCTGACCGTGCCGGTGCCGCGCGGCCGGCTCGGCGGACTGTCCGAGGTCACGTTCGGGGTGCGACCGGAAGCACTGGACCTGGTGTCCGACGGCGGTTTCGAGCTGTCCGTGAAGCTGGTCGAGGAGCTGGGCGCGGACGCGTACGTGCACGGCGAGCTGGCCGACGGCGAGAAGATGGTGGTCCGGGTGGACGGCCGCAACCCGCCGCGCCTCGGCGACCAGGTGCGGGTCGGCCTGCGGGACACCGAGGAGGTGCACCTGTTCCACCCGGAGACCGGGTTGCGCATTCCGTAGGCTCGCGGGCCGGCTCACCTGAGCGCGAGGAACACCGCCCCGCCGACGATCGGGCCGACCAGCGCGCCGACGACGACCTGCGCGACCGTGTGGGCCTCGACGACCACGCGGGACCAGCACACCAGCGCGACCGCCGCGGCGAGCAGGAGGTACCACGGCCCGTACAACAGCGCGATCGTGGCGACCGCGCCGCCGGCGACCGCGGCGTGCACCGACACCTTCCACCACTTGGTGATCACCAGGCAGGCCACCAGCGTCACGATCATCGACCAACTGAGCGCGATCACCGCGCGCGGGGCGTCGCCGACCAGCATGATCGCCAGCCCGACCAGCGCGGACGCGAGGATCAGCAGGAACGGCACGAACCGCCGCTCGCGTTCCCGCACCCAGTGCCCGCCCCACCGGCCGCTGCGGGAGCCGCGGACCAGGATCACCATCGGGATCACGCAGTAGAAGACGGCGGCGAGCAGACCCCAGCCCGCGGTGGCGGCAAGGTCGTGGCCGGTGCCGAACCACGCGACCGCGAGCGACAGCACGACCACGATCACGGCGGGCGACAGGGCCTCGGTGACGACGCGTGCGGCGCGCAACGACAGACTAGGTGCGGCGGTAGTGTCCACGGACCAATCCTCGCAGAGCCGCGCGCCGAACCACGCGCGACCGAAAGGAGTCCCATGAAGGCCGGCGAGCTCGCACCCGACTTCGAACTGCCGGACGAGACCGGCACGACCCGCGCGCTGCGTGAGTTCCTCGAGAGCGGGCCGGTGGTGCTGTTCTTCTACCCCGCCGCGATGACCAAGGGCTGCACCGCGGAGAGCTGCCACTTCCGCGACCTGGCGGCCGAGTTCGCCGCGGTCGGCGCGACCCGCGTCGGCATCAGCCCGGACGAGGTCGAGAAGCAGGCGCGGTTCAGCGACACCCACTCGTTCGACTTCCCGCTGCTGTCCGACCCGACCGGCGAGGTGGCGACGCAGTTCGGCGTGCGGCGCAGCTTCGGGCCGCTGCTGACCAGGCGGCAGACGTTCGTGATCGACACGGACCGGACGGTCCTGGAAGTGATCAAGAGCGAGCTGCGGATGGGCGTCCACGCGGACCGGGCGCTGGAAGTGCTCCGAGCGCGCGCGGCCTAGTCCCGTCCACTGTGGACCTGGTCTACGCAGAGGACCCCGAGTGCGGCGCTCCGCACCCAGGGTCCTCTGTGGACAAGCGCCTGGAAGGCTAGTTGACGATCACGTCCGGCGGGATCGGGGTGTCGTTGCGCAGCGCGTCGAACAGCTGCCCCGACTTGGTCTCGTCCCAGTGGTTCGCGGACGAGCTGGTGACCGGCACCGTGGTGGTCACCGTGCCGCCGTCGGAGATGCCGCCCATCGCGATGCCGAGCCCCGCGAGGTTGTGCAGGTGGTCGCCCTCGTCGATGGTGAGCGCGTCGGTGACCTCGCCGATGAGCGGGAACACGTCGAACGGGTTGAGCAGCGTGCCGGGGCTCCCGATCTCACTCGCCAGCGCGCCGATGAACTTCCGCTGGTTCACCACCCGGTCGAGGTCCGACCGCGGCGTCGACGAGCTGTACCGCATGCGCACGAACGCCAGCGCCTGCGTGCCGTCGAGCGTCTGGTGGCCCGCCGGGATCGTCGCACCCGTCTTGGTGTCGTGCATCTCCTCCGGGATGTCCATCTCGACGCCGCCGACCGCGTCGACGATGCCGGCGAAGCCGCCGAAGCTGATCTCCGCGTAGTGGTCGATGCGCAGTCCGGTCGCGCCCTCGACGGTCTTCACCAGCAGCGGCGCGCCACCGAGCGAGAACGCCGCGTTGATCTTGCTGTTCCCGTGCCCCGGGATGTCCACATTGGAGTCTCGGGGCAGGCTCAGCAGCGTCGGCGGCGTGTCGTTGTCCGGGATGTGCGCGACCATGATCGTGTCGGTGCGCTTGCCGGCCGTGTCACCGGTGGTGAGCTTCGCCTTCTCCTCGTCGGTCAGGCCCTCGCGGCTGTCCGACCCGACGATGAGCCAGTTGGTGCCCGACGCGGCCGCGGGCCGGCCCGGGTAGTCCTCGAGCGCGGCGACGCGGTTGATGGACGTGTCCATCCAGATCCACCCGCCGCCGAGCAGCACGAGCAGGACCAGCAGCGCGATCAGGAGCCGGCGCCCCCAGCGGGGCCTGCGACGCGGCCGGCGCGGCGGCGGTGGCGGGTAGCCCTCGTCGCCGGCGGGCGGCTGGCGGTAGTCGTCCGGTGGCCCCTGGCGGCGCGGCGGCGGGCCGTAGCCGTCCTGGCGGCGCTGCGGCGGCGCGTCGTCGTTGCCGGGCAGCGGCAACATCCTGGTGTTGTGGTACTCGGGCTTACGGCCCTGCCTCGGCGGCGGACCACCGTACCCGGGCGGGCGACCACCCTGACCCGGCCGTCGCGGCGGCGGCTGCTGAAAACTCATCTCCCCAACCTTCCGTCATCACACAAGACGTGGGGACCCGCGCCCAGGTTGCGAAACACGGTGCACACCGTACGAGACCGTCATCAAATGGGCACACCGAGTCCGTCCGGCGCGGGCTTCGCCAGCGCCGCGGCGATGTCGTGGTCCAGGTCGACGATGCCGAGCACGCCGAGTGTGAACCGTCTGACCAGCAGCGTCCACCGCGAGTACCGGCGGAGCAGCGCGTGTGACTCCCTCCGGACGTCGAACCGGCAGACCGAGTCGGTCACGAGCTTCGCCCGTTCGGCGTAGGCGTGGGACAGCGCGGGCTCGGTGGTCCGGTCCCGGTCGCCGTGCGCGATGAGCACGGTCCGGTCGGCCAGCTGCGCCACCGGCTCCCCCTCCGGCGTCCACGGCGCGAGCGCGCACACGCCCGCGATCGCCGGGTCGTCGGCCACCCGCAGCGCCACCCGGCCGCCCATGGAATGCCCGACCAGCACGACCGGCGCGTCCGGGTGCGCGCGCCGGATCTCCTCGAGCGCCCACCGCGCGTCGGCCACCGGGTCGAGGTCGGGCTTGTTCCAGCCGCGATACCGGTTGCGCAGCAACCACACCGCGACCCCCGCGTCGCGACCCGCCTTCCGCAGGTCGCGGGCGAACGGCACCATCCGCCAGTACGCGGGGTACCAGCGCGTCGCCGACACCTTGCTGCGCTCCTGCCCGCCGTGCAGCACGAGCACCACCGCCCGCACGGCCGCGCCCCTCGCCCCCGACTTCGACAACCCCGGCTCGACTGTCACACCCTGCCTCGCTCACCCTCGACGAACGCCTCGATCCCGTCCAACACCCGCGCGAGCCCGAACTCGAACTCGCCCGCCCAGTCCAGCTCCTCGTCGTGCCACACGGCCGCCAGCATGGGGAACCGCGCCGGATCGAGGTGGGGGGTGAGCAGCGGCGCGAACTCGGTCCAGAACTGCGCGTCGGACACCCCCGACCGCTGCTCGGCCCTCGCGGCCTCCGCGGCCTGCCGCGCCCGGCCCTGCACGTAGCTGATCACGAGCCCGACGACCGCCATCATCTCGCCGCTGCTCAGCCCGATGCCGGAGATCGTCCGCAGCAGCGCGTCGAGCGACGCGGTCTGGTTCGGGCCCATCAGCCCCCGCGACAGCGACGCCGAGAGCAGCCATGGATGCCTGCGGTAGCCGTCGAGGCTCTGCCGCGCGAACGCGGACAGGTTCGCGCGCCAGCCGGCCGGGTCGGCCGCCGGCGGGCCGGTCTCGCCCATGACCGAGTCGAGCATCAGCTCGTACAGCTCGGTCTTGCCGGGCAGGTAGCGGTACAGCGACATGGTGCCGACGCCGAGCGCGTCGGCGACGCGGCGCATCGACAGCGCGTCAAGGCCCTCCGCGTCGGCGATCGCGACGGCCGCGGCCACGATCGCCTCGACGGTCATGCCTGGCTTTCGGCCCCGGCTGGGCGCCGGCTTGGTGCCCCAGAGCAGTTCCATGGCGCGGGCCGACGCCGTACCGCCACCGAAGCTCGCGGCGTCGGCCGGATCGGCCTGGTCGTCCGAAGTGGTCATCGTGTCGCCAATCGTAGGAGCACGCGATATGCGTACACCGCACCCAGTCGTGCTAGCCTTATGCGTACAGCGTACCCATTTTGAGGGAGTTTCTGATGACGATCTTGGTGACCGGCGCGACGGGGCACGTGGGGCGACACGTGGTGCGGCAGCTCGCCGACGCTGGCCACGAGGTGCTGGCGATGACCAGGAACCCGGCCGGCGCGTCGTTCCAGGACGGCGTCCGGGTGGTCCGGGGCGACCTGCTGGAACCTGCGTCGGTCCCGTTCACCGGCGTCGAGAAGATGTACCTGTTCCCCGAGCCGCGCACCGCGACGGACGTGGTCGCCCGCGCGAAGGCCGCCGGCGTGCGGCGGATCGTGACGCTCTCGTCCGGCGCGGTGACCGGTGGTTACGACACCGACTTCCAGCTGCCGGTGGAGCAGGCGGTGGAGGCGTCTGGGCTCGAGTGGACGCACGTCCGGCCGGGCGACTTCGCGTCGAACACGCTGCGACTGTGGGGGCAGATGATCCGGACGGACCGGGTGGTCCGGTATACGCATCCGGACACGGTGGGCCTCGCGATCCACGAGGCCGACATCGCGGCGGTCGCGGTGACCGCGCTGCTGCACGACGGGCACGCCGGCCGCTGGTACGACCTGACCGGCCCGGCGCGGATCACGCGGCGCGAGCAGGTCGCGGCCATCGGCGCCGCGCTCGGCGAGGAGGTCCGGTTCGAGGAGGTCGACACCGCGACAGCCAAGGAGATCCTGCTGGCGCTGGGCGGCTGGGCGGCGGAGAACGCGGAGTTCCTGCTCGGCTTCGCGGACTACTCCGCGGACGGCCCGTCGTTCGACGGCGTCGACTGGGACGCGGTGCTGGTGCCACTGCCGACCGTCGAGGAGGTCACCGGGCGCCCGGGCCGCACGTACGCGGAATGGGCCCGCGACAACAGCGACGCGTTCCGCTGAACCCGTAAGCTCGGGGGATGAGCGTCGCGGGGCTGCTGCTGGCGGCCGGCGCCGGCCGGCGGTTCGGGATGCCGAAGGCACTGGTGCGCCACCGTGGTCAGCTGTTCGTCGAGCAGGCCGCGGCGGCGCTGCACGCGGGCGGCTGCGGGCCTGTGGTGGTGGTCCTCGGCGCGCTCGCCGACGACGTGCGCACGACGGCGGCGCTGCCCGGGTCGGCCCTCGTGGACAACCCCGACTGGGCCACCGGCATGGGCTCCTCCCTGCGGGTGGGGCTCGCCGCCCTCGAGCCGACGGACTGCGCCGCGGTCGTCGTACTCCCGGTGGACACCCCCGGCGTGACCCCGGCGGCCGTCGCGCGGTTCGTGGCGCTGGCGTCGTCGGACGCGTTGGCCAGGGCCACCTACGACGGCGCGCCGGGGCACCCGGTGCTGATCGGGCGGTCGCGGTGGGCCGGCGTGGCGGCACTCGCGAACGGCGACGAGGGCGCACGGCCCTACCTGGCCCGCCACGCGCCGGACACCGTGCCGTGCGAGGACATCGCCACGGGCCAGGACGTGGACACCCCGGCGGACCTGCCGCGGTAGTCCCCGCCCCGGCTCAGGCCGCGGCCGGCTGGTTCGCGAACTGCGTCCGGTACAGGTCGGCGTACCGACCCTCCTTCGCCAGCAGCGTGTCGTGGGTGCCGCGTTCGACGATCTCGCCGTGCTCCACCACGAGGATCTGGTCCGCCGCGCGCACGGTCGACAGCCGGTGCGCGATGACGACCGCCGTGCGGTCGGCCAGCGCGTCGACGAGCGCCTCCTGCACGGCCACCTCCGACTCGGAGTCCAGGTGCGCGGTCGCCTCGTCGAGGATCACCACCTGGGGCTGGGCCAGCAGCAGCCGCGCGATGGTCAGGCGCTGCCGCTCACCGCCGGAGAGGCGGTAGCCGCGCTCCCCAACGACCGTCTCGAGGCCGTCGGGCAGTCCGCGCACGAGCACCTCCAGCCGGGCCCGCCGCAGCGCCGCCCACAGCTCGTCCTCGGTCGCGTCCGGCCTGGGGTACAACAGGTTCGCGCGAATCGTGTCGTGGAACAGGTGCCCGTCCTGGGTCACCACGCCGACGGTGTCGCGCAGCGAGTCGAACGAGAGGTCTCGAACGTCCACATCGGACAGTCGGACGCTGCCACCGTCCACATCGTACAGACGGGGCACCAGCGACGCGATCGTCGACTTACCGGCCCCCGACGACCCGACCAGCGCCACCGTCTGCCCGGCCTCGGCCCGGAAGCTGATGCCGTGCAACACTTCCTCGCCGCCGCGGCGGTCGAGTACCGCCACCTCCTCTAGCGACGCGAGCGACACCTTGTCGGCCGCCGGATAGCCGAACCGCACGTCCTCGAAGTCGACCGAGACCCCACCCGACGGGACCGCGCGGGCGTCGTCCTTCTCGGTGATCATCGGCGGCAGGTCGAGCACCTCGAAGACCCGCTCGAACGACACGAGCGCGGTCATCACGTCCACCCGCACGTTCGCGAGCGCGGTCAGCGGCGTGTACAGCCGGGTCAGCAGCAGCGCGAGCGCCACGACCGTGCCCGGCGACAGCGCGCCGGTGATCGCCAGGTACCCGCCGAGCCCGTAGACCAGCGCCTGCGCGAGTGCCGACACCAGTGTCAGGCTCGTCATGAACCACCTGGTCAGCATCGCCGACTTGATGCCGATGTCCCGGACCCGCGCGGCCCGCCCGCCGAACTCCTCGAGCTCCACGCGCGGGTGCCCGAACAGTTTCACGAGCGTCGCGCCCGGCGCGGAGAACCGCTCGGTCATCTGCGTGGTCATCGACGCGTTCAGCCCGGCCGACTCGCGCTGCAGGTCGGCCATCCGCTTGCCCATCCGCCGCGCCGGCAACACGAAGATGGGCAGCAACACCAACGCGAGCAACGTGACCTGCCAGGACAGGGTCAGCATCACGCCGACCGACAGCACCAGCTGGATCACGTTGGTCACGAGCCCGGCCAGCGTCGACGTGAACGCCCGCTGCGCCCCCATCACGTCGTTGTTCAGCCGCGACACCAGCGCGCCGGTCCGCGTCCTGGTGAAGAACGCCACCGGCATCCGCTGCACGTGCCCGAACACCGCGCGCCGCAGGTCGTAGATCAGCCCCTCACCGATCCGCGTGGACTGCCACCGCTCGGCGATCCCCAGCCCCGCGTCGGCGATCGCGACCCCGGCGATCGCGACCGCGAGCCACACCACGGTCGAGACCGCGCCGTCGCCGACGATCGCGTTCACCACCTGACCGGCGAGCAGCGGCGTGCTCACCGCGAGCACGGCCGACACCATGGTCAGGAACAGGAACACCGCGAGCTTGCCCCGGTGCGGCCCCGCGAACTGGTAGACCCGCCGAATGGTGCCCTTGCGCAGCCCCTTCGGCGTGTCCGCCGCGTGCATGGCGCCCCGCATGAACATCCACGAGTTCTCCACTGAACCTCCTACGTCCTCCCAGCGCACAACACCGGCGGGCCGGCCGGCCTTCCCGTTCCCCGCAGAGCGAACACCGGTAGCCTGCCCGCGTGGAGCGGACCGGACGGCGGGAGTGGCGCCTCGACCTGCTCTTCTACGGCGTCAGCCTGCTGTTCGCGGCCGGCAACGCGGTGTTCTCCGAGTTCTACGGCTACCGCGTGTGGGGCAACTTCGCGACCGCCGGCTACCTGCTCGCGCTCGTGATCTCACTATTGTCGCGTACGGACCTGTCGAGCGCCTCGAGGTTGCTCCGTTCGCGCTGGACCCCGGTCGGCGTCGCGGCGCTGTTCGCCGGCGTCGTGCCGCTCCTGGTGCTGATCTTCCGCCGGGCGCCGGGCTTCGTGTGGGGCAACTGGCCGTGGTCGTTCCCCGCGCAGCCGGAGGTGTGGGTCGTCGAGCGGTCCGCGCGGCTGCTGTTCGACAACGGCACGCCCTACCCGGACCTGAGCCTGCTCGGCCGGCCCCCGCACCCGGACGACTACACGCCCTACGGCCCCGCGATGACGGTCTTCGGGCTCCCCCGCGCGCTGTTCGGCGACGGCCCGTTCACCGACGCGCGGGTGGCCTTCGCCGTCGTCACCGTGCTGGCGATCGTGCTGGCGCTGAAGGTCATGGGCTGGCCGAAGGTGCCGGTGCCGGCCGCGCAGCTGGCCGTGGTCAGCCCGCTGACGCTGCTGACGATGGTGGTGGCCGGCGACGACATCCCGGTGATCGCGCTGATCGTGCTGGCGGCCGCGCTCGCGTTCCGCGCCGGCCCGACCAGCGCGGTATGGGCCGGGCTCGCGATCGCGGTCGTCATCAACATGAAGCTGACCGCGTTGCCGGCACTGGCGGTGCTGGCGATCGCGCTGCTCGCGCACCGGGGGTGGCGCGCGTTGTTGATCTTCCTTGGTACAGTGGTCACGGCGAGCGCGGCACTGGTGATCCCGGTGCTGGCCGTCGATCCGGCGTCGTTCGTCGAGCACGTGATCCTGTACCCGGCGGGGCTCGGCGAAGCTGGTTCACCCGCGGCGAGCCCGTTGCCGGGGCACCTGATCGCCCAGCTCGGGTCCGTCGGGCATGCGGCATCGCTGGCTCTGCTCGCGGCGGCGGCATGCGCCATCACGGCGTGGCTGGTGATCCGGCCGCCCCGCGATCCCGCGGACGTCATGCTGCGCACGGCGACCGGGCTGGGGGCGGCGATCATCCTCGCGCCGGCCACACGCTGGGGGTATCTTGTCTACCCACTGGCGATGATCGGCGCGATGCTCTGGTTCTCCGCCAGCGATAGGCAGGCCGACGTGACGGAGGGGACCAGGACGCCCACGGGTCCGACCGACGATCCGGTCGCGTGCCCCGACACCCGCGGCATCCAAGCTTGACCCAGTTGCTACTTCTTCTTCGTGCGCGTGGCTCCGCCGCGACCTCGCAGCGTCACCCCGGACTCTGACAGCACGCGGTGCACGAATCCGTACGACCGGCCCGTCGACTCCGCCAGCGCGCGAATGCTGGCCCCCTTCTCATACTTCTTCTTGAGGTCAGCGGCCAGCTTGTCGCGCGTGTTACCGGTGATCCGCGCGCCCTTCTTCAAATCAGCCACGTCGTCCGCCTTCCGTAGCGTGTCACGGAGGTCTATCTAGAACACCTGCCGTGGCAATGATCGAACACGAAGGCGTGGAATGCCAGGCGAGATCGAAAATACCTATGAAATCGGTCACGCGTCACTGGACTGGCGCAACGCCCTCAGGCGAGCTGGACGAGCTCCAGATAGTCCGCTGACCAGTGATCTTCGGTGCCGTCGGGCAGCAAGATCACGCGTTCCGGCTCGAGTGCCTCCACCGCGCCGGGATCGTGGGTCACGAGCACGACGGCGCCGGCATAGCCGCGCAACGCGTCCAGGACGCGCTCCCGGCTGGCCGGATCGAGGTTGTTGGTCGGCTCGTCGAGCAGCAGCACGTTGGCCGCGCTCGACACCAGACCGGCCAGCGCGAGCCGTGTCTTCTCACCGCCGGACAGCGTGCCGGCCGGCTGTTCGAGCTGCTCGCCGGAGAACAGGAACGTGCCGAGCAGCTGCCGCAGCTTCTGTGCGGGGGTGTCCGGCGCGGCGTGCCGCACGTTGTCCCACACCGACGCCTCGTGGTCGAGCGTCTCGTGCTCCTGCGCGTAGTAGCCGATCCGCAGCCCGTGGCCGGGCACGACCTGACCGGAGTCGGCGGGCTCCCGGCCGCCGAGCAGCCGCAGCAGCGTGGTCTTGCCCGCGCCGTTGAGGCCGAGCACGACGACCCGCGAGCCGCGGTCGATCGCGAGGTCGACGCCGGTGAACACCTCGAGCGACCCGTAGGTCTTCGAGAGCCCCTCCGCGGTGAGTGGGGTCTTGCCGCACGGCGCCGGCTCCGGGAACCGGATCTTCGCGACCTTGTCGGCCTGGCGGACCTCGTCGAGCCCGGACAGCAGCCGCTCCGCGCGCTTCGCCATGTTCTGCGCGGCAACGGCCTTGGTCGCCTTGGCACGCATCTTGTCGGCCTGCGCCTGCAGCGCGCCCGCCTTCTTCTCGGCGTTGGCCCGCTCGCGGCGGCGGCGCTTCTCGTCGGCCGCGCGCGCGTCGAGATAGCGCTGCCAGCCCATGTTGTAGAGGTCGACCTGTCCGCGCATGGCGTCGAGGAACCAGACCTTGTTGACCACGTCGGAGAGCAGCTCGACGTCGTGGCTGATCACCACGAGACCGCCGTTGTGGCCCTTGAGGAAGCCGCGCAGCCAGTTGACCGAGTCGGCGTCGAGGTGGTTGGTCGGCTCGTCGAGCAGCAGCGTGGTGCCGGAACCGCCGCTGCCCGCGCCCGCCTCGGTCGCGGCGAAGAGGATGCGCGCCAGCTCGACGCGGCGGCGCTGCCCGCCGGACAGCGTGCCGACCTGCTGGGCGAGCACGCGGTCGGCGAGGCCGAGGTTCGCGCAGATCCGCGCCGCCTCGCTCTCGGCCGCGTAGCCGCCGAGCGAGGAGAACCGCTCCTCGAGCCGGCCGTAGCGACGGACCTCGCGGTCGCGCTTGGCTTCGTCGGCGTGCTCGGACATGGCCGACTGGGCCTTCTCCATCTCGCGCAGCAGCTCGTCGAGGCCGCGGGCGGAGAGCACGCGGTCCTTGGCGGTGACGGACAGGTTGCCCTCGCGCGGGTCCTGCGGCAGGTAGCCGACCTCGCCGGCGCGGCGCAGGTCGCCCGCGTAGGGCTCGCCCTCGCCGGCCAGCACGCGCAGCGAGGTGGTCTTGCCGGCGCCGTTGCGGCCCACGAGGCCGATGCGGTCGCCGGGCTGGACGCGAAGCGTCGTGTCGGAGAGCAGAATGCGGGTGCCGGCGCGCAGTTCGAGGTCAGTGGCGGTGATCATGTTCGGAGACTCCGGAATGTTGGTCGTGGGCAGGCCTCGTCTGCCCGCTGGTCGTGACCAACGGGCTCGCCTGCGACCTAACTGGCGCTACGCCACCGAGGCCCGAATGTCACTGCGCGGATCACCACGTGACCGAGTGTACGTGCCGCTGGCAATCCACCTTCGCGCGCACTCGCGCACTAAGCGGGCGCTTAGCTAGAGTCACTGGCATGACACCGGACTTCAAGGGAAAGGTCGCGCTGGTCACCGGGGCCAGCCGCGGCATTGGGCACGCCATCGCCGCGGAGCTCGCCAGGGGCGGTGCGGCCGTCACGATCTCGTCGCGCAAGGCCGACCAGATCGCCGCGGCCGCAGACGAGCTCCGTTCGCTCGTGCCCGGCGCGCGGGTGCTGGCCGTGCCGGCCAATACCGGCAGCGACGACGACCGCGCCGAGGTGGTGCGCCGCACGGTCGAGGAGTTCGGCTCGCTCGACGTGCTGATCAACAACACCGGCATCAACCCGACCTACGGCCCGCTCGCCGACGCCGACCTCGGCGCCGTGCGCAAGCTGTTCGACGTGAACGTGGTCGGCGCGCTCGGCTACGTCCAGCTCGCGCTGAAGGCGTGGATGGCGGAGCACGGCGGGTCGATCGTGAACATCGCGTCGACCGCCGGGCTGCGGTCCACCGGGGTGATCGCCGCGTACGGCGCGAGCAAGGCGGCGCTGATCCGGCTGACCGAGGAGCTGGCGTGGCAGCTCGGTCCCGGCGTGCGGGTGAACGCGGTCGCGCCGGCCGTGGTGAAGACGAAGTTCGCCGAGGCGCTGTACACCGACCGTGAGGAGCAGGCGGCCGGGGCGTACCCGATGAAGCGGCTCGGCGAGCCGGCGGACGTGGCGCAGCTGGTGGCGTTCCTCGCGTCGGACCAGGCGTCGTGGATCACCGGCGAGACCGTGCGGGTGGACGGCGGGATCCTCGCGACCGGCTCACTCGGGTAGCCGCGTCAGCACCGTGTTCGCGTGGTGCCGGTAGACGATCGAGGTCCGGAACCCGACGATCTCCCTGCGGCTGGTGACCCGGTCGATCAGGAACGCGTGCAGGTGGTCGATGTCGGGCGCCGTGACGTGGATGATGAAGTCGTCGCTGCCGGCCAGGGTGAAGACGGCGAGCACCTCCGGCAGCGCGGCGACCGAGCTCTGGAAGGTCTCGATCACCTTCCGCGACAGCGGTCGGACCTGCGCCGCGACGAGCGCCTGCACGCCGCGGTTGAGCGCGGCGAGGTCGATGTCCGCGTGGTAGCCGCGGATCACGCCGCGCTGGCGCAGCAGGCGGGTGCGCTCGAGACAGGTGGACGGCGCGATGCCGACCTTGCGGGCGATGTCCTGGTTGGGTTGGCGCGCGTCCTCCTGGAGTTCCCGGATGATCGCCGAATCAACTTCGTCCATGCCCCCAGTTTGCCTGGTCGCGCCGAATGATGTTCGGCGTCGTCGCCATGCCCCGTGCTTCTGCCCGACGATGACGCCAGCGGTCGCGTCATTGTTCGGCAGGAGGTTGTGATGGTCGAATCTTGGGAGCACGAGGAAGTGGTCGCCCGGCTCGGCGGCCGGTCCGGGATCCCGGTCATGGTGGCCGTGCACTCGCGGAAGCTGGGCCCCGCCGCGGGCGGCATCCGGCTGCGGCGGTACCCGACGTGGCAGGACGGCCTCGCCGACGCGCTGCGGCTCTCGAAGGGGATGACGTACAAGAACGCCGTGGCGGGCCTGCGGTTCGGTGGCGGCAAGGGCCTTGTCGCGGTGCCTCCGGCGGTCACCCTCACGCCCGAGCTGCGCGCCGACGTGCTGGCCGACCTCGGCGACCTGATCGAGTCGCTCGACGGGTCCTACATCGGCGGCCCGGACGTGGGGACGACGACCGAGGACATGCTGGCGATGCGGAACCGGACGCGGCATGTGCTGTGCGTGCCGGAGTCGCACGGCGGCACGGGTTCGTCGAGCGGGCCCACCGCCGCCGGGGTGCTCGCGGCGCTGCGGGCCGGGACTCGCGCGGTGTTCGGCACGCCGTCGTGCGCCGGGCTGCGCGTGGTGGTGATCGGCATGGGTTCGGTGGGATCCCTTGTGGCGCAGGGTTTGTCGGCGGCGGGCGCGGCGGTCACGGTGTCCGATGTGGACACTTCGCGGGCGCACGGCTTCCCCTGGGTGGATGTGCGGGACGCCATGTCGACGGCGGCGGACGTGATCGTCCCCGCAGCCGTCGGCGGTGTGCTCGGCCCGACCACCGACGTCCACGCACCACTAGTACTACAGGGCTAGATCGTTCGCGTGTTGGTTCGTGATATCGGATGCCGGTTGTGCGAGTGTTTGCGTGTGACCGTTCCTTCTGCTGCGCGGGCTGACGTCGCGAGTGGTGTGACCAGGAAAG
>Ga0193742_1000716_pt1 | contig 21378 bp, 21 predicted proteins | sample L2c1metaG_FD_165511 | JGI IMG/M metagenome (GOLD analysis project Ga0193742, IMG submission 165511) | Soil microbial communities from a riparian zone of the East river system, Colorado, United States - L2c1 | ecosystem: Environmental > Terrestrial > Soil > Riparian zone | place: USA: East River... | reverse complement strand
ACCCTGGTGCTGCTCATCACATCTGTATGGTCGACTTCTGCTCCATTCCTTTCCATTCAGTGTTGGGACGTCACTGCCTTGAAGGGGGGGTGGATGTTAGGGGACGCTCCGCTTCGTCTGACATCTCCTCCGATATTTCTCCATCACCTCTGTATATTCCTCCTCATCATCGCTAGTCCAAGACAGAGTGCACTCACAGCTCCGATACCGGAGTCTGATGATCACGTGATGTAGCATTCCTATCACTTTTTCACCATTCTCCAGCTTCTTCATCATTTCATTATTTTTCATCATTTTATTATTTCGACTCCGATTTTTGGTATATAGACATGCATCCCACCTTAGCAGGGCTTTATCCTTTTCTTTTAGGATCCCCTGCTAGGTGCGCTTTCCTGTCATATTTTATGTTTATATATATGTTTAGGATCCCCTGCTAGATCTCAACTAAGTCCTTCTGTAGTTGCCCTAACAACCAGGGGTTTTGGGGTATTGCTGCAATGCCTTCTTCAAGTGTACCCACAAGTGTTCAATAGGGTTGAGGTCAGGAAACTGTGCAGGCCAGACAAGGACTTGAATGTTATTGTCCTCAAACCACTCTGTTGCCCTTTTTGATGTGTGCTTTGAGTCATTATCCTCTTGAAAAATCCTTTCCCCCTCTGCCATCTCCAAGTTTTCAAAGCTCTCCACCACTCCAGCATCCAAAATGTCACAGTACTGTTCTGTTTTCATGATCCCATGAATCTCAACAAGCATCCCTACCCCATTCCATCCCATACACCCCCAAACCATGAGATTATTCCCCCCTCTATGTTTGACAGTTGGCAATGTAGTTCTGTCAGAAAGTCCTTCCCTCCTTTTTTTTTTTAGTATACACCCTTCCATCTGACCACAGCACCCATATATATTAGAGTATATATTAGACATACAGCATATTGAATACATCTGTGCCAGTGCACCACTAAAGCACATATAATCCAGCAATGGGGTCATGCAACAGCCCCATGTAGCCTGTGGGTGAATATAGGGTGCCTGTAAGCCACCTGTTGGCATTATATTTGTATACTGAAACAAAGATCATGTTATATTGAAATAAATCAACTGCTGGCTGTCCCCATAAACCTGTCTGTTTCATGAGGATATACCCTGTGGGGTGGGTGCAGATGATATCTAAAGCAAATAAAATATATATCATTCATCTTCAAATAAATTGACCCTTGATTTTCATATAAGTACAAGAGACAGAAATGATTTGAATTGGCTCAGGCTAATCACCATGAGAATTGCTCAATGAGATAAGAGATACCATACCACTGGGAATTTGGCAATTTTCTCATGAACTGTTGAAAGAAATGTGAAATAGATTAGTGATATTGTCAAGGTGCTATCAAGACTATGACTGAGATTTTGGTTGGAATGCCATGCCAGCAGGCCAGCATTGGATGACAGGTGGGAATAACAATCAGAGCATAGGAATAAACCAGGGATGATACCATCATACTCAGGTGGTCAGTGATCTCAATATTGTGTTTATGAATCAAACCATCTATATTTGAGCAAGAAAGGTATACAAACATTTATAAAATGAAAAATACCCCATGGTGGGACAATGGCACCTGAAACAATCTCACAGCTGTTGCTTTTTTCACTTCTCTCTATCATGTTGAGGCTCTAACTTTGCAACAGATGAGATTCAGGACTACATTTAAAGAGATTGAACAGTCTATTTATGTGCTTCTTTCTACAAGTCCAGAATTTTAGTCACTGGCCCTTAACCATGTTAAAGTATGCATTTTGGATAACTATCTCTGGATTGGGTGCACTAATTAAAAATCAGCACTTGTAGATTGATTTTAATTATAATTATAAGCAAAAATAAACCTGCCAACCATGTGGATAGCTGTTGTGGTTGAAGAGCTGCATTCCAATGTTTCTGGAAGCCCATATTTGGCAGCTCATCCCACATTTTCAAGCAAATAAGATATCTCTTCAACAAGGATATTCCTATTCTTATGTACATCACAATTATTTTTGAATATCTGAAGTGTGAAAGGCAACGGCAATGTCTCAAGAAATCAGCTGTGTCACACCGTGACGCCGCGTGTGACCAGACGTCACATGTAACATATCCTCTACTCATCTTTCACTTCAAGTCGTTTTATTTAATCTCCCACGTCGAATTTAAATGTTGGCAGTGAGCTACATTTTAAATATAAATCAGGCACCCCTGCCAAACTTGAATTCCTATATTTGAATCAACAATTAAAATGTCAATACCCATGTTGGAAATGAATTTAGAGGGGTTTTATATTCAATGCCCACTGAAGTGTTTTTCTTATCAACATTTATTACCTAATCACTCTTTCGGTCTTTACCTCAACTTTCTACTGAAGTTGAGACATGAGTTACATCGTTATAGACAGCTGTATTATACTAACAATTACCTAGTCCCTTATTTAGGTATTTATATCCAATATACCAACTTTCTACCAAAGGTCACCCCCACTTAGTTAAGTAGGCCTAGCTGCGAAATATTCCAACCTGGGCAACATATTAAACCTTGCCCTGCCATTTCTAGAAAGATCAGTTGTATAGAGTATTTATTCACCTGCTACTTACCTGCTATGAATAAGAATTGACTTCTTAAAGCGGCTCATTACAGGTCGAAATCCAAGGGGTTTGTAGTTACTCGATACCTGAACATGTTACTCTAATTTAGACTCTAATCACGTGGAATTTTTGACGATGATGATGAGTACCAATAGTTTATGACATACTTATGTATCAAAAGGAAAGGGGATTGGCATATAAACAGAAAGTGCGTTGAATAGTAAATACAAGATAGGTTGTTGACGTTAGCGATGTGAGTTGATGGGAACTGGGAGAAGTACTATTACAAAGCAGAAAGCTTGAAAAATTGGAACTTGTGCAAACTAAAACCACATGATAAACGACAATGAAGAAAAGAGGAACATAGAGTATGCAGAGCCTTGATCAAGGTACGAGCTACCGAGTTTCGATATTGACTAGCAGTGCCGGTGACGAGGTTTACATTTTTTAAACGGGATCCAGTACACCCCCACCAGGCGGTGGGGGAGGAGGTGGGGGGTGGTCTCGTCTCCACGAGGGGTTGGGGCCAAAGGGATAAAGTGGATGGGAGTGACGGGGGTGTGGCCTACGCGACGAGGACGAAGCTTGCGAGGTTGGGTAAACTGATTTTCGACAAACAGGACAGGTGCGTGCACCTTGTAGCCATTGCTAGAATGACAGAAGTTTCAGATTACTTTCTACAATCAAGTTTTTATAAAAAAATAATACTGACGAGTAAACAATCCCGGTGTAACCAATGAGAACAATTGTTGAGTTTGAGGACCTGATCAGTTAGGTTGTACTGAAAAGTGCAAAAGTAGTTAATAAGGGATTTACGAATAGGAAAGGGTGCAAGAACATACATCGTCCAAGCAGATAGGACATCTTTGATCGCTTTCAGAAGTAGCCCAATCCTTGTACTGGGCCGTCTCTAGAGCAGAAATGATCGAAGCTGGCGTCGATCTTGGTTTAACATCTCCAAGCGTTGCACTCAGAGACAGAAGACCTTCATATGATTCATCAAAGTCCTCATCGCGCTATTAGCATGATAATCAGATTCTAAATGGGCTCAATTCAAAAGACCATTCGCACTTACCATATAATCGCCAAACGTTCCCACTCTCCTCGCCTGTCTTCCGAAAGAGTACAAGACTTCTGGCGGAACACGTGGGAATCGTCCTCGCCGTCCCCTCATCGAATGAGATAGCCCCAACGCCGCCAGTTCTTCAGATTCCCGTTGCTCCTCCTGATTAATATGCTGAGCAGCAGCAGAAGAAAACGCAGATCGTCTCTCCTCGTCTCCAGTTCGTCCAGGTTCACGACGCATGATTGATTCTCGCAACAATCTCCGTCCATCGGGCCGGCGTGGACCTGCTGGTACCTCCTGAGCAGGGGTACTCGTGGCAACAGGCGTAGGTTCGGGTTCTGTGCCTACAGTACGCGTCTGAGCACTTCCTCGTTCTCGACGGTATCGTTCAATCAACTGTTGCGAACGCGCTGGACTCAAACCGTCGTGGCGAAGCACATCGATGGCATGGCTTAACCCTTGGATGTCGCCCCCGCCTCTACGTGCTGATGACGAAACAGGAGCATCTGGATCATCAAGCCTAGAACCCTCGATCCGTGTGTGCTCCCTAAGATACCGATGAATGTCCGAGTGCTCCCGTCGACGACTACTTTCGCTTGAGGCTGAATTGCCTCTTGCTGCTGCAACCCTGTCTGACATTCGCCTATTCGTAGCTTGTTGATCAAGTCTCAGTCTTTCTTCTGCAATAGCTCGCTGACGTCTCAGTCTCTCATCTACCATATCTCGAAGTGATGTGCTGGTGGTTTCAGCTGGCTCTGTGGGCCGACGGAGTTGATGGTGAAGAATCCTCTGATGGAGTGAGGAGAGATCGTTATCTTCAAATGAAAGGGGTGGAATGGTAGGAGGGGCGGATGGCGATGGATCCGGACGACGTTGGGTATGCTGACGTTCATTGAAAAGTTGCTGTACAGTATTCCGGAACGGGCCAGGCGTGAAACTAGAAGGATCGAGGCCCTGGTACCGTGCAAATAGCGGTTCTGGAGGATTAGTAGCTGTGGAAGGCACGCCACGGGTGTGGTTTCTCCGTTCGGTAGGCTCAATGGTGGTATAGCGATAACTTTGACCCAGGACTGAAGAACGCTGCGGATCGGCGGCAGCCTGCGTGCTTGTAGAGTTTGCAACAGGATTACTGCCCGATGATCCCACCATTCCCTCCGCGAGAGCACTTATTCGCCGTGCTTCGAACTGTGATCGTCGTTGTCTCTGTGTGAGGGCGTCAAGCTCAGACGTCAAAAGTGCTCGGTGTCGTTGTCGAAGATCGGTATAGGAAAGTTGGATATTAGTGTTAGCAGTGGGGGAGTTTGCATCATCCTGAATGGAAATAGATGGAGGCGGACGATCGACGAACGGAGAGTTGGTTTGGCTGATCCCAGAAGTGTCTCTAAGAGGTCTCTGCGGTGGATGCACAAATATAGTCTCCGGAGATTCATCAGAAATCGCGATAGAGGACGCATGACGCTCTGCATCAAAGACACTACCCAAGTCCGGTGGAGGAAGAGATGGCGGGTCACCTAGATAGGGTTGATTTGACCGTGTTTCGTGGATGCCATCACTGTGGCTTGAGTTAGAGGAAGCGAAATGTCTTTGCTGGCCTCCACCAGTGGACGAAGACGTGCCTGCAAGGGTATTGACCATATCGGAGATAGTGGAATAACGAGAGTCAAAAATGTCTGTCTCAGGAGCTGGTGAGGGTAGTTCAGAAGAGACACTCGTATTCATGCTATTTTGATTAGAAGGGGTTGCACGTGAGCTATTCAACCAGAAGTAATCGGATGGGCGACTGGCAGTCCTCGACGATCCAGAATTATCATATAGAGAAGATGGAAGAACCTGGTTGTTTCGCGTATTATTGCTGGATGAGGCTGAGCTTGATGTAAAATCATTTGGATGGAAACCTATCGAATCCCCAATCATCGTGTCCATATCGTCATTAGATGAAAAACCAGGCAATGGAAGGATATTGTGTGGAGGCAAGGACAGGTAGCTCGAGCGTTGGTTCACGTTTGAAGGTTGCCTCCATGAGGCATGATTCCAGCGAGCGGGTGTCCATTCTTGGGGTCGCCGTGTGTCTTCCCGAGCCTCTAAATCATTGGTTGGTCCAAGAGGTCGACGGTTGAGGGGTGCGGGATCCCATCCAACAGACGACATCCCATTTTCTCTCAAATCCGCCTCTGCATTCCTGATTTGTGAGTCAAGCGAATCTCCAGCTCCGTCACCGACACTACCACCATCATTCCTCCTAACCTCCCGACCAGCATCATTCATTCGCTCAAGTACTTCAATACGATCAGCCCGCCTACGTGCCTCAACCGCACTCTCGCTAACCAGTGAATTGGATGCCCCCGGACGAGACATCTGAGCTCCATAGCCACGTAATCGGTGTCGGAGATAGAGATCTCTGTTATTATTGAACCCTGTCCGTGATTCCATAACAGTCGAGCTATTGATCAACTGGGAATCTGACTCTGGAAATCTCGCAGTTGAGGTCGCTTGCGAGGTTGGAGAAGTTCCAGCAGAACCATTGCCCCCGGCGTCAAGCTCATCTACCGTCCGCCCAAGCAACCCTGAAATATTTTCGCGTGAGGTGCGAAGCCTTTCTAGGGTAGTTGTCAAAAGTGATCGAGAGGGTGCAACAAAGCCTGCAGTGCCGTTCGTTTGGAAGTTCATGGGGGCACGGTCCTCAGCATCAATCTCATCGGGTATCCCCAGCAACTCAGAAGCGATTCCATTTGAGGCACGTGCTCTTCCTCTGGTAGCTGCCACTTCTGTTAATTGAGCTATTGAGAAAACAGTCAGGGTAGTATTTAGATAGCAAGTAGTAGAGACGTACTCTCATGCAGCCTAGACCTTTCAGCATAACTTAAAGACCTCCTAAGTGGTGGCGATGGTCGCGCAGCTGCCCATATTGTATTAGAGTGGAATATTACAACCGATGGGAAAGACACCCACAGAAAGACAGCCTGGAATCGAATCCTTGATCCAGAGTACGTACTGCAGCTTCATCCGCACTACGTCGATTGAAGGACAAAGAGGGAAGGCCAATAGGGGATGGGTTTGGATTTGACTGCGAATCTGAACCTGACTGAGACGTTGAAGTTGAGGTCGATGTTGACGTGGATGTGGACGTGGACATTGACCATTCTCGACGGTTGCCCTCGACATCAGACATCCGCATGAACCTCCAGCTCCGGGGTGGTGGAGACGCCAGACCAGTGGCCGATGAGGAAGTAAGTTGTTGGGGTAATGAAGTGGTATATCCATGACCTGCTCTGCTCTGCTCAGCAGAACTTGTGGCAAATGTTCCCTGATGGCTAGTAATATTGGAAGAATCCTGCCTTGAATCTGCGGTAACGGAGGAGGCGGGTAGTTGGGAGGCGTCCCACGAATGAGATGAGCCTGAGCTAGAAGCATCCATCCAACTGTGTAGATCATGAAGACCAGGGGAAGGAAGGGGATGGTCCCCAAGATCAAGATTGCCGCTTGATGATGCTGATGTCATTGAATCGAAATCCGTCGTGGGAGATGTGAAAGATGAGGTATCCCGAGAAGGACCAGACGATACATGAGAAGCGAAGATGTCAAGCGGTGAATTTTGATCCCAATTATCGTTATCGGTGTCCGTTACTATTGGGGGCAACGTGGGAGGGTTTGGAAGGGCCCGAGAGATCCGGTTATTAACATGAGAATGTGAGAGGTTTGCTTCCTCCCCAACATCTTCAAGGCCTGGTACAAGTGGTGAAGGCGATCGGAGATGGTCTAATGCTGAGTTCAAATGATCACGGAAGTGTGCTGGGTTCGACGTCGAAAGCGGATGTCTGCCTTGAGGGATGGCCCGCCGTTCTGAACGAGAACTACTGGTATTGTTTGGTAGAGATCGTAGACGGTTACTTGGCAGTGAGAACGATAATGGATCACGAATTGGTTGGAATTCTGCGAATAATGGATTCAGAGATGTCCAAGGTTTAGTCAACGAGATTTCCATTACCATTTTGGAATAACTCCCGTGCTTGTCCTTGTTCTTCGTATATGGAGTTATCACGATTGGTTGTTGGACTTTGGATACGAATGTTTGACGGACTTTCGTTATCGAAGAATGAGCCGAGATGGGATGTTGTTGAGTGTGATTGGGGTGGTGGATGGAGAAATGGAATGGTACTCGTCGACAACCGAGTTTGATCTTCTGAAATGTATAATGGTGGAAGAATGGGAGGAGGAGTGGGCGATCGGGGTACAAGCGAAGAAATCGAGTGGGGCTGGCGCAAGATAGACATTTCACTGTGGAAGGGATTATAACGGTCCAAAGACAATCGGTATCTATCTTCGGGATCTGGCACTTGAGGCACTGCAAACGACTCCGAACTATCTCCGTCGACAGGATAGTCTGGCATTTCAATATCCTGCATATCGGGTGTGGGTAACCTAGGGGGTTCTAGAGCGCTGTGGGTAGAAAGACTGGTGCCCGAGACTGTGATAGGACTTGTGGTGGACTCGTTTACAACGTCTACTCCATGTCTTGACGGACTCGACCCATTAGACCCAGAAGCGATAGTAGAGAGATGAGAACTATCCATGGAATCGCTGCTTTCAGAAAAGCTACTTGCGCTACGAGCTCTTTTGTTACGATCGTTGCCATTGTTTGCCCCACTTCCCCCCGCATCTGTGGCGCTTCCGGGGCTCTCCAGGTCAAACCCAAACTGTTCAAAGGAACGTTTGAAAGAAGTTGTGCTGGGTTGCAGGCTAAGCTGAAGTTGTGGAGGACAATTCGAGGACATGGATGTAAATGGACAAGAAAACAGTCGGGCTTCTGGCTGGTGTGACTACACGAGTTTGACCTGCCGATGAAACTGATTTGCCTATTTCTGGTAAGCGACCCCCTTAGGTTAAGGTTGCAGTGAAAAAATCACCGTTTCTGAACTAGCAGTAACTAGCAGTAATTGTTACCTTTGAACCGTGGCAAGACGACCTGGACGCTGTAATGGAAGACGAGGTGACATGAGAATATTCCATTAAATAATTGGTAAATATGTATAATATTTATTATTTATAAAACATGTGTTTCCAACCCGAGGTAAGTGACAACATCCTGCCCGCCTTCGCCTGTACCACTTAATGCTATGCTATCGGCAGGCGCTGCCACGATGCTGGCGTCCATCCAACTTCATGATCAATAACGCAGGACAGGCAACACGAACTTAGCAACGACACACCTGGTGTCTGCAAAGATCTTGATATCCTCCACCGTCAGATTTATAGTGCTGTGATCACTGTCGATCCAATGGAAAGCCTTCCGAATATAAAGGAGAATGCCTTGACTCAAAACATCGGTGACATCGTGTTTCTAGAACCCCGGAGAATAGGAGGATTTTGACCTAATTTTGCCCCAAATCGCGTTCTAGGCAAGAACGTTTTCGTAAGGTCTCTCCAAATCTATCCTTTGCAGTGTCCACCACCCATATTGGTTTTGGAGAAAATCTGAAGCCGTTCCTCCTATCATGGGCTCTCATAATCTCTGGGTATGAAACGACGAGACAGTAATATTAGGAGAGCCGTTACTCGAGATCAACAGCATTGGAGGCATTACTGGTCCTTTATCAATAATCAACATCGCGTACTACAAGTCAAGGCAATGCGTTTAATCCAATATCTAGACGTCAAACACTATGTCGTCAAAGCCTTGTTAAATTTTCAGGACACCGAACTCACATTTGTATTCTACAATTACGAACACCAAACCTCAGACGCTTTGATGATGTCGGCGTATCATTGCAATTTTTCACTCCGTCATGTTCGCGTTCTCATCAAATTTTGCCATTTCGTCATCATATCGAGTCCTTCATACGGTCCTGCCCCAAGTGCTCTAGGTAGCTGTTGAATTCCTCTAAACTGCTACTGAATAGACACCCGCATAGCACTTGACAAACTAGTGGGCTCGATTCAGACCATGTATAACCTTCCATAGGCGCTTAATATGATTTAATTCAGTGATAAGACGAATGATATCTGCTACCGGCTTCCCTAGCCCTAACGCCACAACCAAACAATGGATTGCAAAACACACCTCCTTACTGTTGCCCACCTAGTCATGAATGGATACGGAAGCATTCACACCAACCTCCCCGCCCTCTCCATCAACATCAGCATATGGTTGGATAGTCACTTCCCCTTCATCACCATCATCGGCTTCTTCAAATAAGTAAGTCTCCGAACATGGCATTAAGGTATCTAATAGAACAAGCTAGCTCACACTAGGCGAGAACCGTAGGAAAATAAAATATAGGTAACGTACATAGAAAGTTTCCCGAGTAAAAACGTTTAGACTTCAGCGGCGATCGAGCGCCAAGCCTTGCTCTCCACACCGACTCCAGGGTCGTCAGGTTGGAAATAATCATCAACGACCTACGCCTATTTATTTCCGACCATATACAAGTACAACAATTGAACAGAAGCCTACTGCATAACAAGAGAAAAACCTCCGAGAAAGATATTTGCTAAAAAATAAATAAAATGAAGACCAGAAAATATTTATTGTGAAAAAAAGAAACCCCTTATTATTCATCAAAAGGAATAGGCTCCCAAACCTCAGGAAATGGGTACCAAGTCTGTCCTAATTCATGCAGACGTATCGCACCACTGGCAGTCCCATCATGCAAACGTTCAATTCTATAATCCAACCACCTATCCTCTGATCGATAATCCCCCGTCCGTATCCGATATTGCAAACCCACCTTTTGCAATGTCGGCAATTGGGTTGCAAGATAAATCGCACATGTCTTGCGATTGGCTTGTACACATTCTCCGAGTCGAGCATGGGCAGGATTCAAGGGAAAATCCACACATGACATGTTGCATCCTACATGCGGAATAGCTATACGCAACTCTCGAAGATGCTGCAGGCTGGAAAGGGCGTTCGAAAAATCACTCTGATAAAAGGAAAAATAAAAAATAAAAAATTCAGGACAGGATATTTTTATTGCACTTCCTTATTTAAAGAAAACCAAGGAAAATGAAAAAAAAGAGAACTCACCCAGTCTGCGTCAACCTCCATTGGCAGTTCTTGATACTGACAAAGTTCAACCTCGATGAATTCAAGAAGAGGATAGTTGTCCCCCATTGTTTTTAACAACGAAACGGGAATGTTATCCTCCATGATAAGTCTAACCTGCTTGAGATGTGCATTTCCACCGCCCAAAATAATATCATCCAAAACCCCAGCAATCTCCAACTTGTTACACGCAATAGGGAGACGAGGATGCTCGGCAATAGCGCTGATCACCAAACGCTCCAGATTGGGAATATGCTGAAAGGTATTCTGTAGGTTGCAAGCATTGGATACGGCTAGATGGGTGATTTGAGAGAAAAATTTGTTTGATTTTTTGAACCTATCGTCATTGGGAGAGTATCTATATGCTTCCGACAATGGGGGCGGGAGGATTTCGAATGCGTGATATCTGTTTGTTTTGGCGAATAGAAGTCGCAAATCGAATAGCTTGGGCATACGAGCAACGACATCTACCAAGCGGGCGATGCTTCCACCTACGGGTAGTGTCCCAGTGAGCACAAGCGTGTCGAGATTAGGCCATTCGTGTTCCTCGATATCGAGTAACATGAAAGAACCGCCAGAGAGTTGGAGGTATCGGAGGTAATTGGTTCTCGTAAGTTGGAAGAGGTAACGGATGGAAGCAAACCTTCCATGGATGTCGTTTAGATGTTTCCTGCGGTATTCGCGAGAGAAATAGGAGATATTGCGATATTTTGAATCGAATGGACCTTCGCCCACACGTAGTGCCTCTCCAACGGCCACTAGAGAGAAACTTTGTAGATTAAAGTGGGGAGGTATGACGGGTATCACGCCTGTGTAGAGAGGGGTGTCGATAACTTTGAGGTCCTTGATGTTGGGACATTTGACGAGAGCGATAAGAAGTGATGTAGGAGGGTAGAAGGGACAAGTGATTTGGAAGGTGTGAATGTTGTTCATCTTGGGGAGTGCCAGTTCCACTTTATCCAAATGCTTTGGGTTGTAGACACCTTTGCCAAATGGTTTGGTGCCCCAGAGTGGTGGTGACGAATCTGGCCAATGATCTGGCCAATCCAAATGAAAATTCCTTGACAGAGATATTGACACAAATGGGAATGACATTAATGACATCTGAGTTTTGTAGTCTTACTTGATATGCGGCCATAAGACTTCCGGAGGAAAGTGGAGACCTGAGATCTCATCGTGTTGATGTTGGTGGGGCCACTTTATTTTGGCGAAGATAATGGGTCGTGTAGCATAGAGGAGAGTTCGACAGGTTAGAGAGAGATTGAATAGACGCCTTCGATGGTCTTGACTGTCAACGGAGGCTATCTCAGCGACAATCTCATAAAGGATGTCTGTATTAAGTTGTTTCAATGGCATCACACTCCTGCTGGAGGATAGTACAATGATATGAAGCGGATGACTATGGCGTGGCAGAAAGCCTCAAATTTATATCACCCTTGGTCGTCGACTGAAAAGGGAAAAGAAGTCTTCAAAGAAAGATCAGATTTTACAATGTGATTTGGAACCCAGTCAATACAGCGTAAAAAGGAAACCATCAAAGGAATAAGAACACTGAAATTTCAAAAATCATCTCAAACGGCATATTTCTGCGTCCATTCCCTGCTAACCCGTTGTGCATCCTTCTCGTTCTCCTTGTAATGTTTGGCAACATCAGTGGCGAGAGGGTCGTCGGGGTTCGGGGCGCTAAGCAGAGCTTGTATAGAGAGTAGGACAGTTCTAATCTGGAGAGCAGGCGACCATTTGTCTACAAAGTGTGATAAAGACCCCCATTCCCGACTGTTGGAAAATCGCACACCTTTCAGGATATCCAGACATATCCGCCCTAGTTTATCTTTTGAAATGGTATGAGTTACAAGGATGTGGGACGCTATGTGAGAGGAAAACGAGCACACCAATATTTGGATGATAGATCTTCGTCAAGAAGCGCACCTTGGGAGGTGCCATGGGGTATTCCTCCGGCAAAAAGAGCTCCAATTTAAATTGACCTCCTTTTTTTTGTAGAAAAAAAAAGAGATTGAGTTATGGAGCGTATCGAGATCGCTCAGCCGCTCACGTTCGAATGGACTACCTCCTGGACCTTCTATTATCACATCAAAGTATCTCAGGTTGTCATCATGAGGCAGAGCTGAAATTCCTGGTGCAGGATCCGCGACAAGGCGTTCCGTTTCCTATAAAGAAAGAACTGAAGAGTGGGTATAAGATCAGTCAAGACTTTGAGTATTTAACCTTGATAATTCGCTACGATCTGATCAGCACATGCACTACTTAGAGGTATTTTCTGGTTGTACCTTTGGAAGGGCCATGTGCGGACTGCAAGAGCTAAGAAAAGGCCGAGAACTTGTGGAAGAAATGGAGATCAAGCTGTGAGTGAGGCAAGGGTTACCTTTTGGGAGGATCGCCCTTTGATGAGTCAGCCTCATCGAAGTCTGACTCTAGTCTCTGACTGACCCAGATTTGATCATGAATTATACTACGAGAGCTGGATGATTCGAATAAAATTCAAAAGAGGCTGCTGGAGACACTGAGCTTGCTGTAGGCGTCGCCCAGGACAACATATCCTCACGCTATTCTCTATCTGAAACGTTGAACGTTGAACGTTTGAACAATGATGTGCTCTATAACCACCTGTGGATAGTATCACCAATTCAACGAGTACCGCTTATCTCTCGTCTATTCCAGTTGGAGCAGACCTTTTCAAATCTATGACTTGTAATCAGGTCGACAGCCTCCCCTCGTTGATACCAACCTCGCCCTCTGCCTTCGCCATATGCAATGGGCATTTCGCCGACATTCAAGGCAAATTACACAAGGTTCATATTTTCTCTTGCACCCCCCCCTTTCGTAGATCTGATTTCCATCGTTTCCCACCAGATCGTCGTCGTTGTCGTCTCCCCTGTTGTCAGGAATATCATCATACTCCCCGTTCTCTAGTTGGTTCGACTGCCTCAAGCATCTGAACATTTACCCCAACGCCTTCAACATAATGGGGCGCCAAAATGGTGGACATGGATATCTCTTTGCCTCGAGGAAGGAAATCACTGTGTGAATGTGAAGGCTGTGAACGCCTCGTTATACCACGTACTTACACTGCTCTACCTTCCTTCCTGCACTGACTCCTCCCTATAGTTTCCCCGCTTCATATAGCACTTAAAAACCTTGGAGAAACCTGTCTCTGCAGACGCACCGTGTAGCCATCCAATAGGTTGTACTGTCAGTACTGTCTCTGACTCAAGGTTTGCGTCCTGTCTCTCACTCCCTTAGCAGGCTGTAACAAGTAAAATCGTTAGCACGTCAATTCGGGAGAAACCAGAATCATTATTAGCTATCAGGTCAGAGTGGTATGTTATTTAAAACGGTGGGTTTCGCTCAATCGACGCACAGCAAACCTTCATCTGCGAGAGATCGAGGTTCTGTCTCCTTAGGCAAGATGGAGAATCTCGAAGAGGCGATCACGTCCCACCACAAAGCACTCAGTCTCCGTCCTCTTGGCCACCCAGAGCGTTCCATGTCCCTGAACAAACTTGCGAATTCTGTCCTTACTCGCTACGAGCGGTTAGGCAGGATGGAGGATCTGGAAGAGGCAATCGCATACAATCGTGAAGCACTTGCCCTCCGTCCGCTTGGCCACCCAGATCGTTCCGTGTCCCTCAACAACCTTGCCTGTGCTGTCCGTACTCGCTATGAGCAGCTGGGCAGGATGGAGGATCTGGAAGAGGCAATCTCATACAACTGTGAAGCACTCACCCTCCATCCTCTTGGCCACCCATATCGTTCCATGTTCCTCAACAACCTTGCGAATTCTGTTCTTATTCGCTATGAGCAGCTGGGCAGGATGGAGGATCTAGAAGAGACAATCTCATACTACCACGAAGCACTCACCCTCTGTTCTCTTGGCCACCCACATCGTTCCATGTCCCTGAACAACCTTGCGAATTCTGTCCTTACTCGCTACGAGTGGTTAGGCAGGATGGAGGATCTGGAAGAGGCAATCGCATACAATCATGAAGCACTTGCCCTCTGTCCGCTTGGCCACCCAGATCGTTCCATGTCCCTCAACAACCTTGCGAACACTGTCCTTACTCGCTATGAGCAGCTGGGCAGGATGGAGGATCTGGAAGAGACAATCTCATATTACCGCAAAGCACTCACCCTCTGTCCTCTTGGCCGCCCAGATCGTTCCGGGCCCCTCAACAACCTTGCGAATGCTGTCCTTACTCGCTACAAGCAGTTGGGCAGGATGGAGGATCTGGAAGAGGCAATCTCATACCACCGCGAAGCACTCACCCTCCGTCCGCTTGGCCACCCAGGTCGTTCCAGGTCCCTCAACAGCCTTGCGAATGCTGTCCTTACTCGCTATGAGCAGCTGGGCAGGATGGAGGATCTGGAAGAGGCAATTTCATACCACCGTGAAGCACTCAGCCTCCGTCCGCTTGGCCATCCAGATCGTTCCAGGTCCCTCAACAGCCTTGCGAATTCTGTCCTTACTCGCTACGAGCAGATGGGCAGAATGGAGGACCTGGAAGAGGCAATCTCAACCCACCGCAAAGCACTCACCCTCCGTCCGCTTGGCCACCCAGATCGTTCCATGACCCTCATAAACCTCGCGAATGCTGTCCATACTCACTACAAGCAATTGGGCAGAATGAAGGATCTGGAAGAGGCTATCTCATACAACTATGAAGCACTCATCCTCCGTCCTCTTGGCCACCCAGGTCGTTCCATGTCCCTCAACAACCTTGCGAATGCTGTCCGTACTCGCTACGAGCAATTGGGAAGGATGGAGGACCTGGAAGAGGCAATCTCATACCACCGCGAAGCACTTACCCTCTATCCACTTGGCCACCCAGATCGTTCCATGTCCCTTAATAACCTTGCGAATGCTGTCGTTACTCGCTACAAGCAGTTGAGCAGGATGGAGGATCTTGGAGAGTCCTTCGGGCTCTTCACACAGGCAGTACATGACTTGGTTGCGAGCCCCAAGCAGCGGCTTCATGCTGCCATACAATGGGCATATGCGGCACAGCGTCATCACCACAGCTCTGTCATACGTGCCTACACAATGTCGCTCCATCTTCTCAACCGTTGCTTGATTGCTTACCCTAATGTTGAGTCCCAGCAAAAGTTCCTTGCTACTGCCAACATACCAAGATCACTTGCCACTGATGCTGCTTCTGCTGCGATTGGTGCAAAAGATCTTGGGGCAGCAGTTGAATTACTTGACCTGGGCAGAGCCATACTGTGGTCAAAGATGGCTGGGTATAGATATCCACTTGACCGGCTTCGCCAAGTTCATAGACAGCTTGCGGATGACCTTGAGATGTTAAATGGCCAACTGGAACGTCTTGCATTGTCATCAGGGTCTGGGCTAATGGATGATGAGAAGCCCATGTCACAAGCTCATTTAGAGGCTCGAATGAAGAAATATCGTATCCTTTCAGAAGAGTGGGACAAGGTAGTTGAACAAATTCGGAAAATTGAAGGTTTCAGCAACTTCTTACAAGCTGTTCCATTCGCCACCCTTCAAACGGCTGCTGCAGAGGGGCCCGTCATTCTTATTAACGTCAGCAAATACCGTTCCGATGCCATAGTCCTTCACATCGATAAACCCCCAATTCTCGTCCCACTTCCTGATGTAACACCTAAACAACTCATCCACCTAGTTGAAGAGCTTGCTCTTGCGCGAGATCCAGGTTCTGTGACCAACCCTTCGAAACGTATTCTTCCAATACTGCGCGATCTCTGGAAAAACGTTGTTTCTCCTGTACATGATTGCCTGACTCAGTTGGCAGTACCGCAGAATAGTCGTATCTGGTGGTGCCCCACATCCGAATTATGTGCTCTACCCCTCCATGCCGCAGGTCCATACCAGCCCCGGAGAAGGAACCTCACCGACATCTATATATCTTCTTATATACCAACTATATCTACGCTAATTTCTGCGAGATCCAACATGATCGAGCAATCTAATGTCCCCAAATTACTTCTTATTGGTCAACCTGGCGATGGACTGGCAAATGTCCAGGACGAAATTGATAATGTTGGACAACTTCTCAGTGACTTCGGTGTGGGTGTCACGGTCATAGCCGGTGCAGATGCGAGTCGTGAAACAATCCTCCGTGGTCTTCAGCAACACTCTTGGACTCACTTTGCTTGTCATGGCCATCTGGGAGGCAAAGGGGAACCATTTCATGCATCATTCCAACTTCATGGCGGCAGCCGCCTCACTTTACTCGAGTTGATACAGGCTAGACTTCCAAATGCAGAATTGGCATTCCTATCAGCCTGTCACAGTGCGGCAGGAGATGCCAGTACACCGGACGAGACCATTCACCTAGCCGCTGCTCTGCAGTTTTGTGGATTTCGAAGCGTGGTAGGGACTCTGTGGGCTATGGAAGACCGAGATGGGCCAACTATATCGAAGGCATTTTATGAGTACATGTTTCGCGAACCAGGACGTAAGGCAGACTTCAGAGATTCGGCAGAGGCGCTCAACCTGGCTATCCGGGCGATGAGGAGAAACGGTTTGCCTTTAGACCGTTGGATCATGTTCGTTCATATTGGTGCTTGAGCGACTTATGTTTCCACTGCCACAAATGTCCAGGGGCGATTAACCATCGTAAGTATTTTCTGGCTCAGGGAGGAAATTTCATTCTTTTCTTCCATCCATGTGTGCCTTTTATTTCAGAGAACTGCCCGATGGATACGATCTTTCGTGATGCACATTTGGGATTTTGTTGTTTCGTATAAAGGCTTCCTCCATCGTAATATAGTACTCATAACTGGTGTAAAATGTTAATTCGCATTCTCCTTCGCAAGCCTATTCGTATTGCAGAAGTGTTATCAAATAATGCCTGTGAAATTACGTTAGTGCATGCGACGAACACATGCTATCAGAACATCCTTTCCAGGGATCGGACCGTCCAGATTATCGGCTGGGTGTTGTATGTATGGTACTTGTATCTATTTCATGCTTGCCAAGATGATTTTTTTTGAAATGATAATCAAACGACGATGAGAATTTCCTTTGGTTAATGAGCGAGGTTTGAACAATGGAGGACTCCTGCGCTTGTCCTGGGTAATCATGTATATACGGGCCCCAGACTTCATAAACAATTGATACAATGAGAGGGCTGGGTCGGTAGAAATACCAAATTCGCATGATTCGAATAATGCTGTACAAACCGCGCAAATTATCTAGATAGGACTGTTAACAGGTCATTGAGTACTCACGAGGACACTATACGATACTGAAAACGGAGATGGTTTTTTTTCTAGGGACAACATCGGTCGGCATCAACTAGACGTGCAGGGAAGAAGTCCTCGGACGTCGTCGGTTAGATCCCAATTGGGGGCGCACTCTGTGCTGGGCTAACCCAATGTTTCTCATCTTTAACGCGAATTTTGTAATAAACGGGGTCTTTTGCCAAACAGCGGTAAACCCTACTCCTAAATTCAAGTTCAGGGCCGCGGCGTAAAACGTCGAGTTTCCCTCTTTGCCATGTCGGGTTTCTTCCCTTCTCTGAGTTCCCTGGAAACCTTTGCAAAAGTGAAGTTATATGCTACTGTTGTTACGGATGATTCTAATTGAACCTCATACTTTTGGGTTACTCTCAGGGCACTTTGGCGACAGCAGCCACATTGTCGACTCTTGGTTGGTTTTCCATCTTTTTCTTTTTTTGAGTTCTGGTGGCCGTTCACGCGATATATTGATACAAAGTTGCTTTACAGGCGTTGGCCTCATATACTATGGCCAAAATTACTTGATATATCCATCAGCATTTCCTCCTGGATCGCGAATAGGTGCCGAAATCTCGAACACTTCCTTCATGACGCTAATATGCCGTGTCAGACGTTCCCCTTCCGTCCGAATTTGGGTTGCATCACGAAGATTTGGAATTAAAGACGTCTGACAACGTTATATTGAGGTGCTACTTAATACCTCAGAAGATAGATTTGGGCACTGGAAGCATTCACATGGACGTCAAGGAAGGAACAACGGAGGATGAGGTCAGTTTTTGGTTGGTCCTTCCTTATCGTGCATCTATTTCATCAAATCTATCTCCTGTAGTTTATTGCCAGTCGACCGACCGTGATTATGTTTCATGGTAATGGCGGAAACCTCGGTCATCGAATTCCTCTAGCTGGTATTTTTGTCAACAAGATGCGGTGCAATGTCCTAATGTTGTGTTATAGAGGGTATGCTTGTCATGTCGTCAGCTTACCAAGGGTACTGACACTGAATTCCGTTTTAAAGCTATGGTCATTCAGATGGTTCTCCTTCGGAGAAAGGTGTGTGCATGTATGCCGTCATGTGTGCCACGTCTGACTACTAGCATCAAGGCCTGCAGATAGACTCCCAAACTGCTTTGGACTATCTCACATCTCATCCACTCTTCAAAGAGACACCCATAGTGAGTGTGCTTACACACTTTCCTTTAACGCGCTACTGGGCTTACACAAATTTTCATACAGATTCTATATGGGCAGTCAATCGGAGGTGCGGTCGCGGTTGATCTCGTTAGTCGAAATTTTGCCAAGGTCGTACTTGAGTTTTCCAATTTCGGCATGAAGAGAGGTTGACATCCTGAGACAGATAAATGCTCTGATACTCGAAAATACGTTCACCTCCCTTCCCAGTCTCGTACCGCACGCACTTCCGGTTCTCGGCCCTTTTTCTTTCCTGTGTCACCAAAAATGGGACTCGGCATCCAAAATTCCACTTATCCCTGCGACGATGCCAATACTTATGCTCAGCGGCGCCAGTGATGAGCTCGTCCCTAAGGAACATATGCGGGCTCTCTGGAAAGCTGTAGCCAAACGAGGCGAAAAGAAAAAGCTTAATGGCAGTGAATATAAGACAGGACTGGAAAGAGCAAAATACATGGAATTTGAGCATGGAGGCCATAGTGCGTCGATTGATATCTTTAAAAATTTTGAGGGAGTTTTCAATTGTTGATTGACCTCTGTTTGATGGCAGATGACACTTGTGCGCAGCCAGGATATTGGACGGCTATCGCTGACTTTATCGCCAGTCTTGGCCATGCCGCGCCTTCTCGTCCACGGCGGGCTTCTTAAAAGTGGTGTTACCCTGGTTCGTTCTTCTAGTTTGTCTTTATCGTTACAAGTATATAGTTTCTTCAAGACCTTATGCATCAAGCCACCCCTTCGTGGCGACAGGATCCTCATGCTACTTTTTTTTTCTTTTCGGTGGAGCTTCCTTGTATCTTTATCTGGTGTATATATTCATTACCAGTACCCTTATGTATCATATTTTACTGCGATTTACTTTTTTTTTTTTCCTTTCTGCTCTTTTTGTCGTGCGTGAAAGCTTTGCTATGGGCGATAGTACGGGAATTTATCAATCCACTAGCGCGTGACATCGCCCCAAACTTACTGCGAGACCCAATGTCCCACGGTCAATAGCTTAACTAACAACTTGTGTAGACCCTTTGAAGGTGTCTTCTAAGTCTGTTCCGAAATCGAAACCCGCTCACTCTTTGCGATTCATTCCCACCAACCATTAGGCTAACCCGCCAGGTCTTCTTGAAAGTTCTTCAACTCACACTCTTTTTTTTTGAAGCCAATGCTCTCCTTTCTGAACACCCACATCTCTTTTTACCTCACCATCATCTCCTTTCTCCTTTGCATCACTGATCTTGCCGCATCAGCGCCCACTACTATCGGTTCCGACTTGCATCGCCGTCACCTCCAACCCATTGACCTGCCTTTCCCATATGGCAAACTCGCCGACGAAATACTTAATGTCAATCGTGTTTCTTACATCATGAAACGTGAGCTTGACGAGCGCGAAGAGGACAGGGTTGTCACCTATAGTACCGATCACTTGATAGCGACCTCCGCCCCTCTCCGCCAAGGCCAGCGCCACACCCCATCAGGCACCTCTTTCGGTCGCTTGTCGCATGCCCAACGTCATCACCATCGTCGTTGGTCAGGACGCTCCGACTTTCTTGCACACGACGCGATGGTCGAAGATGATGAGTAGGTCCCTTCTTTTGGTCCCATCTTCTTTCTTTTGACATAAACTCTTATCTCTGTAGGATTATTACTCCACCACGTAATGCTGCCGATGTCGATCAACCGGCGAATACGTCGGAACGTCAATAGTCTATATATAAACAATTAATCGTCATCTAGCTCCTTTAAAGCAATAAGGGTATGGTTTATTTCCACTTGCTGTTATCGAAAACATGTTAACTGGAGTACCTAGATGAAGACGTTGAATTATTTGTCTAGATTTTATAGACGTGCACTTGTTTTTGATATATTATGGTCCACTGGCCCAGGCCTAGTTTACAATGCAAAGGACTTTCCTTTGTAATTTTGTTGATTTCTAGAATTCCCAGTTCCGCACTGACACCGCTTGTGATCGAGCCGATGATCGCTCAATTTTGTTTACTCAAAGACAAGGGCCGCAAGTCACAAAGCCCTTTTTTCTCGCCATTTTATCTGGAGTCTATGGCCAAGTGTCAGTCTGGCTTCTGTTGTAAAGTATCGCTGCAAGACAACATTGCCATCGTTGCAATGCTCGTGTTCAACGGCACACCGTAGAATCGCCCCGCTCAAGTGGATACATACTCCACCATTCAAATCACATCATAATGGAAGGTGTATGTTGATGCCGTAAACTTGCTAGAAAAAAAAA
>Ga0193742_1000715_pt1 | contig 21398 bp, 21 predicted proteins | sample L2c1metaG_FD_165511 | JGI IMG/M metagenome (GOLD analysis project Ga0193742, IMG submission 165511) | Soil microbial communities from a riparian zone of the East river system, Colorado, United States - L2c1 | ecosystem: Environmental > Terrestrial > Soil > Riparian zone | place: USA: East River... | reverse complement strand
GCAGTGGTTTAACGGTTAACCCGGAGGATGCTTGTGATAGTCAACGCGATGACACGTGCCAAATTGTTAAATTCCCTGAGATACCCCCGAGGAAGAAGTTTTTGGGTATATGAGCTTACATCTCTTTGTTTCGGTGCGACACGCATCTGACTAGGTTATCAATAAAATCTGCTCAGTCACCAGCTTGCTCGACGTACCCATCCAAGGTTGGCGACAACCGATCACGAAAGACACCTGTCACGTTTGTGACACTTCATCAATTTGGAGAGTGTGTTGGAGAGTGTGTTGGATAGTGTGTTGGATTGTCACCCTTCCCAAGCAATTGGAGACCTATTTGCCCGTCGTGTCATGATCGTAGGTTGGTCGTGAGCCCACATATGTTGAATCTCCGACACGTTGCCGTTCGGCGACGATGCACGTGAGATCGCGTGTTGAGCACCTATGCGTTAAACGCGTCTCCCTCGAGGACCCTCCTCTCCAACAAGCCGCAACCCGTACAGCCCATGGCCGTTCCTTCCGCTGAATGTCTGAGCTGTCCAGATGGGTTGCGCCTTTCTCGCCAGCTCCTTCGTCCCGACTTCCACACGATATCCATGATCACATTCTCGAAGGAGTTTGCAAAGCAATCGACGGAAGTCATGTTTTAGCCGTTATGAAAACAGGAGGTGGCAACCGAGGAATTTTGAAACCATTTGCGAGTGTGTGCGAGAAACCGGCAAGTCCCTCCCAGTTGTCAACTCTTTCTTAACTAAAAGATGACACAGACATGTCCTTGGTAGAGAGTATTATCATTTGGATTTCTGTGAACTGGGGTACGGGGTATTGTTTGATTTTGAGTGTCTGGAATGTCTGGATGGTTGTAGCTGCTTGATCCCAATGCGTCTTCATCCATCCTGATGTTTAAACGGCAGGTAATACCTTTATTGTCCTTCCCTACTGTACTGCTCCTGATAGGGGCATCTGTAACTAATTTAAGAATGGCAACTCGGCAACAGGTCGGAGCTAGAAATCTGACAGATTGTGTGGGCTTACGATATAGCAACCGGAACTAAGTAGTACCAGGTGTTATATCAGAGAACGTAACTCACTTCCCTGATCATTTGATCGACTGGAAAGCCAGGATAATCATGATCAATGATTCCCTTGACTTATCGGACCACCAATTGCAGCGGAATTCCAACACGATCGGATATCCACAGCAATGTCAGAGTTGAATCAGGCTGAGGATGCCATGGTGAAAATCCTTCAAACGCTCCTTCAGCTGAGTCCTACCTCTATTAAACAACTCATGAAATATATGAGTCCTCGCATTCAAAAATGCCTGATTGGTTACTGCGAATCAGGGAAATGAGAAGACAAGAGTTTTGATACCAAGAACATCTTAAGGACGCAAATGACTCAGCCGGCCAGATGATGCCGTTACCCCTAAAGAGTTTCAATGAAATACCATAAAATTGGGGCTTCAGGTGATGCTAGCTGCCAACTCCACGGAAGCAATACAAGCCAGCGCCTCCTAAGGCTAATACTAGAAGCCGTACTTTGGATATAATTTCCAATGAAAACAAATCTATTAATCTTCACTGTCTTCTGATTCTGATTCCATTACTGGAACCTTTCTGACAGATCTTCTCTTTTTCATTGACTTCGTAACTTCAATTTTCCTCCTCCTTCTCCTTGAATCATCATAATGAGCGCATGACATAAAGTTGAGAATTTTCCTCACATTGTAGGTTTGAGCTTCTTCTTGAGCATTGCTTGGGTTAGCTGAGCCCGAGAAATGGTTTTGGCATAGGCAGATCTTGCTGATATCTGCTTCACACGGTAAAGAGAGGAGTTGACAAGGAATTGAAGGCCTTCTTCACTACTGGCCTTCCAAATTACCATTTTACCTCTTTCCCGACTAGAATCAGGAAGACATTGCAAAAGCGAGAGAATACGATCAAGGTCGCCATTTAGTCTTTTTTCAGACTCGAAATCGCATTTCTGTAGTGCCTCGTGGTACATTGAAAGGTAACTGGTTTCTGAAGTTAGAAACGCAGCACAGGGATGTGATGTGATTTCGTCTTCAATCGGAAAGAAATGAAGTCTTCGGCTGGAAAAGGACGTTTGTGGTAGCTTTCCCTCCACCTCTACTCCATCAAATGTAGGCTGGAAGGAAACATTTGGACAGAAATTATGGAGCACTTCTATTGTCCAGAGTTTCATCGCACTTGTGAGATTCATTTCGACCATTTGCGCAGGGTTTCCGTGAAAATAGTTGCTAGCAAGGCCCCAAATGTCTTTGGAGAAGTAACAGAATATTCCAGCCGAATCAGGGTGCTTCATGTCCTCTTCATCCAAAAACGTAGGAGGGATAACAAATTGTGAAGGGCAAGATTGTAACAGCTCTCGGAGCTGCTTGACGGAAATGGATTTACCCCAGGGAAAACGGTGCGAGACCTGATTTGAAACGAGGGTTAATCGAGATATGGCCTTCTTGGATGGAGATTTTGGAAGAAATGGTGTTTTGTATTTTTGAGCCAGTCGTGGAGAATCTTGAGGTGGAATCTCGGCACAGAAAAATTTAGAAAGGGAGATATCCATGTAGAATATGCCGAACGTGTTCATGACCTCTCGAAAGCGAAGATCCGCCATTGTCTGGGTTAGTTCTATTTCCTTGGAAATTGGATTCACCATCACATGCCGCATGAGGTGACCCAGAACCAGAGACATGAGTCGGTAGTTCAGGACCTGAGCATTGAAACAGGCCTCATGCAAGCTTTGGTAATCCAGAAGTCGGCGCTGTAGGAGGCAGAAGAAGGTTGATGATTTTATCCAAATGATTGGATCAGAACAAAGAACAGCCTTTGCCTATGTAGAGTTTTTGAGTTTACAGCCATTTCACGAGCAAATGAAGAGACTACTTTTTCAATTGAGCCTGGTAAGAAGTCAAGGACCGTTGATGCAAGGCCTCTGATCTCGTCTCGAACCCCATATGATTGTGATTTTGCAGAATGGAAGAGCTCTGCCCAATTCTGAACGGACTTCTGAAACTTTGGAGTACGGTCAATGATGTCCTTGTCAGAACAGAGGTACTCCTGTGCTCCTGGATTTCTGACCGTTTCGAAAGCTAGGCAATAGCTAAGTCGGCTGATGAGATGAACATTCCGTTTTGATTTTTCTGTCATCTCAGCCTTGAGTCCTCCATAGAATGCAAGAGTGCCTAACGGATAAACGGTTGGCAAACGACTCCCCATCCTTTCAAATGACTTTTTCAGACTAGGTAGTCTCCAGAGACCTGTCAATGGTTCAGGTGAATTGGGATGATAGGACATGCCAATATCCAGATAGAGTTCGCCATGCTGTCGGTCCATCATTCTATCCCAATCAAGGAATCGGAAGGACTGCTTGATAGTTTCCATTGTGGGACCACCCTGATCAGCTGCAAGGCCTTGCCCAATGCATTGCTTGGTTGCAACCTTCATTCCTCGCCCATCCATGACAATAAAGAATGACCCAAAGCAGGACAGTAATTCACCTCCTTCAATGACTCTCTTTTGGACTTCTTTCATGAGTCGACTGGGTTCCAAAACAAATATAGATCTCTGTTTGTATTGCGTCCGCTTCCTAATGTCTCCCAAGGAGAGTGGGACATACTCGGAGAGTCCAGGTTGGGCAGTAAGAATCTTGTTACAAGATGGGATGATAACCTTGTCGTACCACAGATCCTGCACACACAGCGGAACTAGAGTCGAAAAGCGGCTTCCATTCTCCCGTTTGTGGATCATCCGAGGAAAGAATATAAAGGAATTTATTCTTCGCTCACCAGATCCACAGAAGCCAACTTCAATGTGAGGTATCTGACTCAAAGGAACATTCCTGCAGCCTCGAAGTCTGGGATTCCGGTGCTCTTCCTCATCCTGCGGTGCATCCATAAGCGTTACACGGATGAAATTGTTATTTGCGATGCCAACCCGAGAGGCCATAGAGGGTGAGAGATGGATATTAAGGTCTCTGGCATTGAAACCGAGGGGAGTAGTTACCCATATCAGGCTGTCCAGATCGATCGATATCCTGATATCAGCTACCTCCATCTTGACCGCATCCTTTTCGAGATTAAGTACAAAATGAGCGGCATCCTCTCCATGGGATTGTCGTTCACGGCCAACAATAAGAGTCCGCCTGCTTTGGTTGTCCCCAGGCTTGTTCCCAGCTTCGTAAAGGAGCTGAGCGGCTGAGAAGTCATGTACCGTGGAGTTGGAAAGCCCTGACGGTTCCATATTTTTCATCGAAATTGGTGGAAAACACAGGGTAGAGTTTAGATCCTGTGAGGATTGAGGAGCGTGTATCGTCTGGAAGAACCTCTTGTGAGGTATCCTTTGCCCTCGGTCCCTCCATTGAAACCAGGAATTGGGAACTAACGGCACACCATCAACATCGAAATTATAGATCCTGGAGTGATCCTCTCTGTTCCTCTGGATTTGAAGAGGCGAAGAGGCGTAGTCGTCAAGGGTTGGGTCCAATGGCATCTCTTCGTCATCGAGAGTCGGTTCTTCCTCGTCACTGGTTACAGAACCTGGGTTCTCTGGCTGACGTTGACATGTATCAACAAAATCCATGATGTCATTCTCCTCCAATTCTTCTGATTTTCTCCCATTCGTATCTTCTTCAACAATATTCAGTTCATCCACACTTGTCCTCAAGTCGAAGGAGTGAGATTCGCATGATCGGCATGATTGGAGCATCCTGAGCTGCCCTACTGCTTCTTGGTGGACCCAAGAGAACTTCAGCAGGCCAGTGTGAACGTCCTGTGCAATTTCTTCATTAACCTGGACCCATGTTTTGTGGCCTTTATGCATTTGCTTCCAGTGGTCGCTGTATGTTTTGCACCGTTGGACCGTGGTGAAGAAGAGGTTGTGACACATTTCTAAACGGCAATGAAATGTTGGTACTAAAAGCTTTCCAGCGCCATCCTTCTGCCAATCCCAATTTTGGGAGATAAGAGAGTGGAAGAAAGAGATTGCATGAGGGCAGAGCTCCCGAGGATTCTGTGAAACATGAATTGAAACTTGTGTTGTTTTTCTATAAGACGACAAACCTTGATCCAATTGCTGTACAATATTGTTGGCCGGTCATTCATATTATTGGACCACTTGAAAAGCTTGGAAACGCCCTTCCAAATTCTTTGAAACCAAAGCTCTTGTGCGATATCCCGTTCTTCATTGCAAGGAACAGTGATGACAAGTGCCTCATGAGTTGCAAGATTTACCAACATAAAGAGGGGATGTTCAAAGCTTTGGCACTGCTCAACCATCAGAAAGGTCAACGGTGGTCGATCAAGACCTGCTCCCCTTTGTGAAAGGGGTGTAGGGGTTCCTCCCCTCTGAAGTTCTGAAACACTTGTCCGATCCAGATAGTATAAGTGAGCCAAAGGCAAGTTTCCCGACGTGGTCTGAATGTATTCCGAAAGGAAGTAAAAGTCAAGCACCGGAAGCTTGTGGATGTCCATGCTTGTGTTCTTCAGACACTTCCAGGCCGTTCCCCAGTGACAAGGATTACCAAGAATATCAACTAGGGCATTATGAGAATGGAAATACTCCATGTGATCAATGCCTACTTTGATAAAACAGCCCCTCATCTGGGACTCGATCCGGCAGACTTTCAGAAGCAATGTCATATTCCATCTGGAGGTTAGGACATGATGGCTGGTAAGACCCGCTTGTATCTGACTGCTCATGAACGGATAAATCAGAGCTGCTCCCATGCATTTTCTGTTATGGGACCAAGGTGAATATGATGCAACATAATCTGGTTCCAAACCTCACCCTTCTCTTCCCCTTTGATTCTAAATGGCCGGAATAATGGATCTATGTTCACTGCTTTGAAATCATGCGTCATTTTTATCAAATTACAGCACCTACCTTTCTCTTTCTGAGATGTGTAACCTGGGACTATGAGAACGTCATGGGACATGTTGAGTTAGCGCATACCTCAAAAGATATATCAGGGCTGCTCCCTCTGTCTTCTGATTTCGCAGAAGACAATTGTGGATACGATACAGACTTTGTGCAACAGGTTAGCCTTTTGCTGAAAACCGTGTTGTATAAACCCACTAATGAAAAGCTGTTGCGTTCTTCTCCATCTTTATTTAACCGCTGTGGGTAATATTCAATCTTGGGAATTGAAATTCGAGAAAAACCACTTTACTTACCTCCGCAAGACGGCCTGATATCTTTTCGGCTTCAGATGGTAGTTCTGGATAATGTTCACTCTGAAAAGTGTTTAGTTTTTCACAATAGATTATCGTAAATCACACACCAATGCGAAGCTATGGCCTTCTTCTCCTTCGGTTGACAGCTGTGGATAGGATGGGAAATGAGATACTCAATTTATAGAAAAACAACTTTATACTTACCAACCCAAGACGGCCTGATATCTTTTCAGTTTCAGATGGTAGTTCTGGATAATATTCACTCTGGAAAATTATTCAGGATTGTGCCACAAATTGTTTTTGGTTAACCCACTAATCCAAAACTATGACCGTCTCCTCCGTCTTCTGTTGACAGGTGTGGATAGGATTTATTCTTGGGAAATGAGATAATGAAATTAGAGATAAACAAATTTATACTTACCAACCCAAGAGAAGTATCACGGCCTGATATATTTTCGATTTCAGATGGTAGTTGAGGATAATATTCACTCTGGAAAAATATTCAGTATTCAGGACTGTGCCACAGATTGTTTCGGTTAACGCACTAATCCAAAACAATGGCCTTCTTCTCCATTTCCTGTACAAGATTCAAAGCCCAGACTCATTCCTACTTCTGATATTTCGGACAGTAATTGAACGTTAGAATCAGTCTTGAATAGTGTATTTAGCGCTGATCTTGTAGAATTTGCAGAGACGTACCGGTAATTCAAAGGTAGAATTCCCTCTTTGTGATATCTGTGGATGCCCCTGAAAAGCATCAGGAAGTAGTGGAAGGGGTAGTGAATGTTTCTTACTAAATGGCTATGACGCTCTGAATTGAGTTCCTGTGCAACAATATGTGACTTTCTGTCATCGATGAAACACAAGAACAAGACATTACTGACAGAATTGTTTACCGTTTTCCTCCATTGCTCAATGGAATGAGTGTGCATGGTCACTGCAAGTTTTACGATGAAACATCACCCGACCTAGCTTTCAAATCTACCATCATGTGATCCAGACAATTTACGTAACACAAGCCTGTTTGCATCAACACCAAGTGAAAGTATCGGCGGTATGAAATAATGTGGTTTAGTTATTTATTTTACATCCTTTAGAATCAAAAAAAGCTTTTCCATCCATGGGCTCAATTTCTCCGCCGAAACCAAAGTAGGGAAATTAAGTTCAAAAACAGTATCTACATGCACATGAGCTTAATCGAAAAGAGAAAGATCTCAAATTCACCTGAAGGATGTTTCTGACTTGTCAATACCGTATATGGTGACTGGTCATACCAATCATACGAATCTGTCGACCTCTGGAAGTAGTGGTGGGCAGATATGAATTCCGCCAGGTCGCTGTTGGACTCCGAAAAATGAACAGCGATAGATTCCATGAGTGAATCTGATAATGAGCTGTTGGCATTCCGGACCAGGCATCGAATTTGATGGGAAAGAAACGAATAAGCTATAATTGAGAAATCGACCTCCTGATTTTCCATGTGAATGGTGTAGTGGTTGCCAATGTAATTGAGGATACTAATCGCCAGTTTTTTTTCATGACTCCAAGCAGCCCACATGCTATCCGTGATTCTTGAGTTATTGGCATGAAATGGAAGATAGAGTGGGTGGCCCATTATCGAGTAATTTAAAAGGAACAGGAGATTTATAATCTCATCGAACCTGTTGAGGTCCGGTGGATTATGAATTCGGACTACAAGAGAGGCGACATTGGCAACACAATATAGTGGAATTGAAAGGGCAGACTTTACCTGTTTGTCGTCTATTCTCCACAAAATGTAAGTGATAGAATGTTAACATTCCTTTGAGCAGTTGTCTGGAGCGGGAGCTCTGCTCTGGGCATCCACTGCCGCTGGAAACCGACTGGTAAATCCCAGTCACAATCTCCCGCAAATCAGGCAGCACAAAAAAGTATCCACCCTCTGTGGACGACGATGTCGTTGATAATAGGCTATATAATTTTTGGAGGCCACTATCCGACTAGATGACTCACATTAACTGATTGATGAACATGGAAGGAAATGAATGATACCACGGCTGTTACTGAACCTGTCTCGGAATCCTTATCTATACTCTGACTCATGGATCAGATATAACTAATAAGTAGATGATAGGCCACTGACAGGAGGATATGTTCCTATGGAAGACGGCTCTCTGCTGTCCACGGCGTTTCCTTCCAATTGGTATACAAATCCAAAAACAGCGATATTCAGCTTGTTCGAAACATCATCTTTGAATGCCTGTTCAAGGGCTCTGAGCAGAATTAGAGATTCGCTAGACTGATCCAAAGTATTCTCTGCCATCGCTGTCAGAGATGAACTAGACACATTCTGCGAAGCCTGAAGTGGTTGAATTGTTGTCACGTCTGCTTCAAAAAGTGAGGAATTACGACTGCAGACTGATCAATGAGAGTGGATAGCCCACCATTATGATCCGCTGCATTTGTTTCAAGATCCACATGATCATCAGCTTGTACGGATGATTCTGGACGGCAATGCTCTTCGCTTGCATGGTCAGAAAATCCAGGGCGTTCAATCTCGAATGTGGAACGAAAACCTTCGTCACAATTAGGCTGACTACCCTGAACCAAGTTACTTTCTCCTGGAGTAATATAATTGTTATATCAAAAGGTTTGACGCATCTGGAGACAATACCTAACTGGGATGCTAATTCATGCACGGCTTCCGGGTAATACACCTTGTCAGGGTCTTCTAACTCTTGAATACTAGCATGCATGGGAGTGGATGTATCATCCAAACCCTCTATTTGAGACGCCGGGGCTTCGACAGGAAAGCCTACAATATCAGGGGTATTAGCACTTATTTATGAAATTACTAGTAAACCTCACGCATTCCAAATTGACAGTTGATAGGGTTCTCAGTTGAAGGATCTATGAAGAATATTGACTCGTCTCGAACACATAATTTGGCAGCTCACTTCTCAGACTGATCTGCATCTTGGGCGGTCGGCTTTGCTCAGGCTGGGAATCAGCTTGAGAGCGTTTACGCTTCAAATCTGTGAGGGACGTTTTGAAATTGTTTAGAGATCGTGAACGACGAGGTACTTTTCTTTTTTTGGGTCAAAGGCATAGGGAAAACCTGTAACATTTGGTCATTAATTTCTTGAGAGTCTTCCAGACCTCTGAAAGGGAAATGGGTTTCCAAATCCTCGAATGCATGTCCAGAATCTAAGAAAAAGGCCTCCACAGCTAAATCAGTGGAGTTCCCAGAGAACGAAATGGCATAGATTGCTTTCCAAAGACGGTATTCCAAATTCAGAAGGGATTCTGATAGTTTTGGTTTGCTTGTCCAAACCTACAATGTCAGCAATAAATGATTTTCTGACAGGTATTTCCATTTGGCTCACCGTGAAAAGAGTTTTCCTGCTTATTCGTCCAGTTGAATTGATATCCCCGGCTAACAGTAGCAGGGGAGATATCGTCAAGGAAACCAGAAGAGGGGTTACAAGATTGGGTCGGTGAACATTTTCCCTAAGAACGCGTAATGTTAGGGAAAGCATTGTAGTTGAAAGGTCAAGAATTACTTATCCAATTGAAGTGCAGCCTGCAATTCAACGGTTTCTGGGATTCTCATTGTTCCCTGTAAACAATCAGATAAAACACCGAAAAGAGGATGATTCTAACCTTCTCCACGAGATAGCTTAGCAGGGCTGCTGTGATTTCCAAGTTATAGAGCACATGGGCTCCCACGGACATAGTCTTGTGGTACATAGCTGACTTTGCTAGACTCGCAGGTGTACGTTTGTCTTGTGGACTTGAATCTGGCTTGCTAGGAGACATTATCAAATATTCGCCGACAGCTGACTTGGCAGAAGCCAGAATTGTGGAAACCAAAGACGTCCCAATAACATTGAACAGCTTCTTGGAGACCAACTCATGCGCTGTAAGGATCTCTCGGTGGGTAAATGGCGAAGAGGATTCTACCAGACTGGAGCCTTTGGTAGGTTCTAGGAGGTATGCGCCAATGTCGAGAATGTTATGGCAGGCCAAAATTTCATATGATGCTGCCGAAATTGTAGACGACTGACTGGGATCCATGGACCATTTAAGAATCCACTGCTCATCAGCGGTCAAGTTGTGATTTTGTTGGAGTCGGCCAGACAGCTCAGCCAACGCAGCTTTCTGTCGCTGTCGTGATACTGAGTGATATGCGGCGAATTTATTTGGGTTAAAATGTACCTCAAAGACTGGAATTTCTTTGACCAAGTTAGCCAGTCGGCTCTCCTCTTTTTCTTGGCCTCCTCGAAATAACTGGCTTCTCCATCCAAGGCCCTGAAATGGTATGGTATAGCGAAAATTTTGGGGAGGGCTCATTGATAGCATGGCAAGAAATGGAGCCTAAGCGCTAGTATTCCCAGCCTTGCCAAACTCATGTCACCATCACGTCAACCAACCATCACATCAATGAAGCTCCCGTTGCAATCACCTCAGGGGAAAGGTACATTCTAAATTTTAACCTAACCTAACCCTTACGGCAACGAAAAGACATCCTATGGATGTTGCCCGTTGTTTCCTGCAGTCTCTCCACACCCTCTGAGCACGAGACACACTTTGTGGGTTAAGTAATTTTTAAAATATTTTATTTTATATTTTTAATATCTTGATATTCTCTATTGCCTCGATCCGGGAAAAAAAGATCTACTCCACTCCCATCAATTCCAATCCCAGATTGGCCTGAAGTCCCTTCGACTGACCATCTGTACAGGGTTATTAACTTGCTTGAGACCTTCGACTTTCGCGATTGCAGCTGTAGCAAACTCCTGGCAGTCCATTTGGATATGCTGACAGACGTCTTTGAGAATCGGAGGCGGCTGCAGGGTCATATCGAGATATATTATGCAGCACCCCTGTCGAGTTCCTTCGAACATTGCAGTCTTGAATTCCTTGATAATAGATTTGACCCCTGGTATGTGTAGGCTCGTTCCACAGATGAAGAGAACATGGTTGTGTTTGAGTGCATTGGCATCATTTGAGGCGATATCAAAGATCTCTTCACCGTCTGCACATGGTTGATTGTAAAGGAGGATATCTGGCTCAAGAAAACCCGCTGTTTTGACCCTTTTGGCTGCGGCACTGTCCTCAACCTGCTTTTGAAGGCATCCTGGGCACGGGACTGTTTCACCACGGTCAAAATGTGACAGATAGTTCTCCATCATGACCACAGCCCTACATTTTCCACATCGCAACACACCAACGCACCCATGAAGCAAAACACATTTCCGTTCTTTTTCTGTCGAAAATATGTCGAACCCAACCTTTGCTTCCAAACCATCTATGTTTTGCGTATATAACCTTCTCAGGATTCCACAGTTGTTCAGCGATTGCAATAGTTTGTGAAATTTGGTTGGCGTCGCCTGGATGGCCCGCTTTTCCAAGGCTGCGATATATTTGTTGTGGGCCCGACCTACTTCGCTCAACTTGGCCAATGTGTAAATCCAACGTGAGTCAACAAAAACCTTGCGACGGAGTACCTTTTGATAGTCAAACAGGTCTTTGATCGCATATCCTTCAAACTCCATGTTGTGTTGGCCGGTAGGGCCACGAAATGCAGCGATGCCGGCTGCAACCGAAATCCCTGCACCTGGATTTCTCAGATGGTATAGATTGTGAAACAGCGAATTACCCTTACCTGCAATGACAGTAATACCTGATGCGTTCAATAGAGTCTTTATAACTTTGTCCACCTCTATCATTTTGAAAAGAATTTGGTCAATGCGATAATATTGATGCTATTGACATTTGTTGTTTGTAAGAACTTTCACATCACGGGGGGGCATCCATTGGCTTTCGCTCAACTCGGTCACATGACATGCACTGCATTATGAGACGCCCCATTGTCGACTTCTCAACATAGCCTTCTCTGCCACCACTACGTTCTAGACTGTGATTTTCGAGGGCACTAGACAGGGGTGCTGCATAATATGAGCCCCCTCCTCACACACGTCTGCAAATGGCCAATCTGAGATTGGAATTGATGGGAGTGGAGTAAATGAGAATCAAGAAATAAATTTAACATGTACCTTTCCCCTGAGGTGATTGCATCGAAAGCTTCATTCGTCGCCTGGATGGCCCGTTTTTCCAAGGTTGGTTGTGTCCCCGACGTACTTGACTTAACTTGGTCAATATGTAAGTAACTCCAACGTGAGTCAACAAAGACGTGCGACGGAGTACAAACGGGTCTTCGACCGCAAATGCTTCAAAATCCATGGTTTCTGGGCCAGTAGGACCACTAAGTGTGTTCACCTCAATCATTCTAAAAAGTACTTGGACAGACGGTCATTGAATCAATTGCCGTAAAGGCCTCTGCATGGGCAGAGGGCTTTACGACATTCACAGCCCCGAAAGTATCTAGTTTGATCCGAATCCGGTTTTATTTCAATGATTGAGTTACTTTTAGATACTTCCACATCACGGGCTCAATCCATCAGGTTCCGATCAACTGGGTCACAGGGGATATACTCTTTCTAATTTCTGTCAGGAAAACGCCCCATCGCCAACTTTTCACATGGCCTTCTCTGACATCACTTGCATTTGCACTCCTCCAAGCAGTCCCATCGCTTTTAGTCCGAGCTTGGATTCTTATGATGTAGACTTCGATATCACCAATAGTTCACCAGACGCAAGTTCCACTTTCCATGAAGAAACTCTTGATATGGAAAAAACCTCCATTGAGACTCAGAAGCAGAATGGAGATTTTTGGACAGGGTGGCATCATAACACAGGTACTGTGAGTTACGAGTGTTGAAGAAATTTTACTTACTGTCGTTAGTGAAAACTTCTTCTAAGTCTATTTTGTGTGATATGGAGACAACGCTGGGAGGAAATACCTCAACTATGCATAGTAAGAGCCCTCAGATTCCTCCGTTCATCACTCCTAATGAAAATCATGAACAGCATTCCAGCTTGATCCTGCATTAGGGCTGGAAACTGTGCCCTGTCAGAATGTGTTGGGAAACAGCATATCTCTGCAGAAAAGCCCTGAAAGTTTATTCGATCCTTGTATTTCTCCTTTCCCATATGAATTTGGTTCTGGTGGGTTTCCTATTCGAATAACATGAATGTGTTGACCCTATATTACAGATGAGCCAATTGACGAGAGTCATAGTCAATTGAAGGTGTGGGACTTCCTTGCAACCTTTCATGAGCTGACATAAACTCAGCTTTGCGTCTGGTGTTGTCGTATCAATGGTCCAAGCCTTATTTTGTCGCCCTCAATGTGCGACCTTTGTCCTTCAGGGAATACCAAGCTGTCTGATCAGGAATTACTTGATCAAAAGGGAAATCTCTCATACTGCATTGGGCCTTTGGCTGTCTTGTGGATCAGCAGTTTCCGTGACAAAGACCACTTTTGTTGGAAACTGATTAAAGACCGCCTATATAACTGCTTTACCAATGTGCATGAGCTGGTCAGCATGGAGTTTATACATTTGGTGGATCAGCTAATATTTGGAATGTAGCTCCTGACTTTGCACGTTGACGATGAATGTCATTATCTCGAGAATTCAGAGCTCGAGACCTGGATGAGAAAAAATCCTAGCTCCCAAGTCATTGCGGTGATCTACAAATCCAGCAAGGTGCTTATCCTAACCTCCTTCCCACATTTTGGTAACATAGACGGTACAGCCTTACAATATTTCGCAAATCCCACTAATCAAGACCTACCAGTCTGTGACGGGTGTCGTAAGCCTTCTTGATTTCGACTATAAGACGGTTCTTAAATCTTATCAGAACCTGATAGTGAAGTAATGTGGATTCATCTATTGGCTGGAGCTGTTCTGACATATTTTGTAGAGGGTTTGTGAAGTGGGTTGTTGGTTTTTCAAATCCCACCATAAATGCAGAAAAGTATCTCTGCTTCATTCCGGAATTCATTGTTCAAGCCTCACTGGGATATCAACTCGGTAGAAAAAACAGAGTCCTGGATTCCATCGGCCTTTCCCTATTGCATCCTCCGCTATGTTTCATGACTGGTGTCTTTTTGATTCAACTCCGAGATTCATCCAGAACCGTTCCCTCTGTGTTCAACATTTCTGTCAAAAGGCCAAGGAGTCCATGGGGTCTGTCGCTTTCAGATTGCCCACGGTGTCAGTGCAACTGGTATTTGAAGGCTGATCAGCTTCACAATGACTGCTCCGTTGATGTCATATGCTACGGTTGTTCCAGCACTGGGTCGGCAGAGCGTCCAATGAATTGGGAAATACATCTTGTCTCCCTTGGTAAATCACAGCAAGTCTGGATTGGGACCCTTCCACAGCAAGCTTCGCTAGCCATCACCTGGGAAACTACGTCAGGAATCCTTTCCAAAGACCGACCCAGAAATAATACAAAGATTCATGCAGTATGTTTCCAATCCTGTAATTCTTCCATATCACTGAAGCAGTTCTGAAGACCTGCTCATTCTGCAGCATTATTTCTGATTGTATTGTCTGCAGCCATTCGACATGCGGATATGCTCTATGTGCAGGTGGTGATACAAGCAGCTGTTTAACGGAGTCAGCAGGTGAATCAGCCACTTGGATATGCCCTAAGCATGCTTTGGAGATCCGCTCCACGTTTACTGTTTGTGACAGTTTTATCCTCTTTTGTTTATGATGAATCTACTATCCCCTCCCAGGAATTTTCAATCAACTGCGATATATGGCATGTTGAAAAGGCTATCCCTATTTTTCAGACGCTCATTGTGGATATGTTGGGAGAATCTTCTCTGGGATCGAATGCTCTTGAATATTTTTCGAAAAGGTAGGCTATCTGGTTGCTTGTTTCACCACGTTATCAATACTGTCCAAGATTCGTTGATGATATAAGAATCATCAATTATCCCCCTAATACACGGGATTCAAATGCCATTTCGTCCTGGGCTCGTCGAACACGACATGCTCAACATGCCTCTGTGCTAGTTATCTTTCAAGGAAATTCAGTATTTGATAACTGGGGAGAGAGACGCACCTTCGTAGGTCTTCCTAAGTGGCACAGCATAGGACCTTATTCACCCCAAGTTAGATCAGAGACGTCGTTAAAAGGATTCCGAACGAGGAAGCAGTCCATTGCAACGCTTTGTTCTTGATGCTTGAAGAGGAATCTGTAAACTGGGGGCATCAAAGCCAAAGCATTCTACAGTACGTCATGCCAACTACCCTAATCGGTTTCAGACTCCTGAAAGACCTCAGGGGAATATTTGATTCCACTATCACCCTTTTCATGAACAAATTTGGCTCTTTCGTTATGAACGAAATATACGAAGATCTGATCCTTGCAATGCTAAAGAACCCACAGGGGGACAGCTTCACTAAAATACATATCTGGAGGAGGCCACTGGTTCTCAGATATCTCTCCGCTGTTCTGACTGCCAGAGAAGGGGCCCAGATAAGTAGATTTCCTGTATTTATGGCCACCCCCCAGAGACCTTTAGGCCATATCCCACCCAACTGTTCTGTTTGCAAAGTCCCCATACGTATGTCATGTAGTATCTGCGAGAACGGTGTAAAGGTGGTCATCTAGTTATTACCAGCTTCTACCTTCCCAATACGAGTACTCTACACCTGAAAGCCGAACATAAATTATGAATACCGTTGGTCGTGCAGTCAAAGATATCCTTCCTGCAATCGTCTATCTTTAGCATGATCAAGATGTGGCTGTGTGTTCACACTTCCTTCTGATCATGACAGACTTCGACGAGATGGAAGACACATGGTGGATAGAGAGGCCCAAGATATACGCCTCCTACCATGAAGTCCCATCCCGGAAAAAATGGCTCCTCCGGCTAGCTGTCGACAAGCCTCCTCAATCTGAAGCAAGGTTGGAGGTTTGCGTGGAGCAACACAGGCACCTACTTCCTGAAAGTTACATTGCACCACTCATGCTCCTAAGCATTCAAGAACTCTCGTGCATGGCAGAATCCTTCTCTGAGCATGTCAACTCTCGTAAAAGGGCTGAATTATGGCGTAACATTCACTTCATCTGGCTGCTGCGGGAAAGCCTTTTAAGCTCCCCAACAAAGGAGTCTATTACGGATCCAAACGGTGTATTTCATCCAATCTTGGAAAGATGGAGCATCCGACTGCTTCATGGGATCTCAAACTCCAAGCCAAAGCGAAAAGAAAATTCAGAACAATTATGCGGACTATATTTAGCGCATTGCGGGGCAGGAGCATTGGCTAAAGGTGCGCCCCATTGAATTTGCTGCTTAGGATCTGATTTTCACAGTGACAGATCTCCTGGAATGGGTTTTATCGAAGGAGGAATTGTTAATGGCAGCCGCTCAAACAATAGCAACGTCAGTGCTTTTGGACCACATACGTCTCGGCAGCTACGCGGAGGCAGGACAATTTTCATGTAAGATGGTCACAGAGTTAATTGACCACCTCAGGGTTGTGGTTAACAAATCTTGTCTGCAACCAAAATCACCTCCTGACCCTCCAACGAAACGCATGAGAGGAAGGCCCAGGAGAAAAGCGGCATCGAATCCACCTGACGATGACCAGCGAAGAGGTCGTATTACCAGACAAACGAAACAGGAATCTGTATCAGCTTTATCCTCGCTACTGGAAGGCCCCTCTTTTACTTTGTCTCCCACAAAATTGGGGCAGAAGGTCGACCGACTCTCGTTTCCCATGAAAATTGTGACATTCTGAATAAATTTATAGAGACCCATACGTCCGGATAGAAGCCCATCGCCAATCAATAAACGGACGAAAAGTGCCCCTAAACGAGAAAATCAGGCTCAAAGCAGCATGGAGATATTGTCCAGGTCGGTGGCATTTGAATACATTTCCGAGGATTTTATTGAAAATTACCAGCGGTGAATTCAAAAAGGTAATACCACATGGTGTTCCACCCTTAATTTCAGACGTAACGAGATTTACCTCAGAAGTTGCGTAAAGGTGTGAAAGCCAGGAAAAAAGGGAATCCATCCAGAGTGGATCTCATACCAGAGGGGTTAAATGAAACCCTGGAGGTATTTCTATGAGCCAAAACTGCGTTCGCCGCTAATTATCTCTTCCAGATTAGGAATGATGCGTTATCAAAGGGTGAATCTGAGGCGACCATGAAACCTCTTCATCAGGTGCGTCATTCGACTCCACTGTGTCTTATTTTACCTCGACTCCTGTAGTCACCTTCAGTGCAGTCTTCAAATGCGACCACTTCGAAAGAAGAAACGGGGCTGAGACGATGTCGCTTAAAAGATATCATTCTTGAATGGGACCCATCCCAAGGCTCTGAGCCAATCATAAAGGCCATTAATAGCCAGGGAGTGGCACCTGAACTTTTCAAAGACCTGGAGAAAGATCCCAACTACGTGAAGGTTGGCTTTGTTCTCAAAATGATAAAATGTACAGGTTTACATTCCTCCTCCAGATCGTCAGGAAATGGGGAAAGATTCGTGGCCTGTTTGTTAAGACCGGAGACGTCAACCCTCCTGCCTTACAGGGAGTATCTGAAAGGGGAAGGAAGATTTTGGTGGTATTGGACAAACGGTGTAAGCGTGCTGGAGACGCGCATATCAAGACGTGCAAATAGCGTCTCCGTCCTCCTTGAGACTTATTCCACACACCTTTCAGTATGAAGTAGTGGGATAGCTGGTTGAAGAGTTCCACCATACTTTCTGGTGTTCCGAATTCATTGTCACTTCGTAACATATATGTGTCAAGTTCTTCGGTCAGACACTAATAATAACTGGGTGTCCACAGAGAAATTTTATATCAGAATACGGGGTCACGCGAATAGTATGTGAAAATTTATTCAGTCAACACAGAAAAATGTTTGTTGGCCTTCCGAGCATGAATACTGATGGCTGGTCACGAGGTCTTCCAACTTTCATGGGAAGTCTGCATGATTTTTGCCACATGACATTGTTGAAGTCCTGCTGTCGTGGGAAATCCGCCAGCACTGGCTCCACCAATCGTCCCATCCATTATGAATGGTAGGATATAAGCTGTCATTTATGTTCGTTTTTAAATATCTCACAGTTCAAGTCCTCGATCAAAAAAGATTTACACACAATAACACGGTGCATTGCTTCACGATTTATCGGCTCTTGGAATGTGGACTGCAACCCAGTGGTCTCTATGGACGAGAGGGAGATTTGTTGCTAGACGGACATTTCACATGGATCAGATACAGTGAAGGTTGGATAAAGGCCATTACAGGAGAGGATGACCACGGAAGAGTTCGCCAGAGGCACCCCAAAATTACTGGACGCTGCCTGATTGGAACCGAGTGGAAACTTTTGAAAGGAAAACGGGCAGGTTAGTACAAATTACAAGACCACACCCTGACCTAATTGTATGCCAGAAATAATCTCTCATACCCAAGGAACAGGTACGACGGAGGTTAAGGTCCATGGGGATCGTAAGCACTTCATCAAATGCAGTGTTCTATCCTTAAATATTTAGTAGAACCAGGGATTCACAATCCCTTCCTTATTAATTCCGTCAGGCTGGAAAACGAATGGATTAAGGAGGTTTCACGCAAGTGGGATGCACCTTCTATTTGTTCTATCCCAAAATTGCACAAAGTTGGGAAACGCATAATCGAAACGCTTCTGTATTCCAGTAGGGAATTACCCCCCAGCCCTATCGACGAATCCTTGATCATCCTTTTCGGAAAGCCTAAGCGCAGCTCAGTGGCACCCTCTATTCGACTGGTGATCAACGATCTTCTACAGGCAAAGGATTCAAACGTTACGGAGTTTCTTTCACGATCGTGTGAGGTGGGAATCGGCCCATTGGATGTTTTGGCAAGCATGATGAACCCAACTACATATTGCGATATGGATTCGTCGGAAAGACGTCTGTATGGTGCAATTGACATACCAATGTCGGCCGATGGGTTGGGAATGTGTGGATATGCAGTGGAGAAATACGAAGACGGAAAGGAGAACTATATCCCGAAGGAAGTGTGGACGACCACATTTACACCCCCTGGAGGAATAACCCACACGCACATGGATTTTTACGGTCGGTACCAGTACATGGTTCACTTGTTTGGCCATAAGATATGGCTTTTGTGGCCCCCCACTCCCAAGAATCTCGACAAATTCTGGCCCAACCACACGCAGTTCGCCGAAGCTGACCTTACAGAGAGGTTCATTGATGAGCTGGAGGGGCTTCAAGTGTTCTATGCGGAAGAGGAGCAGGTTTTTGTGATCAACCCCAATGTCCTTCATGCGTGCGTAAGCGTGGGTACAAGCGGGCATAGTGCGACATGGTTTTGGAGGCTGGAGACCTACAAAGAATCGCTGAGGATGGTGGACTGGGGATTGAGTTGGCTGAAGGCGAAAGTGAGTTCGGATGCGCCAAAAGGAGATTATGAAGAGGGAATACAGACGGTTGAGGCAGAAATGAAGGCGTGGAAGGAGATGGTGAAAAGGAACAGTGAAATAAAGGAGTTGAAGATGGAGGTGGAAAGGTTGGAGGGGTTTCGGAAGGAAGTTGTAGCCTTGTTTAAGCCGGTGAAAATAGGCAAAGATGGTAGGTTTAAGGGAAAGAAGCGCTTGAGGGATGAGTCCCAGTGAAAACGCGCTCTGGGACCTTCTGGAGGAATCCGAGAAGACTAGTAGACCTGGTCGCCTCGGTGCGTTTCTGCCAACCAGGAGGTATTCTGATCTCAGCTCGGAATTTCCGGTATCAGTAGTACCAATGGAATTTAAATTTTGGACACAACTGATATGGACATTAAGTGGAGGTCTTCTTGCCACTTCCATGACTGCCATGCCAAAGGTACTTATGGCGACAAGAAGATCGATTCTGAGTCAAGCTTATGTAAAGGCGAATACCCGGTGGCTGGAAGCTACGCCTTCTATTCTCGTCGAGTAATAGATGGTCTTCATGGCACGAGGTTATCGTCAATGGTCTGGCACTGAGTCTGGGGTTTCATTAGTGTCTCGTACGTATTTGTCTAAGGTGAGTTCATTGTTCAACCGCACAACTGCAGGAAAGTTATTCCGCCTTGGCAATCCGCAGATTCTTCACGACTATGGATACGCTGGGGTTGGCTTGGTTTCGCTTCGTGATTTTCTCAGCGGTAGCGCATAAGGTGAATGCAGGCTTATCAATTTGACAATGGTGGCTATATGCGCTGAATGTTTGTCGTTCCAGGTAGACCTCGGTGATACGCCAAACGTGTATTTACTGGATCTGACCATCCCAAATATTGAAAATCTACGCCATACATTTTTCCGTACACTACCCGGTCCTACGAGCTCGTGCGTCTGATTACACTTTTGCCATGAGGGAATCAAAATCACGTGAACCATCGAACTGAATTGAAGAGACCAGGCACGTGATTCGCTCTGCAACTCCTATGGACCCCGTGGACCATTTTCCTGTGTTATCTCCATCTGGGCTCATTTCAGCAACCAAGATAAAAATGCGTCTTCGGCCTTGAGCACAGCATACTTCAGTGGCGCAACTATTAAATAGCTATTTTAAATCTTGTTCTGGTAGTTCAACTTTAGAAAATACAATTAGGTGTCACGAAAATTTTGCATTTACATTTATCTAAAACAGTAACAGAAGTATACATTTTGTCCAGCTTTGGGACTTGACTTAGGTATAAATTATGTAATAAAGAAAATATGAACAACAAGGGGGACAATTGAGAAAGCATAGATTGTCAAATGAAATTTTGGCCTGATGGTTAAAACTTTAAAAAATGCATTTAAAGTTGGGTTAAATTGCGAATTTTTCATTTGACAATTTCGCAATTTCTTCATATTTTCTTTATTACATAATTTATACCTAAGTCAATTCCCAAAACTTTACAAAATGTATACTTCTGTTACCGTTTTAGATAAATCAAAATGCAAAATTTTGGTCACCCCTAGTTGTATTTTCTAAAGCTGAACTACCAGAATAAGATTTAAAATAGCTATTTTAGAGTTGGGCCTGCGAAGCGGCATCGGATTGGGTATGCGACACGTCCATCATGATTTAAGAGTCCGCTGATGTACAATTTTCGTGTGCCTCACACCTGCTTTGTTCGTTTGCCATCAAGGTCTCTTGTGAACGTTCTGTTAGTCAAACTCCTATTGAGCCATTTACTGATGTTCATTTTTCTTTTGGCAGCGCACCTTTATACATGTAAGTGCCCTATTCCACGCCTGGGGGTCAGAATCCTACTCGGAATCGACCCCCCTTCATTGCTTCCATATTTGAGCTGCTTACTGACGTGCACCTCTTTTCTCACCGCT
>Ga0193742_1000714_pt1 | contig 21405 bp, 21 predicted proteins | sample L2c1metaG_FD_165511 | JGI IMG/M metagenome (GOLD analysis project Ga0193742, IMG submission 165511) | Soil microbial communities from a riparian zone of the East river system, Colorado, United States - L2c1 | ecosystem: Environmental > Terrestrial > Soil > Riparian zone | place: USA: East River... | reverse complement strand
GCCGGGTCGACCAGGGCGCTCACCACGTGCGCCGGCCGGCCCTTCTTCATCACCACCGGCGTCACCCAGGCGTCGTGGGCTCCCGCCTCCAGCAGCGCCTGCACGGTGTGGGCCAGGATCTCGCCGGTGGCGTCGTCGACGTTGGCCTCCAGCAGCACCACCGGCTGACCGGGCCGGGCCAGGCCCACGTCGTCGCCCTCCGGCATGGCCTCGCCCAGCACCACCTGCACGGCGTTGGGCCGCCCGTGCAGCTCCCGGGCCCCGGCCCCGAACCCGCTCACCTCGATCCGCATCGCCGGCAGCGGTCCCCAGCCGGTGACGTTGGCCGCCAGCAGCGCCGCGCCCGTGGGGGTCGTGAGCTCCAGCGGCAGGTCGACGCCGTAGGTCGGCGCCCCCCGCAGCAGCTCCACGACGGCCGGCGGCGGGTTGGGGAGCAGCCCGTGGGCGGCGCGGATCATCCCGGTGCCGTGGGCGACGGCGCTGGCGCGGACCTCGTCGACGCCGAGGACGTGCAGGGCCGCGCACGTGCCCACCACGTCGACGATGGCGTCGATCCCGCCCACCTCGTGGAAGTGGACCTGCTCGGGCGGTCGCCGGTGCAGGCGGCCCTCGACCTCGGCGAGCGCCCGGAAGGTGGCCAGCGCCCGCTCGGCCACGGGCGTCGGCAGGCGCGCCTCCTCGACCAGGCCGGTGATGTGCGCCGCGGTGCGGACGACGGCGTGGTCGGTGGCCCGCACGTGCACCTGGGTGGCGGCGATGCCGCAGCGCAGCACCGGTTCGACGTCGAGCTCCCAGTCGGTCACCGGCAGTCGCTCCACCAGCGCGCGCACCTCGTCCAGGTCGGCCCCGGCGTCGACGAGCGCGCCGAGCGCCATGTCGCCGGCGATGCCGGAGAAGCAGTGGAACCACGCGACGGTCGTCATGGTGAGGGGAGGGGGTCAGCGACGGGTGTTGAACATGCGCAGCAGGGCGTAGGCGGCGCCGAAGCCGTTGTCGATGCCGACGACCATTACCCCCGCCGCGCACGACGACAGCATCGCCAGCAGCGCGGTGATGCCCCCGAAGCTGGTGCCGTAGCCGGCGCTGGTGGGCACGGCGACCACCGGCGCGGCGGTGAGCCCACCCACCAGCGACGCCAGGGCGCCCTCCATGCCGGCGACGACGATCACGGCGTCGGCGTCGTCGAGCTGGTCGCCCGAGGCCAGGAGCCGGTGGACGCCGGCCACGCCCACGTCGTTGAGCCGTACGGCGTCGAGGCCGTGGGCCCGCAGGGTGATGGCGCACTCGTCGGCGACGGCCAGGTCGGCGGTGCCCGCGGTGGCGATCACGACCTTCTCGAAGCGGTCCTCGGTGACCGGCCGCCACACGACGGTGGCGCCGTGGCGCTGTCCGCCGGGGTTGATCGACAGCGCCTCGGCCACCTGCTCGTCGTCGGCCCGGGTGAGCAGGATGGGCCCCTTGTCGGCCATCGACAGCAGCTCGCGGATGATCGCCGCGCACTGCTCGGGCGTCTTGCCGGGCCCGTAGACCGCCTCGGCGAGGCCCTGCCGCAGCGCGCGGTGGTGGTCGACCCGGGCGAAGCCGAGGTCGGCGAAGGGGAGGCGCCGCAGACGGGCCACCACCTCGTCGGGTTCGACGAGCCCGGAGCGCACCTGCTCGATCAGCCGGCGGATGGTCGCTTCGTCCACCTCCCCAGCATGACGCAGGTTGGAACGACCCTTGACATTCATTTGTTCGTTAAGTAGACAAACAAATGATGTGGAAGGGCAACCGAGAGTCCCATGAGCCGTTCGGCCGGCGGGGTCGAACGACTCGCCGGGCGGTTCCCGGCGATGCACGTCGGCACAACCGTGCACTCGTGCTCCGCACCCTGTTCCGTGACGGACCGCTGAGCAGGGCCGACCTGGCTCGTGCCACGCATGTCACCCGGGTCACCGCTTCGGATCTGGTGAGCGAGCTCCTCGACGAGGGTTTGGTCGAGGAGCTCGGCACCCGGCCCGAGCAGGGCGTCGGCAAGCCCGCCACGCTCGTGGGCATCGTCGCCGACTCCCGGTCGATCCTCTCGCTCGACCTGAGCGACGACGAGGAGTTCCGCGCCGGCCTGGTCGACCTGGCGGGCAAGGTCGTCGAGCGCGTCTCCGTCCCCCGCGACCAGCGGACCGGCGACGCCGCCCTCGACCTCGTCACCCGCCTCGCCGCCGATGTGCTCGCACGCGCCGACCGACCCCTCCTCGGCATCGGCGTGGGCAGCCCCGGCGTGGTCGACCCGGCCGGCGTCGTCCTCGAGGCCCCCAACCGGGGCTGGCACGACGTCGACATGGCCCGCCACCTCGCCCAGACGCTCCCGGGCGCCGGTGCCACGGCAGCCACCCACGTGGCCAACGACGCCAACGCGGCGGCGCTGGGCGAGCTGAGCCTCGGCGGCCCGGGCGGCCGCAGCCTGCTGCTGGTCAAGATCGGTCACGGTGTCGGCGCCGGGGTGGTGATCGACGGTCACCTGGTGGTCGGCGACCGCTTCGCCGCCGGCGAGATCGGCCACGTCGTGGTCGACCCCCGCGGCGAGCCGTGTGCCTGCGGGCGCCGGGGCTGCCTGGAGACGGCGATCGCCGCGCCCGTCCTCCGGCGCGCCACCGGCAGCCGCAGCGGCGCGGGCCGGAAGCTCGGGGTGGCGCTGGCCCCGGTGGTCAGCGCCCTCAACCTCCGCGAGGTCGTCCTGTCGGGTCCGCTCGACGTGCTCGACGAGACGTTTCGGCGGGCGGCGCTGCGTGCCGTCCAGAGCCGGACCATGCCGGCGGTCGGCGACAACGTCGACATCCGGCTCAGTTCGCTCGGCGAGGACGACGTCCTCCTGGGTGCAGCGATGCTCGTGCTCGACCGCGAGCTGGGCGTCGCATGATCAGCAACACCAGCGACCGCTGACTGGGGTCATCCACCACTGACAGCGGTCATTGTTCCGTGCGAGTCCGGCGGGCTCGCCCGTCAACCGGGCAGTAAGAGTGGAGGACACGTGAGATTCAAGAAGCTCGCAGCGGTCGGCATCGTGGGCACGCTGTTCCTGACAGCCGCCTGCGGGTCGGACGACGACGACGAGAGCGGCGGTGACGAGGGGAGCGAGGACAGCGGCAACGACAGCGCGTTCGCCGCTCCCGACCCGGACACCGAAGCCACCCTGCGCGTCTGGCTCAACGGGCCCGACACACCGCAGACCATGCGCGACTACGCCATAGAGACGTTCAAGGAGACCTACCCCAACGTGACGGTGGAGATCGAGGAGCAGGAGTGGGACGGCATCGTGCCGCTCCTCACCACCGCCCTCAACTCCGCCGACACGCCCGACATCGTGGAGATGGGCAACACCCAGGCCCAGGGCTTCGAGGCGGCGGGCGCACTGGTCGACCTGACCGAGGTCGAAGGCGACCTGGGCGGCGACGACCTGCTCGACAGCCTCAAGGAGGCCGGCTCCTACGACGACAAGTTCTACGGGCTGCCCCTGTACGCGGGGGCCCGGGTGGTGACCTACCGCACCGACCTCTTCGCTGCGTCGGGCATCGAGGTGCCGACCGACCTCGAGGGGTTCGTCGAGGCCGGGAAGACGCTGCAGGCCGACAACGCCGGCACGCCCAACTTCTCCGGCATCTACTTCCCGGGTCGCAACTGGCAGGCCATGCTCTCGTTCCTCTGGGACGCCGGTGGCGACATCGCGGTCCGCGAGGACGGCGAGTGGGTCGGCCAGCTCGCCGACGACGGGTCCGTCGACGGTCTGACCACGGTGCAGGACATCATGGAGAACGCCAACCAGGCACCGGCCGACAGCGACGACCGCAACGACTACATCGAGTTCTGCGCCAACGAGATCGGGATGCTCATGGGCCCCGGTTGGAAGAGTGGCCAGATCGCCGAGGAGTGCCCCGAGATGGAGGACAAGCTCGGCGTGTTCGCCCTCCCCGGCAGCGACGGCGCCGTGGCTCCGTCGTTCCTGGGCGGCTCGGTGGTCGGCATCTCGGCCAAGAGCCAGAACACGGCGCTGGCCTACGAGTTCCTCAAGCTGATCAGCAGCGAGGGCTTCCAGACCCAGTACGCCGAGGCCGGCCTCATCCCCAACCAGAAGGCGTTCCTCGACAAGGTCACCGGCAGCCCCGGTGCCGTCGCCCAGGCCGAGGCGGCGGAGAACAGCCGCTTCACGCCCAGCAGCGAGTTCTGGGCCGAGGTGGAGGGTGGCGACATCCTGCAGGACATGGGGACCGCCATCGGCAACGGCGACGACGTGGCGGACGCCGCGTCGACCGCCAACGACGCCATCGTCGAGATCCTCAACCAGTAGGACCGAGGACCTGACGTCATGACGACCGTGCTCTCCGAGGAACGGACGGTTCCGGGCCCACCGTCCGCCTCGGGGGGCACGCCGTCGCCGCGCCGCTCCTGGCGCCCCCCGCACCTGCTCCCGTACGCCCTGACCGTGCCGGCGCTCGTCGCCATCGGGGCCGGGCTCGGCTACCCGCTCTACCGGCTGGGGATCATGTCGACGCAGGACTACGGCCTGCGTCAGCAGTTCGGCGCCCCGCCGGAGTACATCGGGTTCGACAACTTCACCGACATCCTCGGCGACACCTACTTCTGGGAGGTGCTGCGCCGCTCGCTGGTGTTCTGCCTGCTGGCCGTGGCCCTCACGATGGTCGGCGGCTGCGGCGTCGCCGTGCTGCTCGGCCGGCTCGGCCGGGTCATGCGCACCGCGCTCAGCGTGTCCCTGCTGCTGGCCTGGGCGACACCGGCCCTCACCGCCACCGTGGTGTGGCAGTGGATCTTCGACACCCGCTTCGGCGTCGTCAACTGGGCGCTGACCAAGCTCGGGTTCGACTACGAGGGCCACTCCTGGCTGGCCGAACCCCTCTCGTTCTTCACGGTGGCGCTGCTGATCGTGGTGTGGATGGGCATCCCGTTCGTGGCCTTCACCCTCTACGCCGCCATGACCCAGATCTCCGGCGAGGTGATGGAGGCCGCGGCGATCGACGGCGCCGGGTCCTGGGCGCGCTTCCGCGACGTCATCTGGCCCGCCATCAAGCCGATCTTCGTGGTGCTCGTCGCCCTCAGCACCATGTGGGACCTGCGGGTCTTCACCCAGATCTTCGTGCTGCAGGAGGCGGGCGGCATCAGCACCGAGACCAACCTGCTGGGCACCTGGGCGTACCGCGAGGCGGTCACCGGCAACCACTTCGGCAAGGGTGCCGCCATCGCCCTCGTGATGGTGTCGATCACCCTCCTCCTGACCGTGTTCCACCTCCGCCAGATGTTCCGCCAGGAGGAGATCTGATGCGGTCCTCACTCGGTAGCCGGGTCTTCGCCAACGGGTTGGCCCTGCTGCTGATCGCGCTCAGCGCCTTCCCCGTGTACTGGATGCTCACCACGTCGTTCCGGCTCAACGCCGACATCCGGTCGCCGGGCCCGGAGTTCCTGCCGCTCGGCGGGACGCTGGAGAACTACCGGTCGGTGTTCGACAGCGACAACTTCGGCACGTCGTTCGCCAACAGCCTCAAGGTCACCGGGCTCACGGTGGTGCTGGCCCTGTTCACCGCGTTCCTGGCCGCCGTGGCCGTCTCCCGGTTCCGCTTCCGGGGCCGGGTCACCTTCCTGGTGATGATCCTGGTGGTGCAGATGGTGCCGGCCGAGGCGCTGATGATCTCCATGGTCAAGGTGCTGGAGGGCTGGGACCTGCGCAACTCGATCATCGGGCTGACCATCGCCTACCTGGCGTTCGTCATGCCGTTCACGATCTGGACGCTGCGGGGGTTCGTCAACGGTGTGCCCCGGGAGCTGGAGGAGGCGGCGATGGTCGACGGGTCGTCGCGGCTGCGGGCGTTCTTCACCGTGACCCTGCCGCTGGTGGCACCGGGGCTGGTCGCCACCGGGATCTTCGCCTTCATCCAGGCGTGGAACGAGTACACGTTCGCCCTGGTCATCATGAACCGGCCCGAGAAGGAGACGCTGCCGCTGTGGCTGCAGTCGTTCAACTTCGGGGCGCGGGGTACCGACTGGGGCGGTGTCATGGCCGGCTCCACCCTGATCACGATCCCGGTCATCGTCTTCTTCCTCCTCGTCCACCGCCGGATCGCTGCGGGCCTGACCGCCGGGGCGGTGAAGGGATGAGCGACGGGGTGCGGGCGCTGGCGGCGGCGACGCTGCTGGCGTCGTTCCGGGGGCCGGTCGTGCCCGAGTGGGCGCGGCGGCGGGTCGACGAGGGCCTGGGCGGCGTGTGCCTGTTCGGGTCGAACCTGCGCGGGGTCGAGTCGGCGGGCGAGGTGAGCGCCGCCCTGCACGGGGTGCGGCCGTCGGTGCTCGTGGCGATCGACGAGGAGGGCGGCGACGTCACCCGGATCGAGGCCCGCACCGGGTCGTCGGTGCCGGGGAACGCCGCGCTGGGCGCGGTCGACGACGTGGCGCTCACCTGGGACGTCTTCGCCTCGCTGGGACGGGTGCTGGTCGATGCCGGGATCGACCTCGACCTGGCGCCCTGCGCCGACGTGAACGTCGACGCGGCCAACCCGGTGATCGGGGTGCGCTCGTTCGGGGCCGACCCCGGGCTGGTGGCCCGGCACGTGGCCGCCGCGGTGCGCGGGCTGCAGGGTGTCGGCGTGGCGGCGTGCGCCAAGCACTTCCCCGGCCACGGGGCGACGACGGTCGACTCGCACCTCGCCCTGCCGGTGGTCGACGTGCCCGAAGCCGTGGTGCTGGGCCGGGAGCTGGCGCCGTTCCGTGCCGCCATCGCCGCGGGCGTGGCGGCGGTCATGACGGCTCACCTGCTGGTCCCGGCGTTCGACGACCGGCCGGCGACGGTGAGCCGGCCGCTGCTGGTCGACCTGCTGCGCGACGAGCTGGGGTTCACGGGGGCGGTCGTGACCGACGCTCTCGACATGCACGGCATCGGCGGCCCGGCCGCGATCCCCGCCAACGTCGTCCGGGCGCTGGCCGCGGGTGTGGACCTCTGCTGCCTCGGTTCCGGCGGCACCGACGAGCTGGTCGGGGCCTGCCTCGACGCGGTGGTCGCCGCCGTGGGGTCGGGCGCGCTGCCCGAAGGTCGGTTGGCCGAGGCCGCGGCCCGGGTCGCCGGCATCCCGGTGGCGGGCGAGGGGCTCTCGCCGGGTGACCTGGGCGAGCTGGGCGCCGACGCCGCCCGCCGGGCCCTGCGGGTGGAGGGCGACCTGCCCGACCTGCGGGGCGCCCACGTGGTGGAGATCCGGCGCCCCACCAACATCGCCGCCGGCGACGTCCCCTCCGGACTCGCCGCCCACCTGCCCGCCCCCACCTCCGCCCCCGACGACGGCGGGTCGGCACCGCTGATCGTCGTCGTGCGCGACGTCCGGGTGGTCCCCGACGGCCCGGAGCGGCTGGCGGCGCTCCTCGCCGAGCGGCCCGATGCCGTGGTCGTCGACCTGGGCTGGCCGTCCGGGGAGCCGCTGCAGAGCCGGGCGCGGGTGTCGACGTTCGGCGCCTCACGGGCCAGCCTGGCAGCGGTGGCCGACCTGCTCACCACGACTTCGACCCGGAAGGCCCATGGCTGAGATCACCATTCGCGACGCCACCAAGGTGTACGACGGTGGCGTGACCGCTGTCGACGGCATCGACCTCGACGTGAACGACGGCGAGCTGCTGGTCCTCGTCGGCCCCTCGGGGTGCGGCAAGTCGACCCTGCTGCGGATGGTCGCCGGCCTCGAGGAGATGACCTCGGGGACCGTCGCCATCGGCGACCGCGACGTCACCCGCCTCCAGCCCAAGGACCGCGACGTCGCCATGGTCTTCCAGAGCTACGCGCTCTACCCGCACATGTCCGTGCGGAAGAACATCGGCTACCCCCTCCGGTTGGCGGGGGTGCCCAAGCCCGAGCTGGCAAAGCGGGTGGAGGAGGCGGCCCAGCTGCTGCAGCTCACCGAGGTGCTCGACCGCCGGCCGTCGCAGCTGTCGGGTGGCCAGCGCCAGCGGGTGGCGATGGGTCGGGCGCTGGTGCGCTCGCCGCAGGCGTTCCTGATGGACGAGCCGCTGTCGAACCTCGACGCCAAGCTGCGGGTGGAGATGCGGGCCGAGATCGCCCGCCTGCAGCGCGACCTGCACGTCACCACGCTCTACGTCACCCACGACCAGGTCGAGGCCATGACCATGGGCACCCGGGTGGCGGTGCTCGACAAGGGGCGGCTGCAGCAGGTCGACACCCCGCAGCGGGTGTACGACGAGCCGGTCAACCTGTTCGTGGCCACGTTCATCGGGTCGCCGGCCATGAACCTGCTGCCCGGCCGGGTGGTGCGGGACGGCGACGGGCTCGCCCTCGAGGTCGGCCCGCAGCGGCTGCCGGTCGACGACGTGCTGTCGGCGGCGCACCCGACGCTGGCCGACCGGGTCGGCGACCGGGTGGTGGTGGGCGTGCGGCCCGAGGCGCTGGAGGACTCCGGGCTGGAGCCGGGCGTGTCGGGCGACCGGGTGATCGAGGCCAAGGTCGACCTGGTCGAGTCGCTGGGCGCCGAGCTCATGGTCCACGTGGCCGTGGCCCTGGGCGACCAGGGTGACGGCAACGGCGACGTTCCGGGCGGTGCCGCCGCCGTGTGGGCCGACGTCGTGGGCCGCCGGGGTCGCATGGTCGCCCGCCTCAGCACCCGCAGCCGGTTGGCGCCCGACGACGCCGTCAAGCTGACCGTCGACCCGGCCGGCCTCCACCTCTTCGACCCCGCCACCGGAGCGACCCTGCGCGCCCCGTCCGACACATGAGCGGCCGTGCCCGCTCTCTCGAACCCGCCCCCGAAGGTCGCCGAGGGCCTTCGGGGGCGGGTTCCGCGCGGCCCCAGCCGCCGTTCGTGGCGGGCGTCGACGTGGGCGGCACCAAGACGCTGGCGGTGGTGGTCGACGGGCGGGGCGAGACCGTGGCGCGGGTGCGGCTGGCCACCGACGCGGCCGGGCCGCGGGGCCTGATCGCCACCGTCACCGAGGCCCTGGTGGAGGTGGCCGAGGGGGCGGGGCTGTCGCCCGACGGGCTGGCGGCGGTCGGCGTCGGTGTGCCCGGCGTGGTCGACCCCCGCGACGAGGGCGTGCGCCACGCTGTCAACCTCGACATCGGCGCCGACCCGGTGAGCCTCGCCGATCCCGTGCGCCGCCTGGTGGGCGGGCCCGTGGTCGTGGGCAACGACGTCAACCTCGCCGCCCTCGGCGCCGCCGAGCTCTTCGGGCGCTCCGGCAACGTCGCCTACTTCAGCATCGGCACGGGGATCGCCGCCGGGTTCGTGTTCGACGGCCGCGTGTTCCGGGGCACCCGGGGGGTGGCCGGCGAGATCGGGCACCTGCCCGTCGACCTCTACGGCGCCATCTGCGAGTGCGGCCAGACGGGGTGCCTGGAGACCGTCGCCTCGGGTGCGGTGATCGCCCGGCGGTGGCGCCGGCCCGACGGCACGCCCGGCGACGCCGCCGGCCTGCTGGCCGCCGCTGCGGCCGGGGACGCCACCGCCATCACCGTGCGCGACGAGATCTTCGGCTACCTGGCGTGGGCCGTGGCGCTGATCGCCCAGACGGTCGACCCCGAGCTGGTGGTGCTCGGCGGCGGCGTGGCCGAGGCGGGGCCACCGCTGCTCGACGCCATGCGGGCGGCGTTGCGGCACCGGGCCTCCAAGTCGCCGCTGCTGGCGTCGCTCGACCTGCCCGCCCGGGTGGCGATCGCGCCGGCGGACGTGTCGCTGGGCGCTCTCGGCGCGGCGCGTGCCGCCCGCGACCTGCTCGCCGCCCAGCCATGAGCCGAGTCGTCTGTGGTCGGTACGGAAGGCCGGAGTCGTTTGTGATCGGTCTCCGATCACGTACGACTCAAGAGCGCTTCGGCGACCACAGACGACTCGGGTTGGGCGGGCGCCGTGACCGGTGACCTGGTGGTGCGCGGCGGTGAGCCGGCCGACGTCGTGATCGTGGCCGGCCGCATCGTCGACGCCGAGGCACCAGGCGGGGCGCGGGTGCTCGACGCGGACGGGCTGGTGGTGGCGCCGGGGTTCGTGGACCTGCAGTGCAACGGGGCCGTTGGGGTCGACCTGACCGCCGAACCGGAGCGGCTGTGGGAGGTGGCGGCGCTGCTGCCCCGCTGGGGCGTCACGAGCTGGCTGCCGACGATCGTCACCTCGCCCGAGCCGGTGCGGGAGCGGGCGTTGGAGGCGTTGGGGGCGGGGCCGCCCGACGACGCCCCCGTCGCCGCACCCCTCGGGATCCACTTCGAGGGCCCGTTCCTGTCGCCGGAGCGGAAGGGTGCCCACGCGGCCCGGTACCTCCGGCCGCCGGACATCGACGCCGTCGGGGGGTGGTCCCGGGACGCCGGTGTGGCCCTGGTGACCCTCGCTCCCGAGCTGCCCGGCGCGCTCGACGTGGTGCGGGCGCTGGTCGACCGGGGGGTGGTCGTGTCGCTGGGGCACTCGATGGCCACGGCCGCCGAGGCGACCGCCGGGGTCGACGCCGGCGCCCGCTGGGCCACCCACCTGTTCAACGCCATGCCGCCGCTGCACCACCGCGACCCCGGGCTGGCCGGAGTGGCCCTCACCGACGAGCGCCTCCACGTCGGCCTGATCGCCGACGGCCTGCACGTCCACCCGCTGATGGTGCGGCTGGCGGCCCAGGCGCTCGGCCCCCGGCTCACCCTGGTCACCGACGCCGTCGCCGCCCTCGGCATGCCACCCGGCCCGGTCCGCCTGGGCGACTCGGAGGCGCTGTCCGACGGCGAGGGCGTCCGCCTGCCCGACGGCACCCTGGCGGGCAGCACCCTGGCGATGAACGACGCGGTCGCCAACCTCCACACCTTCGCCGCCCCCGACGTCGACCTCCCCACGGCCCTCCACGCCGCCACCGCGGCGCCGGCCGGGCTCCTGGGCCTCACCGGCAGCCGGGGGACGCTGGCGCCCGGCGCGGTCGGCGACCTGGTGCTGCTCGACGCCACCGGCCACGTCGTCGCCACCGTCATCGGAGGGGAGCTGGCGTGGAGGTCGTGATCGTCGCCGACCGGGAAGAGGCCGGCGCCGTGGTGGGTGAGGCCATCGCCCGGCTCGTGCGGGAGCGGCCCGACGCGGTGTTGGGGCTGGCGACCGGGAGCACGCCGCTGGCGGTGTACGCGGAGGTCGCCCGGCGGGTCGGTGCCGGCGAGCTGAGCCTGGCGCGGGCCCGGGCGTTCCTGCTCGACGAGTACGTCGGCCTGCCGCCCGGCCACCCGCAGGCCTACCGGGCGTTCATCGCCCGGGAGCTGGAGGCCCACGTCGACTTCCCGGCCGGCGCCGTGCAGGGCCCCGACGTGTCGGCCGACGGGCCCACCCTGCCCGCCGCCTGCGACGACTACGAGGCCGCCATCCGGGCCGCCGGCGGCGTCGACCTGCAGCTCCTCGGCATCGGCACCGACGGCCACATCGGCTTCAACGAGCCCGGGTCGTCGCTGGCGTCGCGCACCCGCCTCAAGACCCTCACCGACCAGACCCGCCGCGACAACGCCCGCTTCTTCGCGTCCCTGGAGGAGGTGCCCCGCCACGTCGTCACCCAGGGCATCGGCACCATCCTCGAGGCCCGCCACCTGGTGCTGCTGGCGTTCGGCGCCGCCAAGGCCACCGCCGTCGCCCAGGCCGTGGAGGGCCCGGTCGCGGCCCTGGTGCCGGCGAGCGCCCTGCAGCTGCACCCCCACGCCACCGTCGTGGTGGACGAGGCCGCCGCCGGTGCCCTGCGCCTCGCCGGCTACTACCGGGAGACGTGGTCGCACAAGCCTTCCTGGCAGGGCATCTAGTGGTTCACCAGTAGTCTCCCGGGGTCGGATGTTGGGGAGCGCATGGACCGGGCAGTTGCGACGTTGGAGGCCGCGGTGCGAGGCGGCAACGCCTCGCTGGCGCGCCGCCAGCTGGGGGAGCTGCGCGACGACGCCGATCACGACGCCGCCCTCGACGCTCTCGCCCGGTCGTCGGCCGACGGGTCGGTGCTGGCGGTCGAGCTGCTGGTCGAGGCCGTCGACCGCTTCGGCGCCGCCCGCCGGGCCGTGCGGCGGTTCCTGGTCGACGAGGCCGCCGTCGACGACGTCACCCAGGACACGCTCATCACCGTCGCCCGGTCGATCACGTCGTTCCGGGGCGAGGCCAAGTTCACGACGTGGCTGCACCAGATCGCCCGCAACCGCTCGGTCGACCACCTGCGCCGGGCCCGGGCGGCCGATCCGCTCGACGATCACCACGACCCCCATCCGGGTACGGTCGCCGCCCGTATGAGCTCGCTCGTCGCATCCCGTGCCGCGGTCCAGCAGCTGCTGGCCGAGCTGCCCGAGCGCTACCGCGACGCCGTGCTGCTGCGCGACGTCGAGCACCTGCCCTACGCCGAGGTCGCCACCCGCCTGGGCCGCAACGTGAACACGGTGAAGTCGCACGTCGCCCGGGGCCGGGCCCTGCTGGCCGCCATGCTCGTGGACCGGGGTCTCGACTCGTGAGCACGGTGGTGCCCCGCATCGGGCGCTACACGGTCGAGCAGGTGATCGGCACCGGGGCGTTCGCCACCGTCTACCGGGCCGTGGACGAGCGGCTCGGGGCGACGGTGGCGGTGAAGCTGCTGGCCGACAACCACTGCCTCGACCCCGACATCCGGGCCCGCTTCCTGGACGAGGGTCGGGCTCTGCGCCGGATCGACAGCCCCCACGTGCTGCGGGTGTACGACGTCGGCGAGACCGACCGCCTGCAGCCCTACCTGGTGCTGGAGCACGCCGACCGGGGGACGCTGGCGCAGCGGGTCGCGGGGCTCCGGGCGTCGGGCTGGCGGCCGTCGGCCCACGACGTGCGGGCGCTGGCGTCGGGCCTCGCCGCCGCGGTCACAGCCGTCCACGCCGCCGACCTGGTGCACCGCGACCTGAGCCCCGGCAACGTCCTGCTGCGCTCGGGGATCGCGACCGGGGCGGGGGCGGGCCCGGACGGAGGCGGCGGGGGGTTGGTGCAGCCGGGGGAGCGACTGCTGGTGGCCGACCTCGGGCTGTCGAAGGACCTGGCCCGCAGCTCGGGACTGACCGTGGCGGGTGGCACCGACGGCTTCCGGCCACCGGAGCAGCGGGGCGGCCCGTCCCGGGTCGACGGCCGGGCCGACGTGTGGGGGCTGTCGGCGATGGTGGTGTGGCTGGTCACGGGCCAGGCGCCCGGAACGGACCCGCTGTCGCCCGCCGACGTCGACCGGGCGCTCCTCGACCTCGGCCTTCCCGTCGCCCTGCGCCAACCCTTGCTCACCAGCCTCCACGACGACCCCGCGCGTCGCCACCCCGATGCGGCGACGTGGCTCGCGGCCGTCGAGTCGGCCCTGACCCCGCCACCGCCTCAAGCACCCGCGGCCGTCGGCCCGACCTCCCTGCGCCCGGTGTGGGTGGTCGCCGCGGCGGCGTTGCTGGCCGGCGGGCTCGTCGGCGCAGGTGCGCTGCGACTGGTCGACGACGGGAACGTCGACGTCGCCGACCGCGTGGGCGACGCCCGACTGTCGATCGCCGGACCCACCCGGGCCGACGTGGGGACCACGGTGACCCTCGAGGTGACCGCCGAGGGCGTCGACCACTGGGCCTGGCTGATGCCCGACGGCACCATCTACACCGACCGGCCGAGCGTGCAGCTGCGGACCAGCTCGGCCGGTACCGCCCAGGTGGTGGTGGTCGCGGTGGCCGCGTCCGGCGAGCGCCTGGAGGACGTCCACGACCTCCGCCTCGTCGAGCCCTGAGATCTTTTCTGGTCGGCGCGCAACTTTTCCCGACGCTCGGCACGACCAACGGGAGTCCCCCTACCGATCACGAAGGAACGACAGCCATGAGAACGACACGCCTGGGCCTGCTGGTCGCCGCCGTCGCCACGCTCGCGGTCGCCTGCAGCGACGACGACGGCACCCTGCGGGCCGACACCGAGAGCATCGACTCGTCCGCCCCCGAGTCGCCGGGCAGCGGCAACGGCGACGCCACCGACGACGCCACCGACGACGCCACCACCGACACCACCGACAGCGAGGGCAGCGGCTCGGGCTCCGGGTCCGGCGAGGTGCTGGGCAGCTCCACGGCGACGCTGCGGGCCAACGCCCTCGACGACCGCTCGACCCCGCTGCGGATGGACGTCATCCGGCTGGAGCGCCACGGCGACCTGGTCGAGCTGAGCCTCGTCCTCACCAACGAGGTCGCGCCGACCGACGCCGACCCCCAGAACTTCATGATCAACAGCCTCTTCGGCGCCGACTACGACGCCTCGGGGATCGGCCTGGTCGACGGTGCCGCCCAGAAGATCTACCTGCCCGTCCTCGACAGCGACGAGACGTGCCTCTGCTCCGGCCAGCTGGGCGCCTCCGACGTCGTGCCCGGCGGGACGATGACGATCGACGCCACGTACGGCGGCGTCCCCGACGACGTCGAGACCCTCGACGTCCGCGTCCCCAGCTTCCCCACGATCGCCGAGGTGCCGGTCGGATGACCCGTCGTCCCCTGGTGGCGCTGGTGCTCCTGCTCCCCCTGACGATCGCCGCCTTCCGCCAGGAGGACACGCAGGACCAGGTGCGCAACCTGGAGTTCCGGGTGCTCGACCTGACGTACCGCAGCAACGCCCTCGACAACTCCGAGCGGGTGGAGGAGACACCCGAGGAGACGTCGATCGTCCTGGCCGCCGACGTGCTGTTCGCCTACGACGAGGCCGTCCTCACGGCGGACGCCAACGGGCGGCTCGACGACCTGGCCGACCAGCTGTCGGACCTGGACGGCCGGCAGATCACCGTCGGCGGTCACACCGACAGCGACGGCGAGGACGCCTACAACCAGGACCTCTCGGAGCGCCGGGCCGAGGCCGTGCACGCGGCGCTGGCCGAGCGGCTGGGCGGCGACTTCACGTTCCGGGTGGAGGGCTTCGGCGAGTCCCAACCCGTTGCCCCCAACCAGCACGAGGACGGCTCCGACAACCCCGAGGGCCGCGCCCTCAACCGCCGGGTGGAGATCACCTTCCCGTCGTGAAGCTCGGCCCGAGGCAGTAGGCGACGCGCGGACCGTCTATTGCCTCGGGCTCACCCTCCGCGCGCCACTAGCATCGTCCGTCATGACTCACCCGACCGAGGGTGTGCGGCGCGTCGGGTTCCTGGGCCCCGAGGGCACGTTCACCGAGCAGGCGCTGCTGTCGCAGCCCGACCTCGCCGCCATGGATCTCGTGGCGCTCCCGTCGATCCCGGAAGTGCTGGCCGCCGTGTCCGACGGCCGGGTCGACATGGGTTTCGTGGGCATCGAGAACTCGATCGAGGGTGCGGTCACCGTCACCGTCGACACCCTGGCGTTCGAGACCGACCTGCTCATCCAGCGGGAGGTCGAGATGGGTGTGCAGATGCACCTGCTGGCGCCCAGCGGGGTGGGGCTCGGCGACATCCGCCGGGTGCTGTCGTTCCCGGTGGCGTCGGCCCAGTGCCGGGGGTTCCTGCACGGCGAGCTGCCGGCGGCCACGGTGGCGGCCACGTCGTCGACCGTCGAGGCGGCGCTGCTGGTCGCCGGCGACGAGAACGACGGCCACACCGCCGCCATCGCCCCCGCGGTCGCCGCCAAGCTCTACGCGCTCGACGTGCTGGCGTCCGACATCGAGGACCACCCCGACAACACCACCCGCTTCGTGGTGGTGTCCCGCGACGGGATCCCGGCGCCGACCGGTCACGACAAGACGTCGATCGTGGTGTTCCAGCGCACCGACCGCCCCGGCTCGCTGCTCGCCATCCTCCAGGAGTTCGCCGCCCGGTCGGTCAACCTGACCAAGCTGGAGTCGCGGCCCACCAAGAAGGGCCTCGGCAACTACTGCTTCATGATGGACCTGGAGGGTCACATCGGCGAGGAGCTGGTGGCCGACTGCCTGCGCGACCTCAAGTCGAAGGTCGAGGACGTCAAGTTCCTCGGCTCCTACCCGGCCGCCGGCGAGCAGGGCCCGGCCCGCCGCCGCGACGCGGAAGCCGCCTGGCGCGCCGCCGACACCTGGCTGGCCCACCTCCGCCACCAGATCGCCCAGTAACCTCGGCGGGTCACCAGGAGCGGTGGCCGAGTGGACGAAGGCGACGGTCTTGAAAATCGTTGATCCTCCGGGATCCGTGGGTTCGAATCCCACCCGCTCCGCTCTGTGAGACCGGCGGCGTCAGCTCCCGGTGGGGAGGTCGTCCCAGTAGGCGAGGAGGCGGGTCGCCAGGTCCTCCGGGTGGGCCAGGGCGGGGAGGTGGCCGCCGTCCATCTCGTCGGGCACGAGGCCGAGCCGCTCCCGCACGATGCGGCGCTGGAAGTCGGCCGGGAACAGCCGGTCGCCCCGGCAGAGCAGGAAGCGGGTGGGCACGTCGGGCCAGCCGCCGCCGACACCGGGCCACGGCTTCTCGAGGGGCGTGCCCGACTGGTCGAACACGTGGTCGGCGCTGGCGGCGATCACGTCGGGCGGCACGTCGTGGAGGAAGAGCCCTTCGATGTCGCCCATTCCCGGCGGACGGCCGTCGCGTCGGGCCTGCTCGGCCTGCGCCTCCTCCTGACCGGTCGCGGCCCACCACTCGCCCGGCGTCTCCCCGACCTGCGGCACCATCGCCGCCAGCAGCACCAGCAGCCGCACCGGGACCCGCTCGCACACCAGCGGCGCGGTGAACCCACCCAGCGACTGGGCCACGAGCACCAGGTCGTCCCGGCCGGCACGGTCGCCGATCGCCGCCACCGTCGCCTCGACGTACTCCGCCAGCCCCGCCGAGTCGTCCTCACACGGCAGGTCGACCGCCACCACGTCGTGCCCCTCCGCCTCCAACAACGGCACCACCAGGTGCCAGTACCACGAGTCCGACCCCGCCCCCGGGATGAGCACATAGGTAGCCATGCGTCTACAACCGTTCCCCACCCCGAAACTCATCGGTGCCAGCCCCGATCCGTCGGATGGCTAGCATGAGCCGCTCCGCAAGGAGAGGTGACCGAGTCCGGCCGATGGTGCTTCCCTGCTAAGGAAGTGAGGGGGCAACTCCTCCGTGGGTTCGAATCCCACCCTCTCCGCCAGATCGGACAGCTACGACGACCCCTCCCCGGAGGGGTCGTCGTTCGTCGGCCTCCCGTCCTCCGTGCCCGCCACGTGCCCTTCGAGCGCCGCGTGCGGTGTCGAGCTTGTCGTGGAGCGTTGTCAGCTCCTCCAATACTCAACTGACCTCGATCCGCTGACTCAGCGTGCTGACGGGCTTCAACACCAGAGCGGCCTTTGCCATAAAGGCCTTGTTGTAGTCCTCACATCGAATCGCCGACTCGTGCATGGCTTGCATGGCTGGATGTCCAGCGAATGCGCCGAGACTCCTCAACCACAGATTGAGCAGCTCTCTCCTGGCCGGAGCGCGCAAACCCAGGTCCAGGCCATCGTTGTCCAGCATGGAGCAGAGTCGCGCGACCTGACTGTAGAACGTCTGCATGAACGGAAATGCCCTTACATCCTCGTCGGACAATCCCGCCACCTCATCCCAATTTTGATAGATGTTTCGGGTCAACTCAGACGACACATCGATCAGCGACTGATACAAGGGATCGAAGTTGCTTTCCGCATTGAGCAGGAATTCGATCGCCCTCGAATCTTTGACCTTACCGATACTGATCCAGGCAAAGACTCCCGTCGCAATGACAACCGCTGTCTGCACTCCGGTGAACAAGAACAAAAAGCCGTCCGCCACGAACGTTCCTTCCGCCGACACATCGAGATCGCATGTCGATGCCGATCTCGCCTTACCTGCCAATAGTCGCGCGATGCGTGCGGCTACTGTCGTCCGCTTGCCGAATCTGGCCTATCAGATCAAGGGCCCGGCGCCACCAGCACCTGATCGAAGCTGCCGGCCCCCTTCGGTCCGGGTGGGAGGACCTCGACGGGAGTCAACCTCCGTTCCATCCCGAGAGCGTTCCTACGAGCCCGATGATGCTTCCGATGCAGCCGGCCGCCACCGCGATCCAACCCAGCACTTGGATGAACACGACGTTGAACTGTCGCAACTGCTCGACCAGTCGGTCTGCCTCATCCGGGTTCATGACCCGCGACAAGAGCTTCACATTTCCGGACTGCCCGACACGCCCAAGATCCAGCCGACCGAGCACGACCAAGAACACCCCGAGGAGGATCACCACCAGACCGCCCGACAGCGCGTTCGTGTACGTCCCCGCCCCTACCGACATGCGTCAGATCCTGCCTCAACGACAACGAAGCAGCCAGGGTTACCAGGAGTGGGGGAGCACCGCGGCCGTGCCCCTTCCGTGCCCGATCGACATGGAACGTGGGTGGTGGTCATGGGCGCTTGAGGGGGCAACTCCTCCGTGAGTTCGAATCCCACCCTCTCCGCCAGATCGAATGGGGGTCGTGGTCAAGATCCTCGTCCTCGTGTACGTCGTCGGGATGGTGCCGGCCATGTGGGTGACCCGGCGTCGCTGGTGGGGCGCCGCCGACCCGGGGCGAGGCGTCATGCTGTGGGCCGGGACGTGGCCGCTGTGGGTGGGCCCGTGGATGGTCGAGCAGTGGTTCGGCACCGACGACCACGACGGCGACGACGTCCCGCGGCGTTAGCCTCGGGGTGTGGGGGACGAGACGGCGCCGCGGTACACGAAGCACGGGCACCCCTGCGCGCCGCTGTCGCCGGCCGACGAGACGGCGATGCGGACGTGGCTGGAGCAGCAGGGCGCCACCGACGACGACCTCGCCAACCTCGGTGAGGACCCCGCCCGGATCGCGGTCGACCTGGCCATCCGTGAGGGCGAGTGCCTCTCGGCCCGCGCCATCGCCGAGAGAAGGGGCGTCGAGCCCAGCCGCATCGTGTCGGTGTTCCACATGGCCGGGGTCAGCGTCCCCGACGTCGACCGGGTGCGGTTCACGGAGCACGACGCCGAGTTCGTGGGCGTCACCGAGGAGGCCGGGGTCCTCGACGCCGCCGACGGCCGCGCCCTCATGCGGGCCGTCGCCACGGCGCTCGACCGGGTCGCCGAGGCCGCCGTCGCCTTCTACGTGCAGGGCACCGAGGCCCGCCTCGAGCGCGAAGGCGAGAAGCCCGTCCCCTGGGCCCAGGAGACGCAGCGCATGACCGGCCTCGCCGGGAAGCTCGGCGCCGGCATGGGCCTGCTGTTCCGGCACCACCTGCGCCAGGCGATCGACCGGCAGCGCATCTCCCAGCACCAGGTCACCAGCCGCGACGTCGCCCGCATGGCGGTCGGCTTCGTCGACCTGGTGGGGTCGACCGCGCTGGCCCAGACCCTCGACGTGAGCGAGCTGCGCAAGGTCGTGAGCGCCTTCGAGTCGCGGGCGTTCGAGGTGGCGGTCGAGCACGGCGGGCGGGTCGTGAAGTTCATCGGCGACGAGATCATGGTCGCCACGATCGACCCGACGGCCGGCTGCCGGCTCCTGCTCGCCCTGGTGGAGGAGTGCAGCATCGGCGGCCTCGAGCCCCGTGGCGGCCTGGCCTACGGCGAGGTGCTGTTCCGCGGCGGCGACTACTACGGGCCCGAGGTGAACCTGGCGTCGCGCCTGGTCGACACCGCGGTGCCCGGCGAGGTGCTGGTCGACCAGTCGGTGGTCGAGGCGGTCCGGGCGGTCGACGCCGAGACCGCGAGCACCCGGCTCGGCTGCCCCGGCGAGATGGCGTTCGAGCCCGGTGGCCGGCGGATCCTCAAGGGCTTCACCGAGCCCGTCACCGTGTGGACTCTCCGCTGCGGTTCCTGAGCGACCACGCCACGCCACGCGGTCGCCACGTCAGGTAACGGCCAGTCCACCGTCAGCATCGAAGCAGCGGCTAGTCACCTTCTGCTCACCGACAGGTGACGGACGCGCAATGCCCCTTCCTTACGTTCCGCTTCACGACATTCGTTGGGAGCGGGAGACGAAGAATGGCCAAGGGCAGGCGTTTCAGGGGCTCGATCGCGCTCGCGCTGACCGTCGCGCTGGCGATGGCGGCGACGGCGTGCGGTTCGGACGACGACGAGGAGGGCACCGGCGGGAGCGGTGACGAGGGCGGCGACGAGCCCGTCAAGGTCGGCGTGCTCCACTCGCTCAGCGGCACCATGTCGATCAGCGAGGTGGCGGTGCACGACGCCGAGCTCCTCGCCATCAAGGAGATCAACGAGGCCGGCGGCGTGCTCGGCCGGCAGATCGAGCCGGTCGTGGAGGACGGGCAGTCCGACTGGCCCACGTTCGCCGAGAAGGCCGAGAAGCTCCTCACCGTCGACAAGGTGGCCGCGGTGTTCGGCGGGTGGACGTCCGCCAGCCGCAAGGCGATGTTGCCGGTGTTCGAGGGCCTCGACGGGCTGCTCTTCTATCCGGTCCAGTACGAGGGCCTGGAGGCGTCGCCCAACATCTTCTACACCGGCGCCACCACCAACCAGCAGATCATCCCGGCGCTCGACTACCTGAAGGAACAGGGCCTCACGAAGGTCTACCTGGTGGGCTCCGACTACGTCTTCCCCCGCACGGCCAACAAGGAGATCAAGGCCTACGCCGAGGCGAACGGCCTGGAGATCCTGGGCGAGGACTACCTGCCGCTGGGCGAGACCGACACCGCCACGCTGGTGTCGAAGGTCGAGGCCGCGGCGCCGGACGTGGTGTTCAACACCCTGAACGGCGACACCAACGTCGCCTTCTTCAAGGAGTTCACCGCCAAGGGCATCACCCCCGACGAGATCCAGACCATCTCGGTCTCGGTCGCCGAGGAGGAGGTGTCGGGCATCGGCATCGACAACATCGTCGGCCACCTGGTCGCCTGGAACTACTACCAGACCACCGACACGCCCGAGAACGCCGAGTTCGTGGAGGCCTTCAAGGCCGAGTACGGCGAGGACCGCGTGGTCGCCGACCCGATCGAGGCGGGTTACAACGCCGTCTACATCTGGGCGGCGGCGGTCGAGAAGGCGGGCAGCTTCGAGGTCGACGCGGTGAAGGAAGCCGCCAAGGGCCTGGAGCTCGACACGCCCGAGGGCCCCATCACCGTCAGCGACTGGAACCAGCACATCTCCAAGACCGCCCGCATCGGCCAGATCAACGCCGAGGGGCTGATCGACGAGGTGTGGGCGTCGGACGGTCCCATCGAGCCCGACCCCTGCCTGGAGGACTACCCGTGGGCCGAAGGGCTCGCCCAGGGCGAGTGCGACGCCGCCCACGCGGCCGCCGAGTAGCGACCTGAGGAAGGGACGTCAGCGTGAGCGACTACCTCGAACAAGTCTTCAACGGCCTCAGCCTGGGCTGGATCCTCCTGCTCGTGGCACTCGGCCTGACCTTCACCTTCGGCCAGATGCGGGTGATCAACATGGCGCACGGTGAGCTGATCATGGCCGGCGCCTACACCCCCTACGTGCTGCAGACGGAGATCGGGCTGTTCGCAGGGGCCAAAGGAGCGGCGTTCGTGGTGGCGCTCCCGCTGGCGTTCGTCGTCGCCGGGGCGCTG
>Ga0193742_1000713_pt1 | contig 21430 bp, 25 predicted proteins | sample L2c1metaG_FD_165511 | JGI IMG/M metagenome (GOLD analysis project Ga0193742, IMG submission 165511) | Soil microbial communities from a riparian zone of the East river system, Colorado, United States - L2c1 | ecosystem: Environmental > Terrestrial > Soil > Riparian zone | place: USA: East River... | reverse complement strand
CTCGCATCATTTTTGGGCCGAGCCCCCAAACCCCACGGTGCGAGCTCCTCCCGACCCAGCGTGGTCCCTTTGCGCTTGGGCAGGCGCCGGATGGAAGGACAGTCCACAGTGGATTCCTCGTCGCTCTCTGAGCTCCTCGCTGAGTACGACGAGTTGGAGAAGTCGCTCGCCGATCCGGCCGTGCACGGCGACCAGGTGCGCGCCCGCAAGCTGGGCCGCCGCTACGCCGAGCTGACGCCGACCGTCCGCACGCTGCGCGAGCTGGAGTCCGCCCGCGACGACCTGGCCGCGGCGAAGGAACTGGCCACCGAGGACGCGTCGTTCGCAGCGGAGGCCGAGTCGCTCGCCGTGCGGGTGCCCGAGCTGGAGGCGAAGCTCACCGAGCTGCTGCTGCCGCGCGACCCGCACGACGGCTCCGATCTGCTCATGGAGATCAAGTCGGGGGAGGGCGGCGACGAGTCCGCGCTGTTCGCCGGCGACCTGATGCGGATGTACCTGCGGTACGCGGAGCAGCACGGCTGGCAGGCCGAGATGCTGGACGGCACGGAGACCGAGCTCGGCGGTTACAAGGACGCCACCGTGGCGATCAAGAGCAAGACGCCGACCGCGGACGGGGTGTGGTCGCGGCTGAAGTTCGAGGGCGGCGTGCACCGCGTGCAGCGGGTGCCGGCGACCGAGTCGCAGGGCCGCATCCACACGTCCGCCGCCGGCGTGCTCGTGTACCCGGACGTGCAGGACACGGTCGGTGACATGGAGATCCCGGAGAAGGACCTCCGGGTCGACGTGTTCCGCTCGTCCGGCAAGGGCGGGCAGAGCGTGAACACCACCGACTCCGCCGTGCGCATCACCCACCTGCCAACCGGCATCGTGGTGTCCTGCCAGAACGAGCGTTCCCAGCTGCAGAACAAAACCCGGGCGATGCACGTGCTGCGGGCCAGGCTGGTGGCCGCCGCCGAGGAGGAGGCGGCCAAGCAGGCCGCGGACACCCGGCGCAGCCAGGTCCGCACGGTCGACCGCTCCGAGCGGGTGCGCACCTACAACTTCCCGGAGAACCGGATCTCCGACCACCGGGTCAACTACAAGGCCTACAACCTCGACCAGGTGCTCAACGGGGACCTGGACGGCGTACTCGACGCGCTGGCCGAAGCGGACCGCGCCGACCGGCTCGCCGCGCACGGCTCGGCCAACTGACCTGTGCGAGGCTGAGCGCCATGGAACGGCAGCCGCTTCGTCTGGCCATCATGGACGCCGAGCGCATCCTCACCGGCGCCGGCGTGCCGAGCCCGAGGGTGGACGCCGAACTGCTCGCCGCGCACGTGCTCGGCGTGGACCGCGGCCGGCTGCCGCTGGTGCCGCTCGCCGACCGGCAGGTGATCGACGAGATCGCCCGGTTGGTCACCGAGCGTGCGAAGCGGGTGCCGCTGCAGCACCTCACCGGCTACGCGGTACTCGGCGAGATCACGGTCGACGTCGGCGCCGGCGTGTTCGTGCCCCGGCCGGAGACCGACCTGCTGCTGTCGTGGGGTCTGACCGCGATCGCGGACGTGACCGAGCCGGTCGTGGTCGACCTGTGCGCCGGCTCCGGTGCGCTCGCCCTGGCCGCCGCGCACGCGCGCCAGGACGCGCAGGTGCACGCCGTCGAGGTGGACACCGGCGCGCTGGCCTGGGCCCGTCGCAACGCGTCGAGTCAGGCGAGCGCCGGGGACACCCCGATCCGGTTGCACGCCGGGGACGTCGCCGATCCGGCCCTGCTCGCCGACCTGGACGGCCGGGTGGACCTGGTGCTGTGCAACCCGCCCTACGTGCCGATCGGCACGGTCGTCCCGCCGGAGGTCGGCGAGCACGACCCGTTCCACGCGGTGTTCGGCGGCCGGGACGGCCTCGGCGTGATCCGCCACGTGGTCGCCTGCGCGGCCCGGCTGCTCCGCCCCGGCGGTGCGCTGGCCATCGAGCACGACGACACCCACGCGGAGTCGGTCCCCGCCCTGCTGGCCGCCCGCCGCGTCCTCACCGAGATCAGCGACCACCAGGACCTGGCCGGCCGGCCCAGGTTCGCCACCGCGCGACGCGCCCCGCTCAGCTGACCGCCCCCGAACTGGGGACACGGCCGCTTACGTCACGGCCGGGAGTAACCCACCATGGCGTCATAGATGGGGCTCATCTGGGGCCATTCGGCGGCTGGGCCGGAGGCGAAGACCACGTACTCGGTGCCGGCCACCCGCCAGTACAGCGAGCGGACGTGCCGCAGGCCGGAGCCGTCGTCGTGCTGGTACTCCCACTGCACGGCGGGGTGTCCGGCGTAGGTGGCCGTCGACAGGTCGATGCGGCGGTAGTCGCTGGTCTCCGTGGCGAACGCGGACTCGCCAGCGATGTGCGCCTCGGCGAAGTCCCGCTGGGTGACGTTCGTGCCGCCGTAGCCGACGAATCGACTGGACTCCGCCGGGTCGGTGGCGTGCACGACGCCGGACCGGTCGGTCTGCTGGACCTGCCAGCCCGTGGGGATCACCGTGCCGACGTTCGCCGGGCCGGCGACGCGTTCGAAGCCGGCAGGCGTGACGGTGGTCGGTGCGGCGCCGCGGCCGCGCATCGAGTCGTCGGCGACGTAGGTCGGCGGCAGCGTCGCCTGTCTCGCCGCGCCGGGGTCGGCCTTGGGCACCGCGAGCAGCGCGGCGCCGAGTGCGACGCTCACCACGACATAACCGGCCGTCAACGTGAGCGCGAGCCATCGCGAGCTCATCGCTCGGACGTCCGCCACCAGCTTCACCTCTATGTCCCCCGACTTGGTCTACTGAGAGTAACGTGCTTGCGGGGGTGATCCAATGCTTCGTGCGTGGCAGGACGTCATCAACAAGTGGCGGCTCGTGCCAGACGCGGTGCCCGACGAACCGGCCGCGTACGCGGAACGGGCGCGATCGGCGCTGGTCAGCGGCGACCTTGACGTCGCGCTACGCGAATTCAGCGCTGCCGAGGCGCTGCGGGACCATCCACTCGATTCGGTCGGAATCGGCGACGTGCACCTCGCGCGTGGCGCCTGGGCGGCGGCCGACGAGCACTACCGCAAGGCACTCGACTCCGGCGGGCTCGGCGCGCTGATGGCCAAGCTCGGCATGGCGCAGGTGCTGATCGGACGGGGCATGGCCGCGGCCGCGGTGGCCGACCTGGAGCTGCTCGTCGCCGACCGGCCGGACGACGAGGTGCTGCGGCACTACCTGGCCAGCGCCTGGTTCTCGGCGGCAGAGCAGTGCCGGGCACACACCGACGACGCCGAGCTGGTGATCGCCACCGAGGACCAGCTGGACGTCTGCGGGCGGGCCGCCGAGCGGATCCTCAACCTCGACATCGACGACGACGAGCTGCGCCGGGGCGCGCGGGCGCTGCGCGACGAGGTCGCCGCCGGCCGGCGGTGGACCTGGCGGCCGGAGGGCATCGCGGTCAGCCTCGCGGTGCTGACCGTCGCGTTCGGACTCGTCGTGGTGGTGGTCGGCGGGCTGCTGGACAGTGCCATGGTGATGCTCGCCGGGGTGGTGGTCGGCGGTGCCGTGCTGTTCGTCGTCGTGCACCAGTTCCGCCGCCAGGCCTGGCGGCGCCGCGCGACCGAGCTCGCGCCCCGCATCAGCCACCCCGGCATCTGACGTCGTACAGTTCGCACCCGTGAGCGAGCTTGCGAGCGAGCCAATGTCACAGGGTGACCGCGAGCGGCGACCCGAAGCCTGCGAGGGGTCGTCGTGAGTGTGGTGTACGACTGCAGCCGGGAAACCGATCGGGCGGACGGGCTCGCCGCGGCGGCGAGCGCGGTGCGCGCCGCGCGACTGGTGGTGGTGCCGACCGACACGGTCTCCTCGACGGCCGTGCGCGCGCTGCTCGCGGCGAAGAACCGCGGCCCGGACATGCCGGTCGGCGTGCTGGTCGGCTCGTGGCAGACGATCGACGGGCTGGTGCTGTCCGTACCAAGGCAGGCGCGGCTGCTGGTCGAGGCGTTCTGGCCGGGCGACGTGTCGATCGTGCTGCCGCACGCGCCGTCGCTGCAGTGGGACCTCGGCCGCAGCAACGGCACGGTGATGCTGCGCATGCCGCTGCACCCGGTGGCGATCGAGCTGCTGCGCGACGTCGGCCCGCTGGCCGTGTCCAGCGCGAACCGCTCCGGTCATCCTCCGGCGTCCACTGTGGACGAAGCGCGGACGCAGCTCGCCGACTCGGTGGCCGTCTATCTCGACGGCGGCCCGAGCGGCGAACCGGTGCCGTCCACGATCGTCGACCTCTCCGGCGACGAGCCGGTGCTGCTCCGCGAGGGCGCCGTCACCGCCGCCGCGATCACCGAAGCCATCGGCACCGAGGTTCGCGCCGCCAGTTAGTGGCCCCGTGCGATGAATGACGCATTCATCGCAGCTTGGTCATCCACGGAACCGTAGCGCTCGGCGCGCGCGGTAGCCTGACCCGACAATCGCGCCGACGAGAGAAGCAGCAGGGGTGGACACGCCGTTCTGGGGCCCGGACTTCGATGCCCTGGCCGAAACGGATCCCGAGGTGGCCGAGGTGGTCCTCGGCGAACTGGCCCGACTGCGCGGCGGGTTGCAGCTCATCGCCAGTGAGAACCTCACCAGCCCCTCGGTGCTCGCCGCGCTCGGCTCCACGCTGTCGAACAAGTACGCCGAGGGATACCCGAACCGCCGCTACTACGGCGGCTGCGCGCAGGTCGACGTGGCCGAGGAACTGGCCATCGCCCGCGCCAAGGAGCTGTTCGGCGTCGAGCACGCCAACGTCCAGCCGCACTCCGGCGCGAGCGCAAACCTGGCCGCCTACGCCGCGTTCTGCGAGCCGGGCGACGTCGTGCTCGCCATGGACCTCAAGCAGGGCGGGCACCTCACGCACGGGTCGAAGGTGAACTTCTCCGGGCGCTGGTTCCAGCCGGTGTCCTACGGCGTCCGCGCGGACACCGAACTGATCGACTACGACCAGCTGCGCGACCTCGCCATCGCGCACCGCCCGCGCATGATCATCGCCGGGGCGACGGCGTACCCGCGACTGATCGACTTCGCGGCGTTTCGCGCGGTCGCCGACGAGGTCGACGCGATCCTCATGGTCGACGCCGCGCACTTCGTCGGTCTGGTGGCCGGCAAGGCGATTCCCTCGCCGGTGCCGTTCGCCGACGTGGTCACCTTCACCACGCACAAGGTGTTGCGCGGGCCGCGCGGCGGCATGATCGTCTGTCGCGCCGAACACGCGAAGGCCATCGACCGCGCGGTGTTCCCGTTCAGCCAGGGCGGTCCGCTGATGCACGCGGTCGCGGCCAAGGCGGTCGCCATGCGCGAAGCGTCCACTGTGGACTTCGAGGCCTACGCGGCGCGGGTGGTGGCCAACGCCGCCGCGCTCGCCACGGCCCTTGGGGAGGAAGGGATGCGTGCCGTCTCCGGCGGCACCGACACGCACCTCGCGCTGTTGGACGTACGCGACCTCGGGCTCACCGGCGCCGAGGCCGAGCGGCGCTGCGACCGGGCGGGCATCACGCTGAACAAGAACGCCATCCCGTTCGACCCCGCGCCGCCGTCGACCGCGTCGGGCATCCGCATCGGCTCGCCGTGCGTGACCACCCAGGGCATGACGGAGCCGGACATGGCCGAGATCGGTCGGCTCATCGGCGCCGCGGTCCGCGCCGAGCCGGACACCGCGGCCGGAGACACCGCGCTCGCCGACGTCGCCGCGGCCGTCGGCCGGCTCACCGCCGCCCATCCCGCCTACCCACGGAGTTAGCGGTGGGTCCAGTCATCGGTTACCAGCCGGCCGGGCTCCCGATCCGGGAGTACCTGCTCGTCGCGCTGACCGCGGCCGTGCTGACGTTCCTGCTGACCGGCCTGGTTCGGCGGTTCGCGATCCGCTGGGGCGCGGTCGCCCACCCGCGCCAGCGCGACGTGCACACCGCGCCGATCCCCCGCCTCGGCGGCGTGGCCATGTACTTCGGTGTCTGCGGCGGCATGCTGCTCGCCCACCAGCTGCCCGCCCTGCGCCGCGCGTTCGACTACACCCTTGACCCGACAGCCGTGCTGGTCGGCGGCGGCGTGATCGTGCTGGTCGGCATGCTCGACGACCGGTTCGAGCTGGACTCGCTGACGAAGTTCGCCGGGCAGACCACCGCCGCCGGCATCCTGGTGCTGTTCGGTCTGCAGTGGCTGGTGCTGTGGGTGCCGTGGGGCGGCGAGGGCGACGCGCTCGGCACCCAGCTGATCCTCGACCAGAACCAGGGCGCTCTGCTGACCGTGCTGCTCGTGGTGACCATGGTCAACGCCATGAACTTCGTCGACGGCCTCGACGGGCTCGCCGCCGGCATCGGCCTCATCTCCGCGGTGGCGACGTGTGCCTTCTCGCTGAACCTGTTGCAGGAGACCGGCGGCGAGGTCACCAACTACGCGCCGGCGCTGATCGCCGCCACGATCGCCGGCGCGTGCCTCGGCTTCCTGCCGCACAACTTCCAGCCGGCCAGGATCTTCATGGGCGACTCCGGCTCCATGCTGATCGGACTGATGCTCGCCGCCGCGGCCACCTCGGCGTCCGGCCGGGCACAGCTGGACGGCACCACCACGATCGCGCTGCTCTCCCCGCTGCTGGTGGTGGCCGCCGTGCTGTTCGTGCCGATGCTGGACCTGCTGCTGGCCGTGGTTCGGCGCACCCGCAAGGGACTCAGCCCGTTCCACGCCGACAAGATGCACCTGCACCACCGGCTGTTGGAGCTCGGCCACTCGCAGCGCCGCGCGGTGCTGCTGATCTACCTGTGGGCCGCGGTGCTCGCGTTCGGCGCGGTCGCACTCACGCTGTTCGACGTGTTCGCGGTGGCCTGGGGGATGGGCATCGGACTCCTGATCGCCCTGGTCATCTCGGCCGTCCCTAGAATCAGGGCACGATGACTGACAAAACAGACAACACCGTGGAGCCGGACGCCGAGCCGGAGGTCGACCTCGGGCTGAACACCGACTTCCCGCGCACCCACGGCGACTCCACCCGCCGCCTCGCCGCCGCCATGCAGCGGTACGCGCTGTGGCCGGCGATCGGCGTCGCGGTGATCGGCATCGCCGTCTGCACCGTCCTGTTCGGTCCGCACGGCGGCGTCGCCGCCCTCATCGGCGGCCTTGTCGCCTGCGGCTCCTCACTTGGCACGCTGTGGCTGATGCGCCGGGCGGCGGACCTGAGCCCACAGGTCGCGATGGTGGTCGCACTCGGCGGGTTCGTCGGCAAGCTCGTCATCCTGATGATCGTGATGCTCGTGCTGCGCGAGGTCACCTGGCTGCACACCAAGTCGCTGGCGTTCACGATGCTCGCGACGGTGCTCGTCTGGGCCGCCGCGGAGGCGGTCGCGTTCCGCCGGACCAAGATCCCCACGCTCATTCTCGACGAGCAGAAGTAGCCGGTAGCCGCCAAGCAGTACGCCCGTCCGGAGTGGCGAAGAGTGCCTGATAGGGTGCGCGCGTGGCCCTCGGGGCACCCCTCATGAGCAGGGGTGCCGCTGACAGGCGCCCGGGATCGCTGAGGTACGTTAAGTCCTGATCGTGACGATTCCCCCGGTGGGTTGATCTGCCGGCCGGGAGAACCGGAAGGAGCCCAGTTGCGGGCGCTGTGGCTAGCTGCGGATGGTCCAAAGTTCGAACCACCGAGCGCGGACGACTTCAACCTGCCGCCCATATTCGGCGACGTCACCAAGCCGATGCTCCTGGTGGTGCTCTCCGTCGTCCTCATCGCCGCTTTCTTCCTGCTGGCCAGCCGCAGGATGAAGGTTGTGCCGGGCAAGTTCCAGTACCTCGCGGAGTCGATCTACGACTTCGGCCGCAACAACATCGCTCGGGAACAGATCGGCTCGAAGGACTTCATGCCCTTCGTGCCTCTTATTCTCGCGATGTTCACCTTCGTGTTGGTGAACAACATCTTCGGGCTCATCCCGATCCTGCAGTTCCCGACGATGTCGCACATCGGGTTCCCGGTCGCGATCTCGGTCCTCATCGTCTATCCCCTCTATCACGGGGTGGGCATCAAGCGGCACGGGTTGGGCAAGTACCTGAAGAAGGAGCTGTTCCCGCCAGGTGCGCCGGCGCCGATCTACCTGCTGCTGACGCCGATCGAAATCTTCACCAAGTTCCTCATGAACCCGATCACGCTGGCGATCCGAGTGTTCGCCGCGATGTTCGCCGGTCACCTCATTCTCATGGTGTTCACCCTGGCCGGTGAATTCCTGTTGGTGCACGGCGAGGGGATCCTCAAGGGCGTGTCGGTGGTCTCGTGGGCCTTCGCCATCGCCATGACCATGCTGGAAGCGTTGATCATGGTGATCCAGGCCTACATCTTCGCCCTGCTCGCGGCCAACTACATCGGTCGCGCACTTGCCGAGGACCACTGATAACACAAACAGACACCCGATCCGCGTCAGTGCGGACCGAGTTGAAAGGGAAATACGCACGTGAGCAATCTTGTTCTCGCCCAGACCATTGAAATCACCTCCCCGTCGATCGCCCTCATCGGCTATGGCCTCGGCGCCATCGGACCGGGCATCGGCGTGGGTCTCATCTGGGCCGCGGTCATCAACGGCACCGCCCGTCAGCCGGAGGCTCAGGGCAAGCTGCAGAACATCGCCTGGATGACCTTCGTGCTGACCGAGGTGCTGGCCCTGATCGGCATGGTTCTCTTCTTCACCGTCTGACGGACGTCCTACGGCAGGAGAGGGGCAACCCGTGTTCCACACCCAGATCGTGCTGGCCGCTGACGCGCCCAGCCCGGTCCTACCGCACCCCCCTGAGATCATCCTCGGCCTGATCTCGTTCGGAGTCCTGTTCTTCCTCTTGTGGAAGTTCGCGGTTCCCCGTTTCGAGGCCGCGTACAAGGAGCGCACCGAGAAGATCGAGGGCGGCATCAAGAAGGCCGAGCAGGCCCAGGCCGATGCCCAGGCGGCGCTTGAGCAGTACAAGGCGCAGCTGGCCGACGCCAGGGCCGAGTCGGCGCGCATCCGCGACGACGCGCGGCTGGAAGCCGAGCAGATCAAGGAGGAACTGCGCGCCCAGGCGCAGGAGGAGGCCGCCCGCATCGTAGGCGCCGGTCAGGCACAGCTCGAGGCACAGCGCGCGCAGATCGTCGCTGAGCTGCGGGCCGAGCTCGGTCGGCAGGCGGTCGAGCTGGCCAGCCGGGTGGTGGGTGAGTCCCTTGCGGATGACGCCCGCCGACGCGGCACGGTCGACCGGTTCCTCGACGAGCTCGACTCCGTCTCCGCGCAGAACTAGGACGCCAGCACATGACATTCCACGCCGCCAGTCGAGAGGCCTACGCCGCAGCGGAGCAGGCCCTGCTCGCCGCGCTGAGCGCCAAGCCGAAGACGCGGTCCAAGGCGGCCGCGGCGGCAGCATCGGCGTCCAGGGCGAGCACGATCGGCGAGGAGCTGTTCGCGGTCGTCGGCCTGCTGGACGGGCAGGTCGGGCTGCGCAGGGCACTCGCGGACGCGTCGGCCGAGCCGAGTCGTCGACAGGGCCTGCTGTCCGGGCTGCTGGCCGGCAAGGTCGGCGACGCCACGCTGTCCGTGCTGTCCGAGGTGGTCGGCGCGCGCTGGTCCTCGCCCCGGCAGCTGACCGACGGCATCGAGCTGCTCGGCCAGACGGCGCTGCTGGCCCACGCCGAGCAGGAGGGTCGGCTGGACGCGGTCGAGGACGAGCTGTTCCGGTTCGGCCGCATCGTCGCCGGCTCCGGCGAGCTGGAGCAGGCGCTGTCCGACCGCGCGGCGCCGGTGTCCGGGAAGGCCTCGCTGATCACCGAGCTGCTCGGCGACAAGGTCGACGACGTCACGGTGACGCTGGTGCGCCAGCTCGTCACCGTGCCGAGGGGTCGCGGTCTCGTCACCGGTCTCGCTGACCTGGCGGAGGCGGCGGCCACCAGGCGGGAGCGGTCGGTGGCCTACGTGGTCTCCGCCGGCCCGCTCTCCGAACAGCAGCAGGAGCGGCTCGCCGTGACACTGCAGCGCGTCTACTCCCGGCCGATCGCGCTGCACGTCGAGGTCGACCCGGACCTGCAGGGCGGACTCGTGATCCGCGTCGGTGACGAGGTCATCGACGGCAGCGTGACGGGCCGCCTCGACGAACTGCGCCGCCGCCTCGCCGGCTGAGCACCACAGACTTTGCACACCAGAGAGAACATGGAAGCGGGAACGACATGGCGGAGCTGACGATCTCGTCGGACGAGATTCGCAGTGCGATCGACAACTACGTCTCCAGCTACTCCCCGGACGTTAGCCGGGAGGAGGTCGGCGTCGTCACCGACACCGGTGACGGTGTCGCGCACGTGGAGGGTCTGCCCTCGACGATGGCCAACGAGCTGCTGGAGTTTCCCGGCGGCATCCTCGGTGTCGCCCAGAACCTGGAGCCGCGCCAGATCGGTGTCGTGATCCTGGGCAACTACGAGAAGATCGAGGAGGGGCAGGAGGTCAAGCGGACCGGCCGAATCCTCTCCGCGCCGGTCGGTGACGCCTTCCTCGGCCGCGTGGTCGACCCGCTCGGCAAGCCGATCGACGGCCTCGGCGAGATCGAGAGCAGCGAGCGTCGCGCGCTGGAGCTGCAGGCCGCTTCCGTGGTGCAGCGCCAGCCGGTGAGCGAGCCGCTGCAGACCGGCATCACGGCGATCGACGCGATGACGCCGATCGGCCGCGGCCAGCGCCAGCTGATCATCGGTGACCGCAAGACCGGCAAGACCGCGGTCTGCGTCGACACGATCATCAACCAGAAGGCCAACTGGGCCAGCGGTGACCCGAAGCAGCAGGTGCGCTGCATCTACGTCGCGATCGGCCAGAAGGGCTCCACGATCGCCGCGGTGCGCAAGGCCCTCGAGGACCACGGTGCGCTGGAGTACACGACGATCGTCGCCGCCCCGGCGTCCGACTCGGCCGGCTTCAAGTGGCTCGCCCCCTACACCGGCTCGGCCATCGGCCAGCACTGGATGTACCAGGGCAAGCACGTGCTGATCGTGTTCGACGACCTGACCAAGCAGGCCGACGCCTACCGCGCGCTGTCGCTGCTGCTGCGCCGCCCGCCGGGCCGCGAGGCGTTCCCCGGCGACGTCTTCTACTTGCACTCCCGGCTGCTGGAGCGCTGCGCGAAGCTGAATGACGAGCTGGGCGCTGGTTCGCTGACCGGGCTGCCGGTCATCGAGACGAAGGCCAACGACATCTCGGCCTACATCCCGACGAACGTCATCTCGATCACCGACGGGCAGTGCTTCTTCCAGTCCGACCTGTTCAACTCGGGTCAGCGGCCGGCGGTCGACGTGACCACCTCGGTGTCCCGCGTCGGTGGCGCCGCGCAGATCAAGGCGATGAAGACGGTCTCCGGCTCGCTGCGCATCGACCTGTCGCAGTACGAGGAGCTGAAGGCGTTCGCCGCCTTCGCCTCCGACCTGGACGCCACCTCGCGGGCCCAGCTGGACCGCGGTGTTCGCCTCTACGAAGTGCTCAAGCAGCCGCAGTACTCGCCGGTCCCGGTCGAGCAGCAGGTGATCACCGTGTATCTCGGTACCACCGGCGAGTTCGACCTGGTGCCCATCGAGGACGCGGCCCGCTACAACCACGAGCTGCTGGAGAACTTCCGGCACAAGCACGAGGGCGTCCTCGCCGAGATCCGCGACGGCGGGAAGTGGACGGAGGACCTCGCCGAGCGGGTCAAGAAGGCCGCGGACGAGTTCAAGAAGGGCTTCACCACCTCCGAGGGCAAGCCGCTGGTGGAGGCGGAGCGCGAGGCCATGGACGCCGATGACGTCGGGCAGGAGACCGTCAAGGTCAACCGGCCCGCCCCGAAGAGCTGAGGCCGACTAGATGGCACAACTTCGCGAGCTGCGGCAGAAGATCCGAGCGACCAAGAACATCGGCAAGATCACCAAGGCGTTGGAGCTGATCGCCACCTCGCGCATCAGCAAGGCGCAGGCCAGGGTGGAGGCGTCCCGGCCCTATGCCGCGGAGATCACCAGGGTGCTCTCCGCACTGGCCAGCGCCGCGTCCTCTTTGGACGATCCGCTGCTGACCGCGCGGGAGAACCCCAAGCGGGTCGGTGTCCTGGTGGTCAGCAGTGACAAGGGCCAGAGTGGCGCCTACAACAGCAACGTGCTGCGCGCCGCCGAGGAGTTGTTCTCGCTGCTGCGTGAGCAGGGCAAGGAGCCGGTGCTCTACGTGATCGGCGGCAAGGGAATCGACTACTACCGGTTCCGGGACCGCACGGTCACCGAGAGCTGGTCGGGCTTCACCCAGGTGCCCCGCTACGAGAACGCGGCGAAGGCGGGCCGGACGCTGGTCGAGGCGTTCCTGTCCGGTGCGGACGACGACGGCGACGGGGCGGGTGCGGACGGCATCCTCGGCGTGGACGAACTGCACATCGTCTACACCGAGTTCCGCTCGATGCTCTCCCAGGTGCCGGTCGCCAAGCGGATGGCTCCGCTGGAGATCGAGTACACCGAGCAGGACGAGCAGGAACAGGCGAGGACGGCGGACACCATCGCGCCGGCCTACTCCTTCGAGCCGAGCGCGGAGAAGCTGCTGTCCGAGCTGCTGCCGAAGTACATCAACACGCGGATCTACGCCGCGCTGCTCGAGGCAGCTGCCGCCCAGCTCGCCGCGCAGCGCAACGCCATGAAGGCCGCGTCGGACAACGCCAATGATCTGGTGCAGACCTACACCCGCCTGGCCAACCAGGCCAGGCAGGCCCAGATCACCCAGGAGATCAGCGAAATCGTCGGTGGGGCGAACGCGCTCGCCGCGGTAGGAAGTGAAGACTGATGACGACAACCGAGAACGCAGCCAAGGGCCGCATCGTGTCGGTGACCGGGCCTGTGGTCGACGTCGAGTTCCCCCGCGGCGCGGTGCCCGAGCTGTACAACGCGCTCAAGGTGGACATCGAGTTCGAGGAGCTGCGCAAGACGGTGACCCTGGAGGTCGCCCTGCACCTCGGCGACAACCTGGTCCGCACGATCTCCCTGCAGCCGCAGGACGGTCTGGTACGTGGCTCCGAGGTGCGCGACACCGGTGCCGCGATCTCCGTGCCGGTGGGCGACAAGGTCAAGGGCCACGTCTACAACGCGCTCGGCGACTGCCTCGACGAGCCGGGCTACGGCGCCGACCTCGAGCGGTGGGGCATCCACCGCAAGCCACCGGCGTTCGACCAGCTCGAGGGCCGCACCCAGATCCTGGAGACCGGCCTCAAGGTCATCGACCTGCTCACCCCGTACGTGAACGGCGGCAAGATCGGTCTGTTCGGCGGTGCCGGTGTCGGCAAGACCGTGCTGATCAAGGAGATGATCACCCGCGTCGCGCAGAACTTCGGTGGCACCTCGGTGTTCGCCGGTGTCGGTGAGCGCACCCGTGAGGGCACCGATCTGTTCCTCGAGATGAGCGAGGACGGCGTCATCAACAACACCGCGCTGGTGTTCGGGCAGATGGACGAGCCGCCCGGCACCCGCATGCGGGTCGCGCTGTCCGCGCTGACGATGGCGGAGTACTTCCGCGACGTGCAGAACCAGGACGTGCTGCTGTTCATCGACAACATCTTCCGGTTCACCCAGGCAGGCTCGGAGGTGTCGACCCTGCTGGGTCGCATGCCGTCGGCCGTGGGTTACCAGCCGACGCTGGCCGACGAGATGGGTGAGCTGCAGGAGCGGATCACCTCGACCAAGGGCCGGTCGATCACCTCGATGCAGGCGATCTACGTGCCGGCGGACGACTACACCGACCCGGCGCCGGCGACCACGTTCGCCCACCTGGACGCCACCACCGAGCTGTCCCGGTCGGTGTTCCAGAAGGGCATCTTCCCGGCGGTGGACCCGCTGGCGTCGACGTCGACCATCCTCGACCCGACGATCGTCGGTGACCACCACTACGCGGTGGCCTCCGAGGTCATCCGGATCCTGCAGAAGTACAAGGAGCTGCAGGACATCATCGCCATCCTCGGCATGGACGAACTGTCCGAAGAGGACAAGGTGACGGTGCAGCGGGCCCGGCGCATCGAGCGGTACCTGTCGCAGAACATGCTGGTGGCCGAGACCTTCACCCAGATCCCCGGCTCCACGGTGCCCCGCGAGGAGACCGTCGAGGCGTTCGACAAGATCGCCAAGGGCGACTTCGACCACTACCCGGAGCAGGCGTTCCTGGGCATCGGTGGCCTGGAGGACCTGGAGAAGAAGTACAAGGACATCACCGGTAAGTAGTACCTGGCAACGAAAAGCGGGCCGGTGTCCACACTGGACACCGGCCCGCTTTCGGGTGTCAGCGTGACAGGTCGACCACCTTGTCGCCGACCTTGACTTGGGTCGCCGCGTCCGGGATCAGCGCGGCATCCTGCGTGGGAGTCGACCAGCCGCCGTCCGTGCGGTAGCTCAGGCTCTGTCCCTTCGCCGCGACGATCCAGCCCTGCCCGTCCGGCAGCCGGAACCGCACCGGCAGCACGGCGTTCGCGTCCACCTCGTCTCCCTGCACAACGGTCCTGGTGCCGTCGGGACTCACCAAGACCGCGTAGAACCGGCTCGGCATGCCGCTGGTCCCGTAGTCACTGAGTACGGCGACCCGGCCGTCTGCCAGGCCGGCCCGGATGTGCCAGGCATCTCCGGAGTTGCCGATCACGCTGCCGTTGTGCAACTTCGCCGACACCTCTTCGAAGAAGACACCTGGCGGATCGACCTGTGGTCCGCCCGGGTCGCCGGCGGCGAGTTCGGTGCCGGTCCATGGCAGCCCGGTGCTCTCCGGCTGCTGGATCGTGTTCTCGTCGAGGTACCAGCTCGACGGCTCGAGGTGGATCCTGCCGTCGAAGGCCGCGTAGTCGGGCGGGGGCTGGTTTCCGCCGAAGGCCACCACCGGAGTCGAGCGGACACGTTTCGGCAGTTCGGTGCTGGCGACGCCGTCCGAGGACGACAGCCGCTGCCACTTGGCGGTCACCTTGCCTTGTTTGACGGTGGCCTCGTAGGAGACGAACAGTGGTGCGCCGCGATCGACGATGAGCACGGTGCGATCGCCTTCGCCGAACATGAAGTGACCCGCCGCGGCGTCGTATTGGTCGTCCACCAGCTTGACGGTCCCGTCGGCCGGGTCGGTCGCCACGAGACCGACGAGAGTGCGGGCCTGGTCGGCATCCTCGCTGCCGATACCGTCGTGGCCATGCAGGTAGGCAGGCTGCGCGACGATCGCGGCCCGGCCGGCTGGAGTGTTGCCTGCCCAGTAGACGTGCGGGTCGCCGCGCAGGTCGTCGAAGACGCCGCGGTCGACGTTCGGTGACACGATTTTGCCGGCCTCCCACGCGGCGAGGGCGTCAGTCAGGAACTGCGTGTCGCCGGCGAGGTTGCCGGTGGTCGGCGCGTCGAGCAGCGGATTCCCGGCCTGGTTGTGCGGCGGGTCCGACACCAGGGCCAGGCCGCTGGCCGTGGCGAGCGCGACCGCCACGACGGCGCCGGTGACGGTCGCCAGCCGCCGCCGGGTCCGGTGGCGGCGGCCGCCGCGCAGCACCGCGTCGGTGAATCCGACGCGGGGTTCGATGTTCTCTGTCGCGCCGTGCAGCGCGCGGGTCAGTTCGCCGGTGTCCATTGTGGACCTCCAAGCACAAAGTCCGTTGAGTCAGGGGATGTCTGGGCTACGTCGAGCAGTTCGCGGAGCTTGGCCAGGCCGCGGGAGGTCTGGCTCTTGACGGTGCCGGTGCCGCAGCCGAGCGCCGCCGCGGTGTCGGACTCGGACATGTCCTCGAAGAACCGCAGCACCAGCACCGCACGCATCCTTGGCGGCAGGTGGGTGAGGGCCTTGACCACGAGGTCGTGGTCGACGACCTGTTGCTCATGGCCTTGCCCGATCGGCGGTCCGGCGTTCTCCAGCGGTAGCTCCTGGATCCGTCTGGCGCGCCGCCGCCAGCGGTTGGCCGCCGCGTTGGCGAGTGCGGCGCGCACGTAGGACTCCGGTCGCTCCCGGATCCGCTTCCAGCGTGGATAGCAGCGTTCGAGTACCTCCTGCAGCAGGTCCTCCGCCGCGCCGCGGTCGCCGCCGCACAGCAGATATGCCGTGCGCAGCAGCGCGGGCGAGCGGTGGGTGACGAAGTCGGCGAAGTCGGCTTCGCGCCCACCCTCCCGCCCCTGCATCGATGGTTCGCTCGCGAGTTCGCTCACGTGACCCCCTGATGTCGTCGGGTGACTGGTCTCACCAGTACGGACACCGGCCTGGCTGAGGAGGTTGCCACCGGACCATTTAGACTTCAATTGCGAGCCCCCACGACAAGGAGGTACGGCGTGGCCGAGATGTCCGTCCAGTTGGTCGCCGTGGAACGACGCCTGTGGTCGGGTACCGGCACGTTCGTCGTGGCCCAGACGACCGAAGGCGAGATCGGCATCATGCCCGGTCACGAGCCGGTACTCGGTCAGCTCATCGAGGGTGGCGTGGTCACGGTACGCACCACCGACGGCGAGACCGTCACGGCCGCGGTACACGGCGGCTTCCTGTCGGTCACCGGCACCGAGGTGAGCATCCTCGCCGAGTCCGCGGAACTGGCTGACGAGATCGACGTCGAGCAGGCCCGCGCCGAGGCCGGATCCGCCGAGGACGAGGAGACCAGGGCCAGAGCGCTTGGCCGGCTCCGCGCCGCGGACAGCATGAGCTGACGAGCGGCAGGGGAGCGGCCCGTGGACATCAGCATCAGCCTGATCGTCGGCGCGGCCCTGTTCCTGCTCGTGATCGTCGTGGCGTGGCTGGCGGTTCGCCGGCTGCGCGCGTTGCGTTCCGGCGGCGTGCACGCCGCGCTGCGCACCAGGCTCGATGACTCCGGCAAGGGCTGGCACCTCGGCGTCGGCCGCTACCAGGGTGACGAGTTCGTCTGGTTCCGGGTACTGAGCCTGCGGGCCGGTGCCGACCTGGTGATCCACCGCAGCGGCCTGGAGATCGCCGACCGCCGTGATCCCTCGGGTCCAGAGCTGTACAGCATGCCGCCGGCCTCCCGCGTGCTGCGTTTCGGCGCCATCGGCGGCACCCCCGACGTGGAGATCGCCATGGGCCCGGACGCCCTCACCGGGTTCCTGTCCTGGCTGGAGTCCGCGCCGCCCGGCCGAATCCCCTGGGCCTCCTGACATGCACTGAAGGGAGCCTTCACAACGTTCGACGTTGCGGAGGCTCCTTTCAGTGCATGGGCTGGGGCCAGGTGTCCGCGAGGTCGCAGAGCATGGCCAGCGCGGCCTCGGTGCGGGTCGCGTCGCCGGTGGTGAGGAAGTCGGCCTGCAGGCCCGCGTAGGAGTTGTTCAGCAGGGTCGCCTTGCGCAGCGCGTCGTGCGGGGCCAGACCGCGCAGCTCCAGGGCCGTCGCCACGAACTCGGCCCGGCCGCTGACGAACGCGGGCACGTGGCCGGTCAGCCGGCCGGCCGCGGCGAGGCCTTCGATCTCCTGCACCAGCCGGGTGCGCGGCAGTTCGGCGGCTGACAGGTGGCGGCGCCACGCGTCGGCCACGATCGTGCCGATGCCGACGGCCGGGTCGGCCCAGCCGGGGGTCGCCGCGAGGGCCTCGTGCTGCTGCTCGTCCAGCCGTGCCAGGACGGCGGCCAGCAGGGCGTCCTTGTCCGCGAAGTGGTGGGTGAGCACCCTGGTCGACCGGCCGAGCGCGGTCGCGAGCGTGCGCAGCGAGAAGCTCGCTATCCCGGTCCGCGCCAACTCGTCGATGATCGCGTCGATCAGCTCCGCGCGGCGGGCCGGGTCGGCCGTGCGCGCCATCGAACCAACCCTTTCCGCAGACAAGGGTAACGAGTGTTACTGGTCTGGCTCAGTGCCCGCCACCGGGGGACCACAGCACATCGCCATCCGGGTTCGCCACCCGAGACAGCACGAACAGCAGATCCGACAGGCGGTTGAGGTAGCGCGCCGCGAGGACGTTGGTGCGAGCCGGCTCGTCGGCGATCAGCTGCCAGGCGCCGCGCTCGGCTCGCCGGGTCACGGTGCGCGCACCGTGCAGCAGCGCGGCGCCTGGCGTGCCGCCGGGCAGGATGAACGAGTTGAGCTTGGGCACCCGCGCGTTGAAGTCGTCGCACCAGCCCTCGAGCCGCTCGACGTAGGGCTCGGTGATCCGCAGCGGCGGGTACTTCGGGTCCGGCACGACGGGCGCGCACAGGTCGGCGCCGACGTCGAACAGGTCGTTCTGCACCGCGCGCAGCACCTCGACGAGCTCCGCGTCGAGGTGACCGAGTGCCACCGCGGTGCCGATCGCCGCGTTCGCCTCGTCGACGTCGGCGTACGCGGCCAGCCGAGAGTCCGTTTTGGACACTCGACTGCCGTCGCCGAGCGCGGTTTTGCCGTCGTCGCCGACCCTGGTGTACACGCGGTTGATGCGAACAGCCATGCCCTGACCCTACTGTGCTCATAGATACCAATCCGACCGAAAGTGTTGCGATCGGCGAAACGTAGGTCGGCTGCCGGTTGCGTCGGCTGGCTTACTTTCGGTCTCCTTGGTATTTCGTGCCCACGACGAGCAGCGTCTTGCCGACTGTGGCGCGCGACTCGATCGCGGCGTGCGCGTCGGCGGCTCGCGCCAGCGGAAACCGTTGCCCGATCAGCGGATGCAGCCGCCCGGCGGCCGCGGTGGCGAGCGCGTCGACGGTGAACGCGCGCAGTTGCTCCGGCGTGCCGGACGCCCGCACCAGCGTCACCCCGCGTCGCGTGGCCTCCGCCGCCGGAACGTCGGCCCATTCGCCGGACGCGAGCCCGAAGCTGACCATCCGCCCGCCGCGCCCGAGCAGCCAGAACGCGCTCGTGCCGATCTCGCCGCCGACCCCGTCGAACACCACGTCGACCGCGCCGAGGAGGCTGGCCCACCCTGGCACCAGGTAGTCCACGACGTCATCGGCACCGAGATCTCGCGCCACCTCGACCTTGCGCGGTCCACCGACCGCGGCGACGACGCGCGCGCCGGCGTCCTTGGCGAGCTGTACGAGCAGGCTGCCCACCCCGCCGGCCGCCGCTTCGACGAGCACCCGCTCGCCGGGCCGCGGCCCGGCGGCCGCGGTCAGCATGGTGGCCGTCCGCCCGTCGGCCAGCAGCGCGACGGCCACGTCCATCGGCACCTCGCTGGGCACCGGGATCACCAGCTCGGCGGCCACGGCCACCCGTTCCGCGTAGCCACCCGAGCCGCCGGTGCTGGTGATCACCCTGGTGCCGACGAGCGCGGGATCGACGTCCGGCCCGACGGCCGCGACGATCCCGCCGACCCCGTTGCCCGGCACCAGCGGCAGCGTCGCCCCGCGGAACGGTCCGGGCAGTCCCGCCCGGAACTGGGTCTCCACGAACGTGATGTTGGCGTACTCCACGTCGACGACCACCTGGCCGTCCTCCGGGACGGGGTCCGGCGACGCACGTGCGACGAGTACTTCCGGACCGCCAAAACCGGTCAACCACACCGCCAGCACGTGCACCCCTTCGATCGCCGAACCCCGATACGACAACCGTGCAACCTCGACCTAACTGGAGGTCAACTACGCAGGCTCGCCATCGGGTCGAGGCTCGTCTCGGAGAGGTCGGCGTAATCGGTCGACACGCTCAGCTCGCGCCACCTGGCGTCGGACTCCGCGCGGGCCTTGTCGAGCTCCGCGACATAGCGAACCGCGTCGCTGCCGAGCAGCAGCCGGACCGGCGGCTCGTCGAGGTCGGCCACGGCGAGCACGACGTCGGCCACCTTCGCCGGGTCGCCGGCCGCCTGCTGGACGAGGGTGCCGCGCAGCATGCCCACGACGGCGCCGACCGTCGGCTCGTAGGCCGGCGACACGTCGTGGATCGTCATCGACGGACCGGCCCAGTCGGTGCGCATACCACCCGGCTCGAGCTGGCGGCATGGCCGGAGACGCTGACGCGACTCGGCGGCGCCTGCTCGACGCCGCCGCGAAGGAGTTCGCCGAGTACGGCATCGCGGGTGCTCGGGTCGATCGCATCGCCGCCGCCGCGAAGAGCAACAAGGCGCAGATCTACCACTACTTCACCAACAAGGACGGCCTGTTCGACGCGGTGCTGAACGAGTTGGCCGAGGACATCCTCCGCGAGGCACCGATCGACGCGACCGACCTGCCGGAGTACGCCGGCCGGCTCTTCGACCGGATGGCCGACAATCCGACCGCGGCCCGGCTGTCGAACTGGTACCGCCTCGAACGCGCCGGCGTGACGGAGACCGTGCCGATCGTGGTGGCCAGCACCCGGGACAAGATCGCCGCGATCGACCGCGCGCAGCGCGACGGCGCGATCCCCACCCACTTCGCTCCCGTCGACCTGATGGCGCTCGTGGTCCACCTGTCGTCGCTGTGGGACCTGGTCACGCCCGAGGTCGGTGACCTGACGAGCGACCACACCAGGGCGCACCGCCGCAAGATCGTCACCGACGCGGTCGCCGCCCTGCTCCGCACCTGAGTCAGGCGGCGCTGGGCGGGGGAGTGGCCGGTGGCGGCTCGGCGGGCGTTTTCGGCTTCCGGAACAGGAAGGTGGCGTTGGCGGCGGCGACCGCGACGAGGACGACGACGGTCAGCCAGAAGCCGATCTCGGTGTTGATCAGCTGGTCGACCAGCTCCTCCGGGTCGCCGAGAGGGCTGTCCGTCGCGCCGGCCTGCTGCGCGTCGGAGAGCATGGTGGTGCGGAGGTTGGACTGGGCGACGAGCTGGGTCACGACGACCGCGGCCGCGGCCAGCAGCGCGAGCACGCCGCCGCCGAGCAGGCGGGTGCGCAGCCGGGGGAGTGCCGCGGTGGCGATGCCCAGCAGCATCAGCGCACCGGCCACGATCGCCAGCGCCGCGACGCCGGGATCCGGTGGTGCGTCCGCCGATGTTGACGTGCCAAGTTCCCCGGCCATGTCCCGTGCCTCCGCCGGCACCTCAACCGTCGGCTCGCCACCGAACGCGACGTCGGCGCCCGAGTAGGTCGCGCCCATCTCGCCGATGGACGGGATGTCGCACGACACCGACAGGAACGGCAGCACGAGGAACAACAACAGGGCAAGACCGATACCGGCCGGACTGCCCAGACGCGCCAAAATCGTTCGCACGGAACAAACCCCCTTCAACGTGGCCACGGCAGGGTAGCGGAGGCGAGTGGTGCCCGAGGTCGGTCGGGTGAACACCCCGACCTGACGGCGGCAGTGGGGCAGGGGGCAAGATGAGCCCTCGTGACGGAGCACTTCCAGGTTCACGGTGGGGCGCGGCTGGTCGGCGACGTCGACGTGGTCGGCGCCAAGAACAGTGTGCTGAAACTGATGGCCGCCGCGCTGCTCGCGGAGGGCACCACGACCCTCACCAACTGCCCGCAGATCCTGGACGTGCCACTGATGGCGGAGGTGCTGCGCAGCCTGGGGTGCGAGGTCGTCATCGCGGCCGACACGGTCACCATCGCCACGCCGGCCGACCTCAACCACCGCGCCGACTCGTCGGCCATGGGCAAGCTGCGCGCGTCGGTGTG
>Ga0193742_1000712_pt1 | contig 21440 bp, 22 predicted proteins | sample L2c1metaG_FD_165511 | JGI IMG/M metagenome (GOLD analysis project Ga0193742, IMG submission 165511) | Soil microbial communities from a riparian zone of the East river system, Colorado, United States - L2c1 | ecosystem: Environmental > Terrestrial > Soil > Riparian zone | place: USA: East River... | reverse complement strand
TGTGCTGCGGTAGAAAGCACATGGTGTTGGTTGGTAATGACAATGATAAGAATGTAGGTTGTTCTGGTGGTAACGGAGTGGAGGGAGTATTCCGACGGAGCTCCGATATAAGTCCGACGAAGGTGGCCGGTGGTAACGGTGGCACTGAACAATGGTGAGGCGGCCATCATCAGAGACTCCGTCGGAGTCATCCTTTGATTGTTCTTTGGATAGAACATGACCGAGCACGGATCATGACAGCTACCAAAGTTCAGTTTAGTTCAGTTCTTCAGGCCCTTGGCCTGAACTGAGAACTGAACTGATACCCTCTTGGCTAAACTGAACCAGAACTGAACTGAACTGTTTAAAACCAGTTCTAAACAGTTCAGTTCAGTTCAAGAACCAGTTTGAACTGCTGAACTGCTTGTAAAATCACAAAACTGAGGATTTATTCAAAACCAGAGGAAAAGATGCTAAATACACTTAATACTGGCTACTTTAAAGGCCTCATGAGCATCAGCTTCATCCAAAATGCTTCAGAATCTTTTTTTCCTGCAGTACTAGTGGCCATTGTGGTAGTTGTCATGGTAGTTATCTGCATTTGTAGTCAGTAAAATAAAACATATAATATATAATAATAATAAAGCCCCTCAATGGGTATTGTTGTTGGTAGCAGTGGTGGTAGCATGGTGGTAGTGGTGGTAGCTTTGGTCATTAGCAGTGGTTGTGGTTGTGGTGGCCATCATGGCTGTAGAGTGTCAGATCAGATTTGACCAGATTTTATAATGGTTGACCCATGTAACTGATGTAATTAATTCTTTTTATATAAAATATTATTACTGCTGCTCAAGCAGACTTTTATTTAACAGTAAGGCAATAAAAATATACTTACCAGTTATTTGTTGAAGCAAGTTGCAATGGGCAGTTGTTGGCTCATTGTTGTTCTTGTGTTGAGTCAGCGGAGTAGCCATAAATGGGTGAAATTTTGAAACTCCGACCAAAAACGGCTGCTAGAAATGCAAAACAACTTGTTTTTGTCATATCTCGGCCAATTCGTCATGTAAAAATTATTTTAAAATATGTACAGAAAGTTTGATTCGAACCGGTTCGAACTCAGTTCTCAAAAATTTGAAAATGTCCGAACCGAGAACTGAACTGACTGCTGAAAACCCGAACTGAGAACTGGACTGAACTGAACTTTTGGTTTGGTTCTGCGGTTCTCGGTTCTTTGCAACAGTTCAGAACCAAACTTTGGTAGCCCTAGTTAATTTGTAACAGTAACCTTCAAAAGACATTTACATTTCAAAAGTGTGGCACTGCTGCATCAAGCACTGTATTTGAAATACATATTATCCTACAAAGTAGAATTTTATTTGAAATATCCATTTATATATTAGTCACATCTGTAGTGTATCTAATATTTAAAATTTCAGCAGCAAGTATTTCATTTTAAATCTCTGATTTGCTACTATGTAACTTGATATTTAAAATATTTAATTCAGAGTTCTTGTTAAGCTCAGATTTCGGACGGAGATGTCAGGTCCGAAGTCAGGTGATGTTAGGGCAACTGCGGCAGCAACTTAGTCGAGATCTAGCAGGGGATCCTAAACATATATATAAACATAAAATACAACAGAAAAGCGCACCTAGCAGGGGATCCTAAAAGAAAAGAATAAAGCCCTGCTAACACTGCTGGCGCCGGGTGGTGTTTCCCCTGGAAAAACCCATTAAGAGACACATTTTGTGATTTCCAAAGGGGTTTTCCCATGGAAACACAAAAAGTGTTTCTGAAAGAAAAATCCGAGAAACACATTATGTGTTTCTTTCAGGTTTCCCATAGATAATTTTTTTGTTTCTCTCAAAATTTATCTTTTTGAAACATGATAAGTGTTTCTTTCTTTGTTTGAAACAAAGAAAGCATGTTTCCCATAGATAAATCTGGAGAAAAACAAAAAATCTATCTATGGGAAACATGAAAGAAACACATAATGTGTTTCTCAAATTTTCCTTCCAGAAACACCCTTTGTGTTTCCATGGGAAAAACCCTTTAGAAATCACAAAACATGTCTAGAAATGGGTTTTTCTGGGGGAAACACCACCCAGTGCCAACAGTGTAAGGTGGGATGCATGTTTATATACCAAAAATCGGAGTCGAAATAATAAAATGATGAAAAATAATGGAATGATGAAAAAGATGGAGAATGGTGAGAAGGTGATAAGAAGGCTATGTCACGTGACCATTGGACTCCAATATCGGAGCTGTGAGTGTGCTCCATCTTGAGTTAGAGACGATGAGGAGGGATGTACAGAGGTGACAGAGAAATATCAGAGGAAACTTCGGACGAAGCAGAGCATCCTCTAACACCAAGAAGAAGCTTAAGGCAGACGAGAGCAAGTTAAGAGAAGGAAGCTGCTAAGTTGATATTTGAACTGGCAAAATACATACTACAGCTCAAGTATTTTAATACAGAAAGGAACATAGACATATAAGGAATTATCTCAGAAAGCATATTGTAGAGGAATGGAACATATTACAAAAAGATTCATACTCCAAAGGATGCCCAAGAGTGCTGACTCAAATTCTCAAAAGTCCTTGTGGTGACCGAAACCCATGACCTCGAGAACTGGTGCATGCACGATATGATTGGCCTACAACATGGAATGTGTGTGTGTTAGGGGATGCTCCGCTTCGTCCAACATTTCCTCTGATAACGCTCCGTCAACTCTGTACATCCCTCCTCATCATCACTAACTCAAGATGGAGTACACTCACGGCTCCAATATCAGAGTCCGATGGTCACGTGATGTAGCTACCTTTGCATTCCTATCACCTTTTCACCATTCTTCATCTTTTTCATCATTTTATTATTTCAACTCTGATTTTTGGTATATAGACACACACCCCACCTTAGCAGGGCTTTATCCTTTTCTTTTAGGATCCCCTGCTAGGTGCACTTTCCTGTCATATTTTATGTGTATATATTATTTAGGATCCCCTGCTAGATCTTGACTAAGTCACAGCTGCAGTTGCCCTAACAGTGTGGAGTGTGGTGGGGCTCTGGTTGTGCTGCGATAGATAGCGTGTGGTGCTGGTTGGCAATGACAATGATAAGAATGATGATTTACTGGTGGTAGTGGAGTAGATGATGAAGTCTGACAGAGATCCGATATAAGTCCAACAGGCTGGCTGGTGGTAAGGGTGATACAGAACAATGGGCAAGGTGGCCATCATTGGAGACTCCGTCGGAGCCATCCTATGATTGTTCTTCGCAAAGAACATGACCGAGCACAGACCATGACAGTTCTAATCATGTTTAACTGACCACTTAATCCTAGAACCCCCAATGTGTAAGGGATACCTCTTAGGCTCAGATCTATCTCACTACTATCACATGCAAAGGGATGCAAAATGATACCAGAGTTGCAAATTCTGGTCTAGAGTAGGGCTGGGCACAAGTCAATCTGTGGGTTTCTCGTGGGTAATGGTAATGATATTGTAGCCCTAAATTTTATGAAAATTCTGCAATTTTCCTCATGCAAATCCATTGAGAAATGACTGAGTTATGCCTTCACCAAGTTTGAACTCACTTAGCCCAAAGATGATCTCAGAGCATGCCAAATATGTCCAAAAAATCTGCAAAAGTAATGGTGAAAAATAATGATGTTCTACCTCATTATTTATTCGTCAACATCAAACAAAAATGCTATCTGTGGCTATCTTTCTCCTGCTCATCCATCCTCAAATCTCTTGCTGTCTCTTTGTGTCTTCTACCCAGATATGAGCCCTCTTAGTCCGGTTTCTTAAAATCACCTTCCACTTCCACCTCCTCAGACACCGTCAAGACGTTCAAAAAAGGCTGAAGCGTCATTTCCAGTTACCTGAAGTAAGTTTCACAGATCGTACTATTGGACGTGGTCCACTTGAGCAATCGGGCTTTGCATAGCCGAGGGCGCCTTCAGGACGGTCCAGGGCCTTTCAACGGCCATCTGTTGTACCAGAAACACACCGGAAACGAAAGGAGAATGCAAAGGATCGTCTCCGAGGCATCAAGATCAAACCGCCTGACGATCTTTCTCTCGATAACATCCGGATTCGTTTGATCGACCTATTTAAACTGCCCTGCCAGACGATTGACAAGTTCATTTGATGAGAAGAATAGTTCAAGGCTATGATATCATCCTCTGGGCAGGCACTGGGTATGGGAAAAGATATGGGAAGAGGAGGGTTTGGCAGTCTTAGGAGGAAAATTGGAAGTTGATTATTGTCATAAGCCCTTTAAAGGCTTTATAACGAGACCAGTTGCGAATAATAGTAGATAATAGTATGATTCGAACCTAAGAATCGCCTAGACAAAGGTTAGCGACAATTTGATCTTTTTCTGAGTCAACGTACAAGGTTTGGATTGCGCCGAAAACCAGGGATTGGAGGGGGGATTCTGACAATGTATTTCCAGGCTCATCATTCGCTAAGTTCGGGTCATTATCCCAGCCGTCGTCTCCGTCACTGATATAGTACACATTCTCATCATGCATAACGCCGGTTACGGACCAAAATCTATCAAGGTGATATATTGTGACTGTGCAAGTCACTGTGACGTTACGCTGACTTAATAGGAAGCTTCTCAGTTGGCCTGCCTTCTGTGCGATTACGAAAGTAGCCGACGATCTTCTCTTGGGAAACACCCGGGTGCGCATCGATATATACGTATAGACGGCCATCCTGGTGAGGTTGACACGCAAATTGACTGCGCAGATGTCTTCGAGGCACTCTTGTTGACCTTATGCTGAAGGGCGCGTGGCTTGTAAGGCGCATTTTTCCGCTTGCGGACGGTCACGGCGGTTTTTCTCTCTCGACCGGCATGGGAAGACGAATTTGAGAGAAGCAATGGCTGTGTGGCATGCCGTTGACTGGTTTTCATGATTCCGAGCCTTTTGCATTGGGTTCTGGGAAAAGATCGCATAGATATATTGCATAGATTAGATAGAAATGTGCACCTACCAATGCATAATAGTCTATGCATTTTGTCCGCTAATCAAGGTCCAAAAGCGATGCATTGATAGAATTATGAGTAGCAGAAATCGTATGATGGAGTTCCCAAGTGAAGGGTGCAATTATTTGATACCGCTACAAGATCTTTCCTGACTGAATGAGATTTTGTATGTCTTTCAACGTAAGTTTCTTCATCTCGATCTGCAGTCCACGATCACTTATCAAACTATCAGTTCCCCTCCTCAATTATCTTGGACGCGCAGGTCTTGATCATGTCGTGCAAGTGTCGCCGTACGTTTGGAATATTCTGGTGCCAAATCCGAACGATAGGAACAGAGAGGAAAAATTTGTCCTCTGTGGAGGCTGTAGGCATATACCCCATAAACCGTCCTGCACGTTCTTGATATCGCTGGTGAACGCGAAGAAATTGAACTGCGCAATATATTGATTTGGAGGAAGGTCAGCAGAGAAAAACGGACATTTTTTTGAGCTGAAAATACTTCCCAGTAGTTGTTATCATAGTGTAGACTTTTTGGCGTCGCAAGAGCTGTAGAAAAGACTCAATTATTGGTGTGACATGAATCACGGCAGCTACTTTTTGATTCAACAAACCAACTCTCTTTCAGTAGATACGTTCAATTTCTCAAAAGGGACCCAATTTTGGATCGGGAGGTATGACCGAGGAAAAAAATTAAAAAATGGTAGAGAACCATTAATCTGGGTGTTCTCATTGACGTGACATATGTTTTGAGGTGAATTATGATCTTTCAGGTTAGAACCCCCTATAATACTTGTACAGAACATTTTCATACGTAGTTTTTATGGAAGCAGAGTTAAAAAGTAGTGCTTCATGACACGAGGTCAGACGTCCTATTTGTTTTTGACACTTTGTCCCAAGCCCCTTCTGCGAACCCGCCGGAGCGACGAGCCTCACGGCTGTTTAAATAAATTCAGTTGTGATTTTATCTAAACGTTCTATATAGGCTGTGATCTTACATAATATGTTATCTATACCGATTTTTCAAATTAAATCAGATGTTGTCATGCCTACGAGACTAAGATTTTGTTTGAAACCCTTAGAAACAGTAGAATGGAATGAAGTTGAGAGCTCATAGGAGCTCATCTGTAACCGATATCTCTCGGAGTTGTTTCTAAGGGACCATGATCTAATATTAGTATATGATCTATTTTTAGCGCTCGACGATGGTCGGAAAAAAACATGGTCGAACATCGATCGTGCGAGTCGTCAGTCATTCTATCGTAGACCGTGTTTGACATGCTAAAAGGGCTCAGCGCTGAGCATGCCACCGCCCATCCCTGTCAGTCTTTTTCAAGGGTCAATACGTGATCATTCCGATTCCCGAGCCATTGAATCTTCGTTCAACCTATGGAGGAAATTATGTAGTATGATCCCAGTAACGTTAACCTCCTGTGGATCTTGTACTCGATCTGGCAGCTGGCTTCTAGACTTGTAACTTTTGACAACATATACACCGTAACATGCCAGTTGTGTTATTAATATTATGCACGTTCATCTGTCAGTGTCACATTCCATAACTTACTCCGGTGACTGATCTATTTTCGGGGCATTTACATAATAACAAGTTGCGACTGAAAGGCGGTTTCAAGGTCGAACGTCGAACGTTCATAAAGGACTCGTCGATCCGATGCTAAAGATCTAGAATAAAATAACCTTCAAGTTTTAACTGGAGACTTAGACGCAGCGAAGATTTCGTTTCCCCAACCAACAATCATATGTGCAGTGACTGTCATAACTGCTGTATCCTACAAGAAAAAAGTTATACCAATCATGACTACTCATGTTGATGCGATCGATGAGAAGATACTCTGCCAGCAAAATGGGGAAATCAAAGAAATTTTAGGTCCTAAATGAAGAAGAGCATGGAAATAGAAAGGAAGAATCATCGCAAAGCATTCAATAAAAATTCAACTATCTCAATAAATATGCAGACCAGCTAACGAAGGATTGTATGACTGGGAGTCATCTCCCGAGTTGCCACCATTTGGAGGTCGCGTGGATGACGATGATCCGGAGGAAGGGGATGCGCTGGATGCAGCAGAACTGGGTCCCCGATTGATCAAAGGCCCAATGTTCAATTGAGGGGGTGATGTACGAACACCGTGGAAAACGCCCTGCACACGTCCACTGGGCCGATAGATGGCAGCAGGTCCACTACCTTGATTATCCTGTGAACTCTGGTGACTGGACTGAGACGATGATGAGGGTGAACGACTCCTAGACTGACTGAAATACGGCGCCATACCATTTGGAGGCAGGAGGCGAGGGTCAACAGGTCGACCGTCCATACTCGACATAGAAGGTTGCGGTCGGTGAGCTCGCTGCTGTTGTTGAGATGGATAATCGGATCTAGGTTCGCCCGACGTAGTAAATCCCATACTGCGAGGGGGAGAACGACCGTAGTCAAAGCCTTGGATACGAGGACTCTGGTTCAAATTTGATTGCTGGTCTGTATAAGGAAAAGAACGACTGCCCCAGGACTGTGGTGGAGGTTGCTGAAATTGGGCGCCACTGGGAGGAAAGCTTTGAAAAGATTGGGAAGGTGAAGAGATAGAAGACGACATTTGTCGAAGCCAGTCATCAATCGCATCAGGCTGTGAGTCGTATATTGACAAAGCAGTGTCGGGTGGGGGGATAGCAGAGGGAGGAAGGGATAAAATGGTGCAATCCAGACAGGTACCGCAGGCACCTGGGTTAGAACATGACGAGTACGCAGAAGAAGGGGGCATCGCGGTTGAGCGATTGTGGTACAGACATCCTGGACAACTGCAATCATCACCGCAGCCACAAAGGGAAGGGAAAACTGAATTATCGAGGCCGACGGTTTCTTGTCTTGGAGTCCAGGAGTTGTTTGTGGGAACTCCCATCATCTGACCTGTGAAAGACTGATCATTGAGAGCGAATGTGGGATTGGAAGGTCCAGGTGCGATGTAAGACTGAGGATGCACAGGATGCTGATGTGTCATACCGTAGGCGCGTTCGTAGGGTTTGAATACATGTTCAGGGTGACGACTAGCATGGCCATGAGAAACGCCAGTCGAAGGGAGGTGAATTGGACCTCCTTGATTGAAGCCATCATGGGATGGGCGAGGGAGGACGGGGCGTAACTCTGCTATGCGGGCGAGGATTTGAGAAGAGGTGCGGGTGGTGTTTGAATGGTGGCCGAGTAGCTCATGAGAGGCCCGAGTGTCGAACTGCTGGTCTACAGCTACACCTTTCTTTCTATTCCTCTTTCTCGGCATGGCACAAGTGCAAGGGCTTCCCGACTTGCACTGATGAGACTGAGGTGCCCCTAGCGTGATATCAGCAAGGCTGATATACAAAAAAGATATCGCCTAGTGAGGAGCTGCATACCACCATGGTCAGAGTCTGAAGATGTTCCTTCCCCTGGGCTCTGAAATGCGACCGACGCTTCCAAGGCTTCTGGTAAGCCATTTGGAAACGCGGCGCTCTCAAATCCTGGCTTGGGACCTGAGGAATGAAGAACATGAAATATAATCTTATCCATGAGCCAATCGTGACGGTGACCAAGAGTGTTCGGGGTTAACACACCATGCTTTGGGAAAGAAGATTCGGCTCTGGATTCACAGATGCATTTTACATGGACTTGTCTTGTTTTTCGAAGCTCTCGACAGTGTTCACATTGAGTGACTGGTCGACCTTTCTTTTTGATTTCAAAGAGAGGTCGATCTGTGTGTTTACATGATGACGAGCGATGACCTTTGATACAGGTCTCACTGTGGGGGGAAGAAATGAGATACGATGATCGGACTGTGCGAGAGAAAAAAAGGGGTATACCACGCGTATTTTCTGCTGCTGATGATCTAGACAACGAGGAAGGGGGGATGTCGATGAAGATGACGAGAGTATTAGGGATTACGAGCGTTACGTACCATATTGAAAAATGTCCCGCGGGCGAGCAAGCTCGCCAGCGACAAGCGCTGGGGTGTGTTAGTGGGGTATGAGTAGATGGCTGGGTGAGAAAGCGATTTTAATCATGGTTTATGGAGGAGGTTGGGATGTTGACGAGAGTTGACAGGACCGGTCTCCCTCAACAAACGCACAGACCATAAACACATAAAAAAGTAAATAGTGCCAAATAAAGTTAACCCTAAATCGGACCGTTGGACCCTGTCCCGATGATTTCATTTGTTTGGTTCTCAAACGGACTTTACTGTAATCCCCATACTTGTACAACATTTATTACCATTTTATCCACATTTTGTTCTAAAAATCAACTCCTTATTTGAGCTCTTTTCGCCAGAGGTCGCCAATTCCAAACCGCGCAACCTCCTTACTCTGGCCTCATGCTTGCTATCTTCCCCACAGAATTACATGTACTGGAAATATATTCCCAAGGAGATTCAGAATATTCTTGAAAAACTACCACACCCGGTCATCTGGATCATGACGAATGCCCATCTACACAGCCACAGTTTTCCTACAACGTTGGTCCCCAACCCTTCCCCCCAAACACGTGAATTAACTAGTGCTTAGGACTAACCAAAGCCATTCTGGCGAATCTCATGACATCGGTATCATCTCAATTCCATCAAGGCTGTACAGGCGTTCGGTGAGGGATTTTCGCTGGATTTATCTTTTGTTCCCTTGCCAAGGAACAAGTTTCACCTTCTATGTCATGGACACAACAAGATGCGCACACTCATATACCCCTTCAACCCTTCCTCATGCTTGCTTTGTTCTTCGCACTCTTTTCTTTTGCTTGACACCACCATCCAGTCGTGAGTACTTGAGTACCCGATGTCGCACGACGCTCCACCCCAATTCGAGCGTCTAATGTATGGCGGTGCGTACAACCTAACAGAACATGGGAAATACACGCAAAGCTACCTTCCGAGAACGGTCAGACGCAACTAGTGGGAGCATAACTGACATGCTATGCAGATCACTAATCTACAATGAGTGGTTGACGGCCTCAGTCTTAGTAGTCGTCCTTCAACGAAAGCGTCGAGATTGATAGCCCACCAGTTCGCCATAATTTCGGGTGGGTCGTGATAGGCCATTTGCCATGGTGTCATTCCTTTAATTACCATCTCTTGAGGACCCGAACTCACCCAAGGAAACTTTCTATCATTCTACACTTGGATCAACTTTAATCCTTGGACCCTTGCTCCTGCGAATTCTTTTCCTAGAGTCAACTTGAATGTCTTTCTCAGAGTAGTACCTGGCTATACATGTCGCGGGATCATCTTAAACAAATTGCTCCAAAATTAGTAAGTTTGCTGCATTCAGGAAGCCTTTCCTTTCTTGTGCTCCTCGAATGTCCAGACATCGTGGCTTGGCACAGCCATCGCCAGTTGACAAACTCGGCGTAATTAATCGAGTTGAAAGTATGGTGGTGCAAATTCTAAATGGTCCCACTACCACTAGCGGCCTAGTATAGCAATGGTACTCCCCGCAAATTTCACGGTCTAAATATTTTCACAAGGTTTGATGTTGCTTTTTAAAATTAAAATTGGACGAGATAGTCGTATCGATGGGAATTTCAAGTCGGCTTCTAGTGCGTGGCGCCAGCCTGAGGCTCTTGGCAACTCTTGTGAAGCAGTGAATATCACATTCCAACCTTTCATATAGGGTCGACTTGACTCGGGAATTAATTCTGAAAACAGCTCTACAGGCTTTTATCAGAGGTATTCCATTCCAACTTGGAACAAAAATCCATGGACCCTGGATTTGATGACTCGAAGTGCATGCTTGTGCTGTTTGGTTCTATTGGTTTCGGGTACGTTACAAATTTGGACCCATACCATCCCTTCAAAGTTCCATATAGTATGAATAAAGCAGTACGGCACAAAGGACAGCCAGTCCTCAGGCCTCAGTGATTACACCACGTTCATCGATTGAGTTCGCCCCCGCGGGGGTTTTTTTTTTTTTGGGGAACAAAGAAGTATATCATCTACAGATCTACATATAACAGTGTGGAAAATCAGAATCTTCACCATACTGCAATCGTCTATTGATCATGACATGTGCCGATGGGCAACCGGAATGTAAAGTCTGAACCAAAACCCTTGGCAAATGGAATTTATTTTTTTCGGGAGCAAAGAAGTATATCTACAGATCTACATATAACAGGGTGGAGGATCAGAATCTTCACGATAGAGGGCTGAGTGACCGTCTACTGGCATGTGCCGATGGGAAACCGGAATTTAAAGCCTTCATTGTAAACCATACTTTTCGACAAACCTTTGGTGGAATTTCTCGAGTTTTCCTACATACTCATCTACGCCAGGACACAGGCATGTCAGTCTATAATGCCACTCTCCTTCCTTTTGCCCGAAACCGCTTCCTGCGACGACACAGATACCGGTTTCGTCAAGCAGGCCCAACGAGTAAAAGACATCCGGCTCTTTCCCTGCTTCCCTGGCTGCCTCCTGGGCTTTCTTCGATAATGTGATTTGTGGATACAAATATAAGGCACCTGGAGAGTCGACGCATGAAACACCCGGCAGTGCATTCAACCGCGCTGCCATGGTTTGTGTGCGTGAAGCCAATGCGGCGTGGATAGCGTCGGTCTCCTTCTTCCACAGCTCGTAGCTCTCTTGGCCAGGCTTAGGTGGTCTTAGCATCGAATCAACCCCAATTTGTCCGCCAAGAGGCGGGCAGAGGCCAACTGAGACCATCTTGTAAATGAGCGCAAGGACGTCGTCTGAAAAGTTGGTACATTCGAAGTATCCACCACGTCGGCCGCATTCTCCAGAAACGCCTTTGGATATGGAGTGAAACGACACGAGAGGAATGAGTGACTGCTTTTTAGCGACCACTTTTTTGAATGATGTGAAGGTGTGAATATCGGGGCGATGAAGATTGTTTTGATAGACCTCGTCGGCTAAAAGCACCAGGGAATATTTTTCGCAGAGGTCTACAAGCTTTTCCTGAGTTGCCTCGTCGAGCACAGCGCCTGTTGGATTGCCAGGATTAATAATGACGAGACCCTTTGCAATCACACCTTCCTTGTGGGCTTTTGCAAGAGCTACTTCGATATCAGTAACGGAAGTGGACCAGCCGGATGATTCGTCTAGATGGTAAGGTATTGGAAGACCCTGATGTTGAGCAAGAGATGCGGTGTACAGGGGGTATTGAGGAATAGGAATAAGGATTCCAGCCTTCGGTGAGGATATAAGCATATTGATCAGAAGAGATACACCGGCTGAAGCTCCTCCGGTCAAAAATATGTTTGCGGGGTCAGATGGGTAGCCATCACGCTCTGAACACTGATAAGAAAGGATGGTATGGTGCCAGGAGAGCGTGCGCACCTTCGATGAATTTGGCAACATTTTTCCGGATAAAGGGAACACCCTGGCTATGGGAGTATGCGCCTATTGATCCAATTTCCTCAGACAACTCCTTCGCACGTTCGATAACATCTTGCGGGAAAGCATTGGGTGCTAGATTAGCCAATTCTGGCCATTCCATGAGAGCAGCGACCTGGATTCAAGATCGATGGATGAATTCAAGCCACAGATCATAGATTGTTGGGATGGTCCTTACCTGCCTGGTGAAGGTGATGGGTGGCTGATCTAATCCTTTTTGCTGGGGGTTTCCGATATTGGAAGAGATGACTTTGTCGAAAGGAAGGCCATGGTTGGGCTCCTTGAGCTTATCTCTGAGGACCTCAGCCTTGATGGCGAGCTCGCCACGCACAGCATATTGTACCTTCTGAAGGGCGGGGTTAAGTCCGTCTATGGTGAGGGGGCGCATTAGTGGATGTGAATTTGAGAAAAAACGGGTATGCTGCGGAAGGGCTTTTATCGATGGCAAATGTCGAGGACAAGACCACCACAACCTTGGACCGGGATAAATCATCAGAACAAAAGCAGAAACGCGTGACTGTCGGTGTCAATTGAGTGGCCAGCTCTAATGGCCAACTGCATGTATTTGCGAATGGGTACTCTTATTTTACTGAACATATTGATCCCTAGGACCATCGTGTCTCCGAAACCAACACCAGCCTCCCCATTACATTCTGGCAGAACACTCAGGCACTACTAATGGAGGTTTTGCAGAGACAGCGATCAAATTTCTCCGGTTGTCATAAGCTTTTCTCATGAACTCACGACATGGGTGCTGTGTGGAGACGAAGAAATGATTATGAAATGGCATGGCTATCATAGCTTCGCCGTCTGCTTATTTGTCATTCTCGTCATGGAGATGCAAACAGATACGTTTTCCCTTTGCTTCGAGAAGTAGAACTGCATCGTAGAAAATCGGAGGTGCCTGAAATGCCTATGTAGTGACTGTGACATCGGGTCGCCCTCCGTATCTGTGTCTCATGGATGAAGTGAAAGACAAAAAATAAGTCTAAGTATGAAGCCAGGCCCACTGAGAGCAATGATTTTCAATGAGGACATGGTCATTTGCTGGCAAACAGTCCAGGCTGGCTTGAATTGTCCTTAACCATTGGAACCAACTAGCGCCAAATAACCATACAAATTTTTTTATCGCGAAAAACAAGGTTTGAAAAGAAAGGGTTATGCCTGACTCTTTCTTCACATCCTCCAAGCCTCGTAAAAGAAAACGTACCGAATCATTTGCGAATGGTGAGGCTCCTGGGAAATCAAAAAAAAATCCTCGCAAGGCCACAGCCTCGCAAGAGGGCAAGAAATCAAAAGTGAATGGCGTTCATAAACGAAAATCTCGTGTAGATGAGGAGTTGTCTGACCAGACGGATGAAGGGGATGATGGTATTGACGATATGGATCTTAGGGCTAATATGGATGAAGATCCAGGGGCCAGTGGGGAAGAAGATGAAAACGAAACGCCTGCTGAAAAACGACTTCGGTTGGCTCAATTATATCTGGACAGCGTCAAAGTTGATTTAGGCGAGTCTCAAAACTGGTTTTGATGCAACCATGCTTACTCCCTGATTTTATACAGCGGACGGAGAATTTGACGCTGCCGATATTGACAAGGAACTCATTTCCGCTCGACTCAAACAGGATGTATTGGAGCATTCTGGCAAAGTTCATCTTTTCGTCGCAGATTCCGTACGTGATACTATTTTCTACCATTACTTTTTTCTCTACTAAAAGACTTCTAGTTTGATTTTACTCAACCTCCCAGTACTGTGCTTCATACACGTGGACATCGTTTCTCTGTAACTTCTGCCATTGCTTCAGCATCGGGAAAATTCTTGTTCACGTCCGGAAAAGAAGGGACTATTGTGAAATGGGACTTGTCTACTGGCAAAAAATTGACTACAAACTACAAAATCCGACCGCTGAACACGGACAGGAAGGGGAAGGGAAAGGCTACATTGGATCCAGATATTAAAGGGCATACGGATGAGGTTCTTTCGTTGGCGTTGAGTGGAGATGAGAAACTATTGGCAAGTGCTGGGAGAGATAAAAGGGTATGCGTCTGGGATACGGAAACATGCGAGTGGGTCAAGGCGTTCTCAGGGCACTTGGGTCACAAGGATGCAGTCTCGGTAAGCCTGTCAATATCACTACATCAACCAGAAGCTCACTTCTTACTCCAGAATGTGGTTTTCCGCAAAGGGACGAATCAGCTCTACTCTGGTTCATTTGATAGGACGGTCAAGGTCTACGATCTCTCACCATCAGTCATGGGTTATGTGGAAACGCAGTTTGGACATCAAGATCACGTTTTGGGACTTGACGCTTTGAGAGGGGAGAACTGTGTAAGCGTTGGAGGTCGTGACAAGACATTGCGATATTGGAAGATTGCTGAAGAGACACAGATTGTGCTTCGTGGTGGGGGGAGAAGTCGAATAAGGGAGGTTTTGGAGGGAGGATTGTTGGGAGATGACGAAGGCGACGATGTGGATGAAGATGGGATGGAGGTAGGCTCGCGAGCGAAAGGAAAGGGAAACAAAGAAGGGAAGAAGTTTATTGAAGGGAGTCTCGAGTGTGTTGCTATGATTGATGAAACGACATTCTTAAGTGGAGGCGACAGCGGGTAGGTTTCCTGTTACCCTTAAATGATTCATCATTCAGACTCGCACAATCCTCCTTCAGATCAATATGCTTGTGGAGTTTACACAGGAAAAAGCCAGTTTTCACAGAAGGCGTTGCACATGGGTTTAATGAAGCACATTCTGAATCAGAAGGAGTTATTCGGACCCCAAGGTGGATCACAGCTCTAGCGAGTTTAAGATATTCAAACTTATTTATGTCAGGTATGAAGGGGCCATTCATTCACCATTGTTGTGCCTTATTTTCTAAACCTTTTTTCTTTTCATTTAGGTTCATGGGAGGGTGACATTCGAATATGGAAACTTGACTCTAAACTGAATTCTTTTAGTCTCATTGGCAAAATACCTGCGCCGGGAGTGGTGAACTCTCTTCAGCTTCTAACACCGCCGAAAGGTTTTTCAAACACAATAGCTTGGGGTTCTTCATCGTCGCGGGCAGCCTTCTCAATTCAAGAACCCACATCTCAGATTACAAAGAAGGAGTCGGAAGTACGGCCTTTTCTGTTGGTTGCGGGTTTAGGTCAGGAACATAGATTGGGCCGATGGCTGAAAATCAAAGAAGGAGGAGCTGTTAATGAGGCGATGGTGGTAGCTTTTTCACCACGGACGTTGGCTTGAACCGTGCTCAAGATGCAGGCTAGTGCCTATGTATTCTGCTAGATGTGATTAATTGAAGTAATACTAGCTAATCGCTTGACGCCTTTGCCCTAGGAAGATGACCAGACTAATTACCAGGTATGATGTAGGTGCGTAGTAATGCCCGAGCTGTGATTGGTTGATCTATATATATAACCGGACCAAAGACCAATTTTTTTTTTTGAAGTTGGTCTCCCTGTTTGCTTGATGTCTGCCACTCCCTCCTTTTCTTTCCACCACCATGTCACTCTCAGACTCTTCCATTTCGACTGTCGTTCCTCTTCCTTCTCGTCCAAACACCTCCGTAAAACAGAAAAAGTCTCCAGTATGGCCTATTGATGCTTCAGCACCTGGTGTTCAGACCCCACCAGCCGCCAAATGTGCTAGAAATGCACGAGAACATGGCATTTGCTGTAAAGAGCTCATTGATGATGAGCGTACTTTGATCGATCCCGACGTTGTTCGCGACGTGTAAGACGTTTGATTCTCTTGGACGCGATGTTTTACAAATTTACATGGAATTTAGCGTTATTGGTCTCTCCGACGGGCTTACCGTTCCCTTCGCACTTACAGCAGGTCTTTCCTCACTTGGAGAATCAAACCTCGTAGTCTTAGGCGGCATTGCTGAACTTATTGCCGGTGCTATATCGATGGGTATTGGAGGCTTTCTCGCTTCGCAGGCGGAGCGCGATCATTACCGTTATCTTCGCCACCATACTGCACAACGAGTCATCAAGAGTTGTGCAGGAGAGATGGAGCGAGAGGTTTTGGAGGTTCTAGGTCCTGTCGGAGTTGATGAAAAGACTTGCCAAGCCGTCGCGCGGTGTCTGAGAGACGTGGAAGTGGACAGCCAAGGAAATGGCACCCTGTCTACTGGTGGTGGCACGGATCCAGAAAATGTGGGCCTAAAATGGAGCCAAGATATAGGATTAACTGCTTTCTTGCTTAAATTTGGGCAAGGTCTGGGTGTGTATGCTTTTATTCATTCCTTTGAATACTCTCTTAAGTAATTGTCTACAGAGGAAATTCCCAATCGTCGCATGTATGTCTCCGCATTCACCATCGGCATGGGATATTTGATTGGTGGTTTAATTCCCCTCCTGCCTTACTTCTTCATCCCCCGTGCACAAATCGCCCTCATATACTCTTCTATCGTGACTGGAATTGTGTTGCTTGTGTTCGGTGCTGTCAAGTCACGCGTAACTGGTGCTAGTCAAAGCCCAGCTGGCTATGTCTGGGGCGCTTTCAGCACCCTCATGGTTGGTGGCCTCGCAGCTGCAGCTGCGTTTGGAATTGTTAGAGCACTAGAAGGTGGGGTTGATCCAGTATATATTGTCATGGATTCTCTCTTAAATGATTCACCTCCACAGGCACAAAATGAATAACTTATTTGCATTACTTGTAGCTTTACGTATTTTATTTTCAGGCTAGATCTTTTCCTACCTTGTGTTCTCCCCTTGTGCGGACTCACTCACTCCTTCAGTTTGGTATTCAATTTCGGCCAAGATGAGATGGCAATAGTACTCTCATACGATACGGTACAGAAAAGGACTGAATATATATGAACGGTTGTGCAAGTATCGATGTCAATATGAATTTGGCTCTCGATTAATTATGATGAAAGGGTCATGAATGTACATAAAGTCATCGTTTGACTCAGAGGCAGTTTGGCACAGTGACGCTAGCCGCATGTTTCCGTAGACTAGAGCAAGAAAAAGAATGCACTGCAGAAGGCCTGCCATCGACAGCGTGGCGGTGTCTAATATAAACACAATTCGGCCTCTTTGAATGTCCCTTTAATCAACACCACTTCATCTGGACTCTGCGCGGCAACATCATGGGCAGCTCACAAAGTCGATCCAACAAGCAATTGCAGCGGTATTCACGAGTGGCTAGTGACCAACTGAAATCTGTGCTTCGACGACCGGGTCGGTCCACTCAAGAGAATACTGGGAACGATGAGAAACCTAGCAACGGTGTCGAGCGGGAGGCAACAAGCAGTGACCATGAGACACCAATCTACGAGACAGAACGGAACAGGGCTGCTGCTCCAGTACGTGCCTTTACTTACCTGCATATCGTTTGTGGCTGTGTCCTTATAAGTAACTTGATAAGCAACTACAACAATCTAACTCGATGCCAGTCACCGTTCCTTGTCAAGTAAATGATATCCATTATCCCTTTTATTTCATCTAGCTCATCATCACCAAAGTATAAAACTGGGAAGACCCTTGGCAGTGGAACCTATGCCATCGTGAAGGAAGCCATTCATGTCGAAACAGGCAAATACTTTGCTTGCAAAGTCATAAACAAGAGACTTATGGAAGGTCGCGAACACATGGTCTCTCCTCCTTTTCTATCGCCTTCCATCCATCTTATATTCATCAATCAGGTCCGCAATGAGATCGCAGTCCTTAAGCGTATTTCAAGTGGTCATCGCAATATCGTTACTCTTCACGATTACTTCGAGGTGTGCCGATCCAGACCAATCAAAGAAGTATCCTTGGTTTGATCTCATCCCAACCCTAGACAGCCCACAATCTCTACCTTTGTTTCGATCTCTGCACGGGCGGAGAGCTATTCGACCGCATCTGCGCAAAAGGCAACTACTATGAAGCGTGAGTGCCTCGTAGATCGCCTACTTTCTACTTTCTTAATCAATCAAGGCAGTGATGCTGCGTCTCTAGTTAAAATCATCTTCAAGGCCGTCAAATACCTTCACCAATCTGGCGTCGTTCACCGCGGTATGTCCACACTTCCGTTCGTTCGTCGTACGCATGTGTTTATAGATCTACAGATTTGAAACCTGAAAATCTGCTATTCCGTGAACCACCGGAGGATGCTGATATCATGATTGCTGATTTTGGTTTGAGCAGGGTCATGGAAGAGGAAAAATTAAATATGTTGACTGAAATTTGTGGCACACCAGGGGTGAGAAGCCGTGTCAAATTTGCCACGTCGTCTCGTTGATCGCTTTTGCAGTATATGGCGCCAGAAATCTTCAAGAAAAGTCGGTTGTAGCCCTGTTTTTTTTTCTTGTCGCTCATTTTTTTTGAATAGGCGGACATGGAAAACCTGTCGACATCTGGGCAATGGGTGTGATCACTTATTTCCTTCTTGCCGGATACACGCCGTTCGATCGTGACTCTCAACAACAAGAAATGGAGGCGATCATAGCTGGTGATTACAAATTTGAACCTGATGAGTACTGGCAGAATGTTTCCCCAACGGCCAAGGATTTCGTTAGGACATGTTTGACAGTTGATCCTGTAAAGAGACCGACTGCAGAAATTGCGCTACAACACAAGGTAAGCTTGATTCCAGCTTTCCTTGTTGCGTATGTTGAACGGGATCGACAGTGGTTAGCGGATGAACAACCTCACTTCGTGCCAGATCCAGCTAGATCAGATGGTGGTCCCGCCGATCTTCTGCCGAACGTGAAGAGGGCTTTCGATGCCAAGCAGTTGTGTATGTTTTCCGTCAGTTTTTCAAAGTTGGCGTTTATAACTGATGTTTTTTGATATAGGGCGAAAAGCTGCATTCAGCATCAAAGCTGTCCACCGAATGGCATCTCTTGCCCACTCAGAACATGACACAGGAAAGGCTCAGATGAGAGAGGATATCTATAAGTACAAGGAGGAATCTGCGAAAGTGCGTTGGTTGTTCTGTTACGTTCTTCTACAAGACTGATCGCTTCGCCTGACCTTTCCTAGGAAACCCTGGAGGTATGTGTTTTATACATCTGCCTCGAATGGAGCTAATAGATTACTGACATGATTGTCAATAGAATGCAAATATCACATATCAAGAAGGAGCAACGTTGAAAAAAGTGGACGACATTTCGGTGGATAGTAATGATGACCTTCACAGCAAAATGGCGAAAGCAAGTCTAGATGACAAACAGAAGGAGACCAAAGAAGACAAGAGCAAATAGCGTTTATCTTTTGGCGTTCGATCCCGCGAGGATCCCCAGCCGATGATGATTCGATGACCATCGTCACTCCAAGAGGGTATCATCTTGAGAATCATCTTGAACTGCATATCACAAACTTCTAGCAAGGGAGAGTCGTTTTAACGTGTCCTAATCTTGATTCCATTGTTTTTACCTACTCTTATTTCTTCACTGTTGTATAGCTTTATCGAATCTTCCTATTTACGGAGGTTACTCTGCATAGCTGCTACAAATATTGAATTCCTACTTTACCGTGATACTTACATAACTAATTGACAAATTCCAACGCTCAACATGATCAAACATTTTTGAGCATGATATTACCACTCAGAACATCGGCATCCTCATTGCTAAGAACTCGACTGAGGAGGACATATGCTCTCCCCGCCTCTGCATCTGCAGAGAAGGTAGTGAATATTGTGGAGGTGGGCCCTCGTGATGGACTACAGAACGAGAAGGGTTTAGTTATACCGGTTGAACTCAAAGTCGAGCTAATCAATAGGTTGGCACGGGCAGGTGTGACGAATGTTGAGGCAGGGAGTTTCGTCAGTCCGAAATGGGTTCCGCAGGTTTGCATATTCCTTCAGTTGCATGAATGATGTTTAACTTTCTGGAATGAATCTTTAACTGAGGTAGATGGCTGGTACAGCTGAGGTGCTCAGAGGTATCGAAAGGCTACCAAATGTTCATTATGCTGTACTCGTGCCAAATCAACGGGGATTGGAGGACCTCCTAGCGCTACTTGAAAGTTATCCGGGATCCCCACCCCTTACAGATGAAATTTCTGTCTTTACAGCAGCCACAGACTCGTTTGCTCGAAGGAATCTCAATTGTTCAGTAGCTGAATCCCTGAAGAAGTTGGAGATTGTAACGCGTGCCGCTTTGGAAAAGGGGTTGCGTGTTAGAGGGTATGTGAGCGTGGTTGTTGCCTGTCCTTTTGAAGGAAGGACGGATTTTAAACGTGTGAGAGACGTGACCAAGGAACTTTTGGATATGGGATGCTATGAGGTGAGCCTTGGGGAGACGGTTGGGCAAGGCAGACCTCATGAAGTGGCCGAAATGCTTGAGGAAGTCAAGAAGGCTATCCCTGTGGACAAATTGGCTGCAAGCTTTTTCCATCTCTCAATGTTTTCAAATAATATTGATTTCGTCAACTTGATCTTTTAGGGACATGTGAGTGAAATTAAATGTTGGCAGAAAGTCATTAATATCTGGATGTAAGTTCCATGATACCTATGGAACGGGCATTGCAAATGTCCTTACGGCTCTTCAACACGGCATCCGGACGATCGACGCTTCAGTGGCTGGACTGGGAGGATGTCCCTACTCACCAGGCGCGACAGGCAATGTAGCTACCGAAGACGTTTTATATGCACTTCAAGGCTCCCAATATCGTGTCAGTGGTTCAGCTGAAGGCGGAGGAACGGTTGACCTGAAGAAGATGGTGGACATTGGCTGGTGGATCAGCGAGAAATTGGGCCGTGAAAGTGTGAGCCGCGCGGGTCGTGCAATTCATTCCAGCCAGAAGAGAGAGGTTCAACGTTGAAAGTTGAGCTTGAAGAGAACAAAGACACATTTTATGTGCCTATGTTAGTGTGTATCATCGTCACGTGCATACTAGTATCACGTGGTACTGTATGATAAATATCAACTCCAACGAATTCCTTTCAACTTCAACTTGAACCCTTACAGCAACTATCGTGATACATACGATAGCAACTCTTATTCGCTTGTTTAGGTCAGGGTACGGTTTCTGAAAGGGCAGATAAAGATATAGGCCTCAATTAAGCCGGAGCATCTTCCAGCATTTGCATCCTTCGCAATTTGGCGTTGGAATGGACGTTGCTTGACTATGAAGTCCTCACATCCTTTGACAATTTTTGTA
>Ga0193742_1000711_pt1 | contig 21440 bp, 14 predicted proteins | sample L2c1metaG_FD_165511 | JGI IMG/M metagenome (GOLD analysis project Ga0193742, IMG submission 165511) | Soil microbial communities from a riparian zone of the East river system, Colorado, United States - L2c1 | ecosystem: Environmental > Terrestrial > Soil > Riparian zone | place: USA: East River... | reverse complement strand
CCCACTACGCGTTCAAGAGAAATAACGGAATCATCAACGCCGACGGAGCCAGCAACGTGCGCATCACCGGCACAGGACACGTTGACGGACAGGGCATGAAGTTCATGGGCATCTACTCTCCTGTGCATGAGCGGTGGGAGCCACTTCCCTTCAGGCCCAGGATGTTCCACCTCCTGGCCTGTAAAGGGTTGGAGATCTCCGGCATCTCCTTTGGCCACTCGCCGGAGTGGGGACTTCACACACTTGGATGTGAGCATGTCCTCGTCGATGGCCTTAAGGTCCGCAATTTTCTCGATGTCCCAAACTGCGATGCAATCGATCCAGACCGTTGCCGCGACATGGAGATTAAGAACTGCGATATCGTCTGTGCGGATGACGGCATCGTCATCAAGACGAGTGAGCAGACAGGAGAAGACTTCGGAGTCGCGCATAACATCACCGTGCGCGATTGCTCCGTTGTCTGCCGCGACAGCGGCATCAAGATAGGCACCGAGACCTTCGGGGATATCTCGAAGATCCTCTTCGAGCGCTGCCGCATCGTCTCTGGAGGCCGTGGTCCCACGATCACCCACCGGCAGCCAGGCAACATCGACGACGTCGAATTCCGCGACATCGATTTTCTTGCCCAGCATCACGCTGCCCGCTGGTGGGGCTGGGGTGAAGCGGCATCGGTAACGGTATGGCCCAGAACGCCCAATGGCAAGACCGGAACGCTGAACAATATTCGTTTCAAAAATGTTCACGGAGTGGCGGAGAACAGCTTCCGGATCGATGCTCACACGGAGATGCCAATCAAAAATGTTCTGCTAGAAGATTGCTCCGTCAAGATCGATCGCTGGACACAGTACCCAGGTGGCATGTTCGACAATCGTCCCACTCGGGTAGACGATCCGATGCATGAGCCCGGCGGATTGGAGAAGCACGATACACCTGCTTATTCTCTGCGCAATGTACAGGGTGCCGTGTTGCGGAATTGCACCGCAGCATGGGGACTCCATCACAGCGATGCGTTCACCTATGCTCTTGAAGCGCAGAATGTGACAGGCCTCAAGCTTGAAAACTTCAAAGGGAAAGCGGCACGCGCTGGCTTGCCCGCCATGTCAATCACCAAGAAGCTCTAGTCTCGCCAAACATTTTATAAAAGGAGGTCCATGCGCCCTCGTCTCTATGCTGCTCTCCTGCTCGCACTCCTCTCTCCACTTGCTACGTCACAGAACCAGCCGGCGGTCCCACCCGCGGCAACGCCACCGATGGGCTGGAACTCATGGAACTGGTTTGCGGAAAAGGTCACCGATAAGGACGTCCGCCAGGCCGCCGACCTGTTGGTCTCTTCTGGCATGCGGGACGCTGGCTATGTCTACGTCAACATCGACGACACATGGGAAGGCACCCGCGATGCGAAAGGCGTCCTCCATGCCAATGAGAAGTTTCCGGATATGAAGGCGCTCGCTGACTACGTGCACAGCAAAGGACTCAAACTCGGCATCTACAGTTCCCCCGGGCTCAAGACCTGTGCACGATTCGAGGGCAGCGAAGGCCACGAGCAGCAGGATGCAGACCTCTATGCTTCGTGGGGCATCGATTTTCTTAAGTATGACCTTTGTAGCCTTCATAAAGAGATGGGCGTCATGGCTCCCGGCGACAAGCTCAAGCAGAATGTCATCATGCGTGATGCTTATATGAAGATGCATCTGGCGATCGTCAAAGCTGGCCGCCCCATGGTGTACAGCATCTGCCAGTACGGCCACGATTCGTCTTGGGAGTGGGCCGCTGAAGTGGGCGGGAACATGTGGCGGACTACAGCTGATATCGACTCAACATTCTTCCGGATTGCACAGATAGGTAGAGAGCAGGCGGGGCTCGCGCAGTACGCCGGACCTGGACACTGGAACGACCCCGACATGCTCGAGCTCGGAAATGGAAAGCTCACCGCCGATGAGAACCGCTCCCACATGGGGCTTTGGGCGATGCTTGCAGCTCCACTTCTTGCCGGCAACAATCTAACTCAGCTTTCACCGAATGTTCTGGCTGTTCTCACGAACCGCGAGATCATCGCAATCGATCAGGATCGGCTCGGCAGACAGGCAGAGCGAATTTACGCGAAGGGGCCCATCGAGATCTGGTCACGTCCACTTGCTGACGGCACGGTGGCACTCGCAATCTTCAACTTTGGAGAAGACGAGTCCTTCCTGCGTGGTTTCTCGCTTCATCTCGCAGCATCTGGAGCAGCCAACGGGTGGAACGCTCGCGATGTGTGGGCAGGAAAGGATCTCGGACCGATCAATGACAACTACAAATTCACGTTGAAGCGCCACGCCTCTCTGATCTTCACATTGAGCCGGGGACAAGCTCACAACTGAATCTGCATAAGGTGAGCGAGGCTACCCCGCACGCTAGAACTCTAGTTGAGCAGTCAACACTGCGCATTTAACTAGGTTCTCCCTCCCTTGAATACCCAACTGACGATTCGCGATGAATCGGCGCGAGGTTCTTGGCCGAGGGCCAAAGTTTTGAATAGGCGCTAGTTTTTCGGTCACCTGTTTTTAGAGGACAGGCGCCTTGCGGCAACAAATTTCCCGATTTTCAGGGAGTGAAAACTTGTCACGTTGCTCATTCCACACACTCAAATCCCTTTTTCAGCGCGTTTTCTATGTGGCGGGAACAATACGGGAACATTGTGAATTGAGCGTTTTCAGTTGTTTAGCGGATGCGAGGAGGGAAGTGATCTTGGTGGTAAGTCAGGAGGTTAAGAATAAGTTGTTGATTCTAAATGGTGGCCAGAGACGGGATCGAACCGCCGACGCCGGCCTTTTCAGGGCTCCCTACCAATGGACCTAAGTTGCCTGGAATCAGCGGACGCGATTGATACGAAAGACGTTAGTGCAGTGCCGACTTAGGATTGTTTGGGATCACTTGGGATGGTTTCCTCCCCAGGTTGTTCCCGTATTCTTCCCGCGATTCTCTAGACATGCTCATCGAGGCTCTAAGTCGCTTAGTCTTGTGAGGTGCGATAAGCGATGACCCTAAGTTGAGAGGCGCTTCCGTTCATATTGCTCGACTGCAATAGAACCTCGAAATACGGTATCGAGCCATCTGGATTGCGGATCTTAGAGAGGAACGGTAGCAAGAGTGTATCGTCGAACACAAAGTCGGCTGCCGCTTCCGTACCAGCCATCGAGGTGCCCTCAAGAATAAGAACGTTGCCAGAGCCTCTGAGATTCGGGCGCAGTCCCACGACACCATATATTTTGTGTGCGGCATCCAGTTGGTTGTAGTCATACTGGGCGAGCTCCCCGGGTTGAGGTGAGCGGTTGACTACGGCGAAGACCCGATGCTGTAAGTCATCCTGAAAGACAAAGTTCATGTGGGCGTCAAAAATTCCGACCCAAGGGTCGCTATACGCGGAGCCAATCAGAATCGTGGAACCGTCTTTGAGGTCGTCCGGGCGTACATCGCGCGCATACCGATACTGGATACGATCTGAATGTGCCCCTGCAATCCGATAGAACCGTGTCAGGATGCCTACATCTGCAATGGCTGTATATCGGCGACCGCCGATATCTCTTGCAATCTCCATAGTTGTCCCTTGAGCTGGGGCAATCCGCATACGGTAGTTCGCGTTGAGATAATCGGATAAGCCGACCTTCTGGCCGGTGACATCCTGCAGCGTTGCCAGGCTGGTATCGGAGCAGACGACCATCGTGTGATGGCCGGAGCCAAAGAACGATCTCCAGAATGGATGGGAGTCTGGTCCGGCAGGAGATGCGACCGCGGCGCGATGCGTAAGTGGCAGCATGTAGAGGATGGCGAGGCATGCCAGACCCAGAGCAGTGGCAAGGATCCGAACAGTCCAGCGAGCTTTGGTGTCTTGAGTCTGCTCTTTCTGGCTAACCGCTACCGGCTCGAGCGACATTGGCAAGACTTCGCCTTCCAGCAGGATGCCTTCGGGAGCAACCAAAGTACAGGGCCGCAACTCGAAGACGGGAATGTACGCACCTTTCGGGATCGTTAGTAGAATGGGCTCCTCTGCGCCCTCCTGACTAAAGTATTGTTCCAGTCTCTGGCGCAAGCGACTAGCGTGCGAACGTACGATGCCGTCAATGGATGGATCGTAGTCAGGGCGGCCAAAAAGGCGAGCCCCGATGTTGATCTCATTGATTTCATCCTTCCGTCCAGTGAGGGAGAGTTCGCAAATGTAAATCAGAAAGCTACATAATCGATCCGACTTGATGAAGGACGGCGACGCAACAATCCGTTCCACAAGGCCCCACCTGGGATCCTGTGCGAGAACCTCACTCTCGGTTTGAGCGATTGTATTGACCATGATTCCCGTAAAATTTACGGGCAAGAATGAGTAAACAAGAGAGACGTTAATTAGTCGTGAACGTCCTGGCACCTCAACGAGCCGAACATTCAACCGTTAAGCCTCCCTCCAGCAAATCGGGTAATGAGGATAAGGTTCGTTTAACGGTGTGAGTGAATAGACTGTAAAACGCTCATATACCGATATTTATAACGCTTAACGTCGGAGTTGCTGCGAATTGACTTCTTGCTTTTTCCACCGAGTGGCTATGGTACCTCCATGTACACAACCTCAACGTCTCTCAAGCATGGGCGATCCCAGATTGGCGAACGGATGCCTTCCAGTTCGGAAGCTGTCCTGAAGGATCATGCTCCGAGACGCGGAGTGTGCTCTCTCTTGAGAGCATTCGTATGGTCCGACTGTTCCAGATTTGCAGCGGCTCTCGTTTTGGTAGCAGCACTAGAACCTCAGGCCTGGACACAACCGAAGCAGACCGCTACGCGGCCTTCCAAAGGAACACTTCGGGGAAAATTGATTGTGGGGTATCAAGGATGGTTTGGATGTCCTGATAGGTCCCTTCAGTCTCCGGGCAAGTGGGTTCACTGGATGAAGGATGGCGAAGCCACGATAGACATGTTGCCGGATACGACGGAGCTGACTCCCGCAGAGCGCTGCGCAACCCCATGGATGAGTCGCGCGGGACAGACCGTCGATATCTATACGGCCCAGAATCCGATGACGGTTGACCGGCACTTTGCGTGGATGCAGGAGTACGGAATAGACGGCGCCGCTCTGCAGCGGTTCGCGACAGAGCTCGGACAACCTGAGCGAAAGACTCAGATTGATCAGGTGCTGACCAACGTGGTCTCAGCTGCGGAGCATCACGACCGCAGCTTCTTTGTGGAGTACGACCTGACGGGCACCCAGGATCGCCGTGGCATCGATCGCGTGATTGCCGATTGGTCCGCACTCGAAGCTAAGGGAATCAGTCAAAGTCGCGCGTATCAGAGGCATCGCGGTCATATCGTTGTAGGCATCTTCGGGTTGGGCTTCCCGGGTAGCAGGTACGTTAGCGCCGATCTGGCTGAAACGCTCATCGATGGACTGAGGAAGGCGAGCTTGGCTTACGGCGGCATCACTGTTTTTGCCGGCGTACCTGCCGACTGGAGGACGTTGAGCGAGAAAGGTGCGCAGAGCGCCGAATGGGCAAAAGTCTATAGATCAGTGGACGTGATCAGCCCCTGGACGGTCGGTCGTTACAACTCGGCGGAGTCGATCGATAAATTTCGCCGTGACCACCTGGAGCCGGATGTTCTGGAGGCCCAACGCATCGGCGTGGACTACATGCCGGTCATCTTCCCAGGATTCAGTTGGCACAACCTATGGACGACTCGCGGGGACGCTAGCCGACGTACGAATCAAATTCCGCGTGACTGCGGGCGATTTTACTGGCGCCAGTTCTTCAACGCCGTCGATGCCGGCAGCTCGATGATCTTCAGTGCCATGTTTGACGAGGTCGATGAGGGAACGGCGATCTTCAAGACCCGAACGACGCAAGATGAGCTTCCGGCATCTCCACCGTTTCTCTCTTTAGATGATGATGGCTGTCGACTTCCATCGGACTGGTATCTCCGCGTCGCCGGAAGTGCAGCGTCTGTGCTTCACAGAACGGCCTCTAACAATCCCACGCTCCCTCTCACTATTCCGAGATAAGTGGAGAGGATGGCCAGAAGTCCATCGGCTTTAGCTTACTGCGATCTATCACTATCAAACATTGACTGATTCGAACGGAGACGAAATGCGAACCTATCGACAAGTATCCTGTCTACAAAAGCGCGAACTGCTTGCACCGACAACTGTTCTGTCCAAACGTCCTGCGTACTCCTTTGCAATCGCTAATGTTGCTCTTTTACTCTTGTCGGTGTTCGGACTCAGCGGTGTCGCTGTGGCGCAAAGCGTTGCTGCCCGTCTAATGGGAACAGTCAGCGATCCTTCAAGTGCTGTTATCGCTGGCGCTGACGTTACTACGATTAATAGCGGCACTGGTAAGTCTAAAACCGTCCGCTCGGGTCGCCGGGGCGAGTACGTCATCTTTCCGTTGGAGCCGGGAACCTATCAAATTCACGTCACAAAGGATGGTTTTCGGGGCATTTCGCTGCGTGATGTTGTCTTCGACGTGAACGATAGTGTCGTGCGCGACTTCCATCTTGCGGTGGGTAGCTCATCGGACACCATTACGGTGTCGGCGGACTCCGCGCCCCTACTGACGCAGGGCATTTCTGTAGATAGTGTCATCACGACGAGGCAGTTGAATGCGCTGCCCCTGAATGGCCGCGACTTCAACCAACTCGTCCTGCTCACTCCTGGCGCAACCGATAACACTGTGGCGACCTCCGTCAGTCTTGACTTCGGTTCCTACTCGCTCAATGGAAATCGCGCTTTTTCGAATGAGTTCCTGATCGACGGCGTATCCAACATCAATCCCTTCCAAGGTAAGTCCGGACTACCGCTCTCCGTGGATGCTATTGCAGAGTTCAAAGTCATCTCGGGAACCCCGCCCGCCGAGTACGGCCATGCTGCCACAACCATCTCAGCAGTGACCAAGAGTGGCACGAATACGATACATGCGGCCGCTTATGAGTACTACCGGGGCAACCAGTTGCTTGCGAACAATCCGTTCGATACGGTCGCCGGTAACGAAACTTTTCTGCGCAACCAGTTTGGCGGCGCATTCGGCGGACCGGTTCGAATTCCTCATTATGATGGCAGAAACAAGACCTTCTTCTTTGCCAACTACGAGGGCAGCAGACAGACCGATACTGCTACCCGGGTCGACACAGTCCCCACTGCAGCCTTCTGGAGCGGCGATTTTTCGTCGCTGCTGACCCGAGGTATTCAACTCCGCGATCCGTTTACAACCGGCAAACCGGTTATTGCAGGGAACAGGCTGGATCAGTACAAGGGCGGTTCGTTGATCACCAAGACGGCTGTAGCGCTCAAGGCCTTCTTCCCAAGCCCGAATCTACCGGGCCTTGCGAACAACCTCGTGCAGTTTCCGAGTGAGTCTTCAAACGCAGATCAGTTTACGGTCCGCGTAGATCAGACCCTTCCTCGTGGCCAGGTTCTGATGGCGCGCTTCAGCTATTCCAACTCGGGCGGTTTTTCACCAAACCTGTTGGGAACGCCCGGCGTCGGACTTAGTGAACCAGTAGATAGCCGCAATGGACAAGTCACCTGGACTGCGCCGATCCGTAACAATCTCGTGAATGAATTGCGACTTGGAGGGATGAACTATTCCGACATCGCCACCTACTCGGCCGGCAATCTCCCCACAGTAGCATCCCTGGGAATGCAAGGTTTTGAGCAAGGGAGTCTGGGCATTCCACCGCTGCCTCGAATTACGTTCGCCGGAAGTGATGCCTTTACCACCATCAAGTATGGTCCAACCAACGGATATGGAGAGGCGGCTCTCTCCATGACGACCAATATCTTCACGGTTGCTGACTCTCTGTTGATTGTGAAAGGGAAGCATACCTTCAAGGTGGGTTTTGAGGGGCGCCGGGATTACTTCAACGTTCTGCAACAGACCAATGCGCGCGGGGCTCTCACCTTTTCCGGATCTGCGACATCCGCCAACTCGTCCGGCTACTCTCTCTCAGACTTCCTCATGGGCTTGCCCTCGTCGACGCAGCAGGTTCCTATCAAGCCAAAGGCCCTGCTTACTGAAAACGAGTATGCGGGCTATGGGCAGGACACCTGGCATTTGACACCGCGGGTCATCGTCGATGCCGGGGTTCGCCATGAGTATTCTCCAAGCCCAAGCGAAGCGAAGAACAAGCTTTCGATGTTCGATCCAAATCTTCCAGGCGGCGGCTTCGTTGTCGCATGTAACAACGGGCAGCTTCCCACTGGCTATTTCTTACCGTCTGTAGTCTCGAAACTGACAAATGCAAGCGGGAGCTTCATCTTTCCCATAGTGTGTGGCAGTGCCGTCGGATATAACGCCAACAATCTTGTTAGCACCGGCGCTAAGAACTGGGCACCACGTATCGGCTTTGCAGGTCTGTTCCCCTATTCGCAAAGGATCACGAATGGCAAAGCGGCTGTAACGCTCGACGCTCCCTTCGCGAGCAGCGGCACAGCGAGTGTGAGTCCGGTCGGCATCGACAGCAACTTCCAATTGCCAAACAACCAACAGTGGAACCTGACAGCGCAGCGGGCACTTGGAATGAGCAACGTCGTCTCTCTGGCCTACGTCGGCAACAAGGGGACGCATCTATTTCGCTCCTACAACGTCAACCAGGCTGAAGTGAACTCCGTAACGGGCGTTGTAACGCAGCCGTACTCGAGCACCTTTGGCACGACTTCGATTCCGATTCGACACAGCGATGGAAACTCGATTTATAACGCGATGATCCTGGAGTTTCGCCGGCGCACCACCCGCGGGCTTAGCTTGCAAGCGAACTGGACCCTGGCCAAGGCAATCGACGACGTAGGAACAAATGTGCAGACGGCAGCCCTCGATGTGCTGAGTCCCGGACGCGATCGCGCCAACAGTGACTACGCCCGCCGCCATAGTGTCAACGTAAATGCTATCTATCCTCTGCCATTCGGAAGAGACCGCGCGCTGGGCTCCTCCATCCCTGTCTGGGCCGATACGGTGGTAGGCGGCTGGAACGTCAGCGGCATCTGGCACTGGACCACTGGCCGCTATCTCACGGCAACAACAAATGCGCTCGGGGGGCTCTCAACGAACCGGCCGGATGCTGTGGCTGGCGTCGATCCCAATCTCCCCTTTAGCCAGCGCAGCCGAAATCATTGGTTCAACCCGGCAGCATTTACTCAGCCGCCGCTTCTCGACCCTTCGACTGGACTGCCACGCTTCGGCAACGCCGGCCGCAATACGATCATTGGGCCGGGCACAAATGAAGCCGACTTAAGCCTGCGCAAAGTCATCCCTCTAAGAAGTGAGCTGCGAAGGCTGTCAGTAGAGATGTCACTGTTCAACGCCTTCAATCATCCGAACTGGGGTGACCCGGACACGAACATCTCGAACACAAACACAGTCGGCATCGTCAGCACCATCAGCAAGCCGATGCGCGAAGCGCAGTTTGCCGTTCGGCTGGATTTCTAACGAAGCGGCCATATGAACCATCCGGCATTTCCCACCGCAGTTGCACGACTTCAAAGAGGCAATTAATAAATGAACTCATTTCATGTGTCCCGACGAAAATTCCTGCAGTATCTTTCGATGATTGCCGCTGCGCTGCCTCTTCAGGGCAGGGCAAATACTAAGGGAGGAGCGGTAGCCGAGCCCTTCAACTTTATGTTCCTGGGCGACCTGCATTTTGACAAGCTGATGCACCACGACATGGATTATCTGAAGGAGAAATACCCTAACGATGTTCATCAGATTGAAAACTACTCCAGGATCACGCGAGAAAATCTATCCTCGCTGATACGTGCGTCCAAGGAATGCGCCAACGGGATAGACGCGAAGTTCTATCTTCAGATTGGCGACTTTGTGGAGGGACTTTGCGGTTCCAAGCAGCTGGCATCTGTACAGACGAACGAGCTGATCGACTACATCGACCAACAGCAACTTCAGCGCCCGTTCCTTGCGATCAAAGGAAATCATGACATCACCGGCACAGGAGCCAAAGAGGTCTATCAAGAGATTGTTTTGCCTTGGCAGGCCAAACAGCTCAAGCGGCCTGTAACCTCAGCGAATAATGTGTATGTCCATAACAACGCAAGGTTTATATTGTTTGATTGCTTCAACGAGGCAGAGGGCCTCAGCTGGCTGAAGAGCGTGATCAAGGATCACAGGAAAGACGAGGTACTGTTCTTTTGTACCCATATTCCCGTAGTTCCTTATGACGCCCGGTCTAACTGGCATATCTATGTGCATCCCGAGCAACAACAGCAGAGAGAAGAATTGCTAAATATGTTGGCCGAGCACAAAGCAATCGTGTTGAGTGGCCACTTGCACAAAACAAGTATTGTGACACGCAGTACGCCGTCCGGAAATTTTGTTCAGGTCGGTCTCGGTAGTGTAATTCCTTCGCTCAATTCTCCTATCAAGAACCACCTTAAGGGCCTCGATGCTTACGGGCCCGAACTGGTGAATCTCGAGCCGCAATTTGTGCCTTCCTCTCGGAAGGCGCGAGTCGAGATACTGGAGCAAGAGAAGCCCTTCATTCGCCATTACGAGTACGCTGATTTTTGCGGTTACGCCTCCGTCCATGTAAGCAGGCAGCGTGAAGTAACCCTATCCATTTTTGCCAACGCCGATAAGGACCCGTGGACGACGGTCAACCTCACTCAATTGCTCAAGGCATAAAAGCAATACGGTCTCAAGGCCGCACCTTCCACTCCCCTAAAATCAGGAGATTTTCTTCCCATGGTTCGTAAGATCTATCTTTGTTTGATGTTCATTGTGTTTGGCGCTTCGATTGGATTTGCTCAGACTGCCCAGGTCTCTGGATTTATCTCTGATCCGACTGGACAAAACGTGGTGGGAGCGAAGGTCACTGTGACCGACCAGGCCACGCAAGTGCAGCTGAACGCAACCACAAATAGCAGCGGCCTCTATGCATTTACGCTGCCCGCGAGTCGCTATCGGATAGCAGTGCAAGCGGCAGGTTTTCAGACAGAGACGAGAGACGACGTCGTCATTAGCGTTGCGCAGAGTACTAAGATTAACTTTCGTCTACTCGTTGGAGAAGTTCAACAACAGGTCACCGTCTCAGGAAATGGCGTTCAGCTCGACTCGGCCTCAGCGAGCCTGAGTACTACGATCGAATCTCAGAGCTTCCGCGAGCTTCCACTGCTTGGCAGAAACCCCTACACCTTAGTTGGGCTTTCCCCGGGTGTCGTGGTCCATGGAAACACTGGCTCCGGGGCGTCGATCAACGGAGGCCGTTCGAACACCAACGGAGTGCTTCTGGATGGCGCCGAAGTGCTCAATTCGACTACGAACGACATCTCCTACACTGCACCGCTCGAAGCAGTGGAGCAGGTGAAGGTTCAAGTGAGTTCGTACTCCGCAGAGTATGGTCGTGCAGGCGGCGGTGTCCTCAACGGGGTCACTCGTTCCGGAACAAACAACTATCATGGCAGCTTCTATGAATTCATCCGGAACGATGCATTCAATGCAAACTCCTATACGAATCTCCTGAATGGACTGCCACGTGCCGCATTCAAGAGAAATGAGTATGGCTTTGCTATTGGCGGACCAGTACGAATTCCTCGCCTCTATGATGGTCGAGACCACACCTTCTTCTTTTTCAACTACGAGGGTGTACGCCAAAATACTCCTCAAACGATCATCGATACTGTCCCGACTGCGTTACAGCGGCAAGGCGATTTCTCGCAGACCTTCTCCACGCCGGGGCAGCTCATTTCGATCTATGATCCTCAGACGAGTGCTTCGGCAGGATCAGGCGCTTACACACGCAAGGCATTTGCAGGGAACGTGATCCCCGCATCGCGCATTGATCCAACAGCCCGCGCGATCCTCAGCTATTTTCCTCTACCCAATCTGCCCGGGAACAACCTACTGAACCATCAGGCCACCGGCGCGAATGTCAATAACTTGAGTCGCGTGTTCGTTCGCGGCGATCAGTATGTTGGGCAAAAGCAGCATTTCTTTGCCCGGTACGGATGGCAGGGAGGCACGAGCACCTCGACGATCGCAGGCAACATCGCCTATCCGCGGCAGACATCCACCGCCTATGAACCTGTCATTACCTCCAGCTATACGGGGATGCTCGTAGACGACATAACGTTCACGCCGTCCTTGCTGGCGGATATCCGCGTGAGCTTCACGCGTGGCAACAGCGACAGTAATCCGAGCAGCCTGGGGTTCGATCTGGGTTCTCTCGGCTTCAACTCTGCATTTGTCGGCGCAGTAAAGACAATGCTATTCCCGCGCATTACAACGACGGACACTGCCGCACTGGGGCCTGATACAACAGCGAATCGTCACAGTCACCAGGAGACGCGCCAGGCCTTCGGCAGCGTGACCTGGGTCAAGGGACACAATATCTTCAAGGGTGGTGCCAACCTCGAGATATTCCATAACAATACAACTGCCCCTTTCACCCCAGCCGGCGACTTTTCCTTTACTCGTGGATACACGCAAGGCCCGAATCCTGCTCAAGCCTTTGCAAACTCAGGTTACGGTGTGGCCAGTCTGTTGCTTGGTCTTCCCGCGAGTGGTTCAATTACGATTGATCCATCGCTTGCGATGCAGCAAATATATTCAGCCTACTTTCTCGAAGACACCCTCCAGCTAACGCCCACGCTTACTATTGATGCTGGCATCCGCTACGAACATACCAACCCCTGGACAGAGCGGTACAACCAGCTCTCCTACTTTGATCAGAACGCGATCGATCCCGTTACAGGACGGGCTGGACTATTGACTTCAACCAATGCGGGCCGGAGGGGACAAACGATCTCCGAAAACCTCAACTTCAGTCCTCGCATCGGAGTCGCGTGGTCGGTGCATTCCAATACTGTCGTCCGCGCTGGCTATGGCATCTTCTTCAGCGCCGGCAATGGTGGAGTCGGCGCGGTGCCAAGCGAGTTTGGAAGTGGCTATCAAGCAACGACCTCACTCTTCCTGGGACAACCCGCCGCCAATCCATATCTGCCGCCGATCGGAGCGTCATTTTCCAATCCCTTTATTACAGGGGTGAATCAACCACCATCGAGCCTTCTGGGAACCAGCGTCAGCAGCTTCCTTAACCGGACCTACGTGACTCCTCGAAACGATCAGTGGACCGCCAGCATACAGCAGGGCGGCAAAGACTTCGTTGTCGAGCTGGGATACACAGGTAGTCGCGGCTTGCACCTTTGGAATGATCAACAGATCGACGTCCCAAGCACCTCCGTCCTCAGCCAGGGGAACGCTCTGCTGCAACAGGTCACAAATCCTTTCTATGGAAAGATCACGACAGGTACTCTCAGTGCGAAGACCGTTCAAGCGGTGCAGTTGCTCCGGCCATACCCACAGTATCTGGGAGTGAGCCAGAAACGCGATCCGGAGGGCGATTCGATCTATCATGCGTTGACGGCCAAAGCCGATAAACGCTTTTCACATGGCTATTCGATCCTGGCTGCCTATACCTGGAGCAAATTGATCGATGACGTTCCCGAACGCTTTGCGGGCCGTTCCTACATCGCCGATCCCAACAACCTCCGGTCAGCGCGTGCTTTAGGAGACTTTGATGCGCCACAGGTCTTCTCGCTGGCTCATGTGCTTGACCTTCCCTTGGGCGCAAAGCAAAGGTATCTCACTCACGGTCCAGCCTCCTGGATCCTGGGGGGATGGCAGCTCAACGGCATCTTCCGTTTTCAAAGTGGATACCCCATCAGCATCTCCGCGCCCAATGTAGCGGGTGTCTCCGGCTTCACCTCATATGCCAATAAACTTCATAGTGGTCGACTTGCCACGGCCCCGCGCACGTTGAACAACTGGTTTGATACATCGGCATTTCAGATTGCTGCGCCCTTTACTTTAGGAAACGACAGCCGCAATGAACCGGATATCCGCACTCCTGGATCGACCGACTATGATCTCGGATTGAATCGGTCTCAGCAGTTCGGAGAGAATCTGAAAGTTCAGTTCAGAGCAGAGGCGTTCAACCTGACCAACACCCCGTCATACGATGCCCCCAACAGTACTGTAGGAAGTCCGAACTTTGGGCGCGTGTTAGGCGGTAGCAACAATCGTGTCCTGCAGCTGGGTCTCCGTATCAGCTACTAGGCGAAACACCGAAGTCGCAGATTTCGAGAGACCTTGCCGGCAACCGGCGGCAAGGTTCTCTCGTTCAGCCCATAAAGTGTTGGAAATTGCTCTACCCTAATGGTTTGGGAGGAATCAGTGATTGATCAAAAATGGTTAAAACTCTGGGGTGCCATGGTTCTCTTGTCGGGGGTTGTCCGCGGGCAGGAACGCTTCTTCATTCAGATGAGCGATCCGCAGTTCGGTATGTATACGAATAACGTGGGGTTCAAGCAAGAGACGGCAAACCTGGAGTTCGCCATTGCTACGGCGAATCGCCTGCATCCTGCATTCGTCGTCATAACAGGGGACCTAACGAATAAGCCGGGGGACGCGGCCCAAATCGCAGAGTATCTCCGCGTGACGCACGAGGTCGACCCGCAGATACCGGTCTACAATGTTGCAGGCAATCATGATGTTGGCAATACTCCGACGCACGAGAGTCTAGAGGCGTATCGCAGACTCTTCGGTAAGGACTACTACTCTTTTCGGAATGGCGACATGGAAGGGATTGTGATCGACTCGAGCATCATTCAGCATCCCGAGAAAGTGATGGATGAAGAGAAGACACAGCGGGAGTGGCTCGAGACAGAACTCAGGGCAGCCAAGGCTAACGGCGTCAAATCGATCGTAGTGTTCCAGCATATCCCCTGGTTCTTACACACTGCAGATGAGCCAGATCAATACTTCAATATTCCACGCGAAGCTCGTGCTCGCTACCTGGCAATTCTCGATGGAGCAGGTGTGCGATATAACTTCGCCGGCCATCTTCATCAGAACTCGGAGGGGCGAGAAGGTTCACTCACGATGGTTACTACAGGCCCAGTAGGCAAACCGCTTGGAAATGCCTCATCTGGCATTCGTGTGATTGCAGTTGGGAAGCAAGCTCTCTGCAACCAATACTTCGGCCTCGGGAATTTACCAAATCAGATTGACGCGAAGTCATTTCCAGCATGTGATTCAGGCTCGGCGACAGTCCCATCAGAAGGAAGCGTAGGTGTAAGCACGCAGTAGCGCAATCGAAAGATCTCTTCCTGCGATGGTATGTATTGTCGCGTTTTCTGGCCTGGCCTGATACCCGCGCCAATTGGCTCGAACGGATAGGCGCGGTTGGTGGCTGTTCAGAGCATCCACTCCCCTCAACTGGGCAGGAATCCCGTGTCCCACGTCGCGGCAACTACAGTTTCGGCGTCTATTCCCGCAATTGGCTCAACCCCTGCTCATCTGCGCGAGATTGTCGATAGGGATATTCTTCCGCCGCTCTTCATCGCGCAAAGACGAAGACTCGGAGGATTGCGGTTGTTCCTACGTTCCTACTCATATCTTTGTCGACAGTTCATTAGCTTGGATTGTCCCGTCCAACAAGCCCTTCCATTGGAGAATTTGTCGGAAGGGAACAATACGGGAACATTGTTGACTCATTAATTTTTCAATCACTTACAAGGAAGTAGTAATAATGGCCTCGGAGAATTCACCTGTGGCACTCTCTGCTAAGTTATTGATTCTAAATGGTGGCCAGAGACGGGATCGAACCGCCGACGCCGACCTCTTCAGGGCTGCTTGGCAAAGTATCTAAGCCTCTTAGAATCAGCGTAAGTTGCTGAGCACGGGTAGCTTAGGGCGACGCGGGTGTAGGATCACTTAGGACGAAATGGGATCATTTCTACCTTACGACGTTCGGATATTGTTCGGAGCCTTTCGGGTAGCGCTCTAATCTAATTTCATTGAAGATGGCTCGTACAGCCCGCACTCTACGCCACTGGGAACACGAAAACAAGCCGCAACTGGACCACAATATGTGGTCCAAGGTTCCCAACAAGCGAATCATTGACGCTGTCGTCTTTATCTCTCGATAAGCTAGGATCAGAAAGAAATGGCACTCAATCCCCACATCCTGATATGGGCTCGCGAAGCGGCTGGTTTGTCGGTCGATGAGGCTGCGCACGCTCTCGGATTCAAGAACACTCAGGAACGGACCGCGGCAGAGCGCTTGCAAGCCATGGAGTTGGGGACAGAAGAGCCGTCGCGGAGTGTTCTGCTGAACATGTCGCGGGTATATCACCGGTCGCTGCTCGTTTTTTATCTCAGCGAGCCGCCGCGTACGGGTGATCGAGGCCAGGACTTTCGAAGGGCTCCCGGAGCCAACCCCACAGAGTACGATCCTACGCTGGATGCCCTTATCCGTGACATTCGCGGGCGGCAAGGCATCATCAAGGATCTGCTTGAGCAAGCGGACCCTAAAGGGGTTGATTATGTCTCGTCGGTGACGATGGACGTTCCGCCCGTTGAGTTGGCGCGTCGCATCACAGCCAGGATAGGGCTCTCGCTGGACGAATTCAGAAAGCAAGCGAATGTGCCAGCGGCATTCAGCTACCTCCGCGAGAAGGTCGAAGCATCGGGTGCGTTCGTGTTGCTGCTCGGAAACTTGGGAAGTTATCACACGGACATTCCCAGCGGAGTTTTCAGAGGGTACGCCATTGCGGACCGGGTCGCGCCTTTCATTGTCGTCAATGACCATGACGCGGCGGTGGCATGGGCTTTTACAACGCTGCACGAGCTGACGCATTTGTGGCTTGGCACGACAGGCGTGAGTGGCGGAAATGCCGACACTCAGATTGAAAGCTATTGCAATAGTGTTGCCGGGGAGATGCTGTTGCCCGAGGCCGAAATGGCCAACCTGCGCTTTCTGCGTCGTGCTTCTCTGGACGAGACTGTCGGAGCGATCGCGCAGTTCGCCACTAGCCGAAAGATAAGCCGGGCAATGGTTGCCTACAAGCTTCTTCGTGTGGACATTATCACTCAGGCCAGATGGCGAGAGCTGGACAAACACTACGCGGACGAATGGAATGCGGCGCAGGCGCAGCCAGCGAGTAAAGAGAAAAAAGATGGCGGCCCAAGCTACTACGTTGTGAAGCGACATCGGCTAGGGCATGCCGTAGTGGATCTTGTGAAGAACTCGCTTGCCGAGGGATTTCTCACATACACAAGGGCGAGCCAGGTACTCGGTGTTAAGCCTCGTAATGTCGATCCCTTGATCTACACGACCGGAATGCGGGGTGGTCGCTAAGTGCTCTTTCTCCTCGATGCGAACGTCCTGATTACCGCAAACAGCACCTATTATCCTCTTGATCAGATTCCAGAATTCTGGAGCTGGGTACAGCATCAGGCAGAGTCCAACCGGCTGAAGATTCCGCGCGAAATCATGGAGGAGATAAAGGCAGGACGAAAGGATGATGATCCTCTGCTCGACTGGATCTGCATTCCTGAGATTGAGTCAGCCTTGTTGCTCGATGAACTCGTTGATGTGGCTCTGGTGCAGCATGTCGTCTCCACAGGCTACGCCGCTGACTTGAGCGACGACGAAGTTGAGAAGATCGGACGTGACCCCTTTCTGATTGCATATGCGCTGGCCGATCCCGCGGAACGAACGGTCGTTACGACCGAGGTATCACGACCATCGGCCCAGCGAGCCAACCGTAAGGTTCCCGACGTATGCCAAAATCTCGGAGCAATCAGCTGTGGTCCATTTGCGCTTAACAGAGCGCTCGGCTTTAGAACGGGATGGAGAACTTAGGATTAGCCATTCCTCTGATTATGGTGAGCACTAGATCGAACCGATGACCGCTTCCATGCCATTTCTCGGACAATTTGTAACTTATTGATTTTTGAAGGCCTCCGTCGCCCCTGAAGGCCCTCAAAGCTCCACTGGAACGGGTAATTGCTCCCAGATTGCTCCCAACTGCCCCGCTATTGCTCCCACGTGACAAGTCTTTTAGTTTCAGCACACTTTCGACCTGAAATTCCGGGCCCCTGAATGGTAGCGGTCGTCGGCTCCGACCTTCGAATGTAGATTCGGCCTCCGCCTCCGGAGGTTCGATCCTCTCGCTTGCCACTTCGTCTTGATTCTGAAACCGCAGCCTTGCCGCTAGGCTGAGCACAGGCCCGCATTGGGATGTGTAGGGAGTAGGTAGGTATGGTGGCCAGAGACTGGATCGAAACGCCGCCGGGCCTCCACTTGCGCCGCTTCATCTTGAGAGGGCGACTCCGTTTCCGCCGAATCGCAAGTGCAATCCTCTTCCTCTCTACTTCTACGATAGCAACTCCAAGAAACACAAAACAGACTGTATTTCGCTCGAGGATGCGGTACGTTCAGCAGACGTTTATTGAACACGGATACCACAGCGAAGGGGTCTTACGATGAAACATGCAGTCGTGATTGCCGGAGGAGGTCCGACGGGGCTGATGCTAGCGGGCGAGTTGGCGTTGGCAGGCGTCGACGTAGCCATTGTCGAACGCCGCCCTAACCAAGAGCTTGCCGGTTCGCGTGCTGGCGGTCTGAGCTCACGCACTCTCGAGGTTTTCGATCAGCGGGGAATCGTGGACCGGTTTCTCGCGGAAGGACAAATAGCCCAAGTCACGGGATTCGCGGTCACGCGTTTAGACATCAGCAGTCTTCCGACCCGGCACAACTACGGGCTGGCTCTGAGGCAGAAGCATATTGAGCGCATTCTCGCTGGGTGGGTCAGCGAGCTGGCGGTGCCGATCTATCGCAGCCGTGAGTTAACATGTTTCGCGCAGGACGACACTGGCGTCACCATCGAACTGTCCGATGGTGCGTCGCTGCGGGCAAGCTATCTCGTCGGGTGCGATGGAGGCCGCAGTCTGGTCCGCAAAGCTGCTGGCATTGAGTTTCGAGGATGGGATGCGACGACCAGCAGCATTCTCGCCGAGGCCGAGATGGCGGAGGAGCCGCCATTAGGCATCCATCGCACAGCACTTGGTATCCATGCCTTTGGCAGGGAGGAGTACGAAATTCGCGACGGCAAGATAGTCTTTGCCAATGAAGGTCCCATAGGCGTCATGGTGACTGAAAAGAATGTCGGTGCCACGACCGAACCCACGCTGCGCGATCTCAGCGAAGCACTTGTCGCCGTATGCGGAACAGATTACGGAATCCATAGTCTGACTTGGATTTCCAGGTTCACCGACATGTCGCGGCAGGCGGCGGCTTACCGCAAGGGCCGGGTTCTCTTGGCTGGCGATGCCGCACATGTGCATTCTCCTGTGGGCGGACAAGGCCTCAATACTGGTGTGCAGGATGCAGTGAATCTGGGTTGGAAGTTGGCCCAAGTAGTGAAAGGAACATCGCCTGAAGGCTTGCTCGACACTTATCACGTCGAGCGGCATCCGGTTGCGGCCCGCGTGTTGCGCACGACAATGGCACAGGTCGCATTGCAACGTACTGATGATCGCACTGAAGCCTCGCGTGAAATCGTATTGGAGCTCCTTGGCATGGAGGAGCCTCGCAAACGGATCGCTGCCGAGATGTCCGGACTTGGTATCCATTACGACCTCGGCGAGGGGCATCCGCTGGTCGGCCGCCGCATGCCTGACCTCGACCTGGTCACCGCCAACGGCTCGCTGCGAGTCTTCACCCTGCTGCACGATGCTCGCCCGGTGCTTCTCAATCTCGGTGAGCCCGGCTTCGATATCGCTCCCTGGGCGGACCGTGTTCAGTTGATCGACGCCAAATACATGGGTACATGGGAGCTTCCGGCGATTGGGGCGGTCACAGCTCCCACCGCTGTATTGATTCGGCCCGACGGATACGTGGCCTGGGTGGGCGACCTGAGCCGGTGGGGGCTAGCCGACGCGCTGACCACTTGGTTTGGATCGCCTACTGCGGCGTAGCGCAGAATCCTCCTCAGCGATGCGCTCACGGAAAACGGCCGATAAGGTGGCCCACGATTGTCCCGTATTTTTCGAGTTTTGCAAGATATGATCCGCTACGAAGGCACGACCAAAAGCCTGCGCAAATTAGGATTATGGGGCGGGGTATGCAATGGCAGAGGAAACCCAAGCGAGTGCAACGGTGGCAGAGGAAGCCGAACTCAGGACAGTGATCGTTCAATGGCTAAAGGCGATTCGCAATGAAGACCGCGCAGGAATTCGTGCGAATCATGATCCCGATATCTTGATGTTCGACGCGCCACCGCCGTTCTCATCTCGCGGACTAGATGCGTATATGGCAACGTGGGATACGTTTTTTGTGTGGCAAGCCAAGCCGGTGCAATTCGATCTTCACGATATTGTGATTACAGTTCACAGCCATTGGGCAGACCAATTGATTTCCGAATCCATTGATCGGATGACGTTCGTCGTTGGTTTGTCGAGAAATGTCGAGCAGCCAGTCGAGTGTTCCGAAGCTTTCGTTTAAAGAGCCGCCCGCTACTGAGCATTTCTCCTAACAAGGGCATCGCGCTCTCCGCAACGCCCAGACGATCCCACCATCCATCGCGCCTTCAGCATCGGAAAAGCCCAGGAGACGGACCTAAATCAAACTTCATTTGCGCTTTATATCTCGTTCAGAACATCCCTCATAAATGGTGTTCGCCATCGCTGGTCTGTGCGGTATGTTTGCAAATGCCAGGTCCGTCCACGCGATCGAACAACGAAGCGAAAGGAACGATCCACTCTCATGACAAAACGCCACGCGTTCGCCACCTTCACCGCGGCTATAGCACTTACCACGTTCTGTGCGCAGGCAGCGACGCCTCCTCAGGAAACCCGCGAGCAAGCCGCCGCTGCTCTTCGTCAGCCGAAAGCCAAGGAGATGGACTCCGGCTTCACCAAAGCTGCGCCTTTCGCCCAGAAACTCGTCGACGAGGCACTTGCGAAACACCCCGAAGTGCTGTTGCTTGCGATTCATGCGGGTGCCCCTAAATACGACATCATCGCCTCCAACTTCGGCCGCATCGGAAAGCTTGGAGATGAGGATGACCTTCGCTGCATCCGTACCGGCAAGGACAATCTGGAGGTCAACGAGAAGGGCAACCACTACGAAGACCAGACGCCGTTGCGCGACGAGAGCGGCAAAATCATCGGAGCAATCGGAATTGTCTTCAGCTACAAGCCTGGCGACGACAAAAAGGCCCTGCAGAAGATCGCACGCGAGGTCAGCAAAGACATGCAGGCACAGATTCCCAATGCTCGTCGTCTCCTCGGCCCCGCTTAGGCAAAATACTTCTCTACAGCGGGATCGATGATCGGAGTCCACACCTTTGGGGCACCTGCCCATGCTGTTTCCATTTTCCAAAATCCGATTACGGCACGAAGCTTGTCTCCTGCTCTTGTGGCCTTCGTTTCTGGGATACGCATCAAGCCAGCAAGCAACCGAGCCGTCCATTCCAGAGCAGCGCGCGTTGGACGCGCTGCCTCCCTACCGGCCGACAGAACAGGTAACCGGCACCATTCGCTTGTGGGGGCACGGAGCGCCGCTGCTGGACTTCATGGGCATGCTCGTCAAGTCCTGGGAAGATGGTTTCACCGCATTACAGCCGGGCG
>Ga0193742_1000710_pt1 | contig 21448 bp, 16 predicted proteins | sample L2c1metaG_FD_165511 | JGI IMG/M metagenome (GOLD analysis project Ga0193742, IMG submission 165511) | Soil microbial communities from a riparian zone of the East river system, Colorado, United States - L2c1 | ecosystem: Environmental > Terrestrial > Soil > Riparian zone | place: USA: East River... | reverse complement strand
GTCACCGCCCGCTTCCGCTGGCACGAGATTCATGGCGCTCGGCCGCACTGGGATCAGGCGCTCTCGACAGACGGTGGCGCGAGCTGGGAGATCAACTGGCGTAACTGGTTCACCCGCACCAGCGCCACCCCCGCCCCGCTCCCGATGCTTGCAGGCGCGCCGCATGATTTCGATTTCCTCGTCGGCAGCTGGAACGTCCGCCACCGCAAGCTCAAGACGCGTCCGGCGGGAAGCAACGACTGGGAGGATTTCACCGGCACACTGGTCAACTGGCCGGTGATGGGTGGGCACGGCAATATCGGCGACAACGTCATGGACGCACCGGCCGGCACTTTCCGCGGCATGGGCATCCGCACCTGGGATGCCGATGCGAAACTCTGGCGCAGCTGGTGGCTCGATCGGCGCAACCCGGCAACGATCGGCCCCGCGGTCGAGGGTCGCTTCGCGGACGGCCTAGGCATCTTCGAGGGCGCGGACAGCCTCGATGGCCGTCCGATCCGCATCCGCGTGCATTGGTCGCGGATCACGCCGACCTCCGCCCGCTGGGAACAATCGGCCTCCGCGGACAACGGCGCGACCTGGGAGGTGAACTGGATCAGCGATTTCCAGCGGCGCGCGTGATCCGCCACGCCCTGCTCGCCATCGCCGCAACGCTACTGCCGGCGTCCGCGCCGGTCGAGATCCTCGGAGAGGCGGTGCTGTTCGCCCCCGGCATCGCTTCGACGCATTTCTCGGAAATCCGGCTGACGATCAGCCCCGACGGCAACACCGCCTTGTGGTTCAGCCGCAACCGTCCCGGCGGCCCGGGCGGCTATGACATCTGGCTGTCGCGCCGCACCAACACTGGATGGGCCGCTGCGAAGCCGGTGCCGTTCAATTCGCCCGGCCGCGATTTCGACCCCGCCTTCTCGCCCGATGGCCGTTTCGTCTATTTCAGCTCGGATCGGCCCGGCGGCCTGGGCAAGGACGACATCTACCGCGTCGCGGTGACACGCGCTGGTTTCGGATCTGCCGAGCATCTCGGCCCCACCGTCAACAGCGCAGCGAACGAGTGGGCGCCGATGTTGTCACCCGATCGCACGCACCTGCTCTTTTCGAGCGACCGCCCGGGCGGAGCCGGCCGGCAGGACCTCTACGCCGCCCGCCGCGAAGGCGCCCAGTATCTGCCCGCAGCCGCCCTTCCCGGCGCGGTCAACAGCGTCGCCGACGAGTTCGACGCGACCTATCTCGCCGACAGCCGCGCCATCGTCTTCGCCCGCGCGCCAGATCTATCGGCCGACCGAATCGATCTCTTTGCCGCCAACGCGCCCGATGGCCGCTACCAAACCGGCACCCGCCTGCCGCCAAGCGTCAACAGCGGGGATGTTTATGGCCCGATGCTCGACTGGTCCGGGCCCGGCAGCCTGACATTCTCCGCCCGGCGTCCCGGCGCAGCGGGCATGGACCTGTACCTGATCCGCTACCGCCAAGAATCGCTCAGGCGGACACGGGCGCCCAGGGCGGACCCTTGAGCTCGATGGTGTTGCCCTCTGGATCGGCCAGATAGATCGAAGGGCCGTCACCCTCTGCGCCGTAGCGCGGGACGATCTCGCTCTCGATCCCGTGCGACCTCAGCTCGGCAAGGATCGCCTCGCCGTTCCACGGCAGCACGCGGACGCAGACATGATCGACGTTGCGGCCTTCCGCCGTGGGCGCCGCCCCGCCCGTCCGGCCGAGCTTGCCGTCAACCGGGATCAGATCGATCAGCGCGGTGCCGATCCGCAGCTGATACAGCCCGACCGCCTCCTGATGCTTCTCGAAGCGCGCGCCGAGAACATCGATGTAGAACCGCGCCATGCGATCGAGATCGACGACGCGGAAGACGATATGGTCGATCGCCTGGATGGTGATCATCGCGCCAGCGCCGCCACACCCGGCAGCTCGCGGCCTTCCATCCATTCGAGGAAAGCGCCACCAGCCGTTGAAACAAAAGAGAAATCGCCGGCGACGCCCGCCTGATTGAGCGCCGCCACGGTGTCGCCGCCACCCGCGACCGAAACCAGTTGCCCCTCCTTGGTCAGCGCCGCCGCGGTCTTGGCCAGCGCGACCGTGGCAGTGTCGAACGGCGGCGTCTCGAACGCGCCCATTGGACCGTTCCACACCAGCGTGCGGCAGGTCTTGAGCACGTCCGCCAGCGCCTCCACCGCGCTTGGGCCGACATCGAGGATCATCTCGTCGGCCGCCACCTCATGGACGTTGATCGTCCGCGTCGTGGGATTCGGCTTGAATTCCTTCGCCACCACCACGTCATAGGGCAGGTGGACGGTGCAGCCGGCCTTGTCGGCCGCCTCCATGATCTCGTCCGCCGTCCCGGTCAGGTCATGTTCGCACAGACTCTTGCCGACATTCACCCCGCGCGCGGCGAGAAAGGTGTTGGCCATGCCGCCGCCAATGATCAGGTGATCGACCTTGCCGACCAGATGCTTGAGCACGTCGAGCTTGGTCGAAACCTTGGCCCCGCCTACTACCGCCGCCACCGGATGCTCGGGCGCGCCCAGCGCCTTTTCCAGCGCCTCCAGCTCGGCCTCCATCTGGCGTCCGGCAAAGGCCGGCAGCACATGCGCCAGTCCTTCGGTCGATGCGTGCGCGCGGTGTGCGGCCGAAAAGGCGTCGTTGACGTATAGATCACCCAGCGCGGCGAAGCGCTCCACGGTCTTGGCGTCGTTCTTTTTCTCGCCGCCGAAGAAGCGGGTATTCTCGAGCAGCGCGATGTCGCCGGGCTGCAGCGTGGCGGCCGACTCCGCATCGCCTTCCCAGTCGATATAGCGCACCGGGCGCCCGAGCACCGCCGCGAACGGGCGCGTCAGCTGCGCGGTCGAGAGTTCGGGGGTCGGCGCGTTGGGTCGCCCGAAATGGGCAAGGACCAGCACGATCGCGCCCCGGTCGGCCAGTTCGTTCACCGTCGGCACCGCCGCGCGCAGCCGCGTGTCATCGCTGACCTTGCCGCCGTCCATCGGCACGTTCAGATCCTCGCGCACCAGCACACGCGTGCCGGTGATTTCGCCCATGTCATCGAGCGTCTTGAATGGCTTGCCTGTCATTCTTCTATCCTGATCTCATCACCAATGGAGATATCGCCGCCGGTCAGCACCCGTGCCAGCGCCCCGCCGCGCCAATCGGGCATCAGCGCCGCCTTCAACCCCGGCTCGATTTCCTCCATGCGGCTGCACGGATCGCATTCAGTGGTAATCTCCAGCCGCACCTCCGCCCCGATCGCGATCACCGCGCCGGGGGTTTGCGGCAGATCGAGACCCTCGACCAGCAGGTTCGCCCGGCGTGCCGACCAGTGATGATCGGCGCCCAGATCGGCCATCGCCGCCGCCCAGTCGCCTTGTTCGATCAGCGACACCTGTCGCCTGCGCTTGCCGCCGGGCTTCACCGCCCCGCGAAAATCGCCCTGCAACCCGCCCTCGAGCGAGACGTGGACCGTATCGATCACATCGATCGGCTCACGCGGGCGCCCGTGGCGCGCTATCCCGGCGAGGCGGCCCGTCATCGCCTCAGATCAGCTTCGCCATCGCCGCGGCGGTATCCACCATGCGGTTGGAGAAGCCCCATTCGTTATCGTACCAGCTGACAACGCGGACCAGCTTGCCGTCCAGCACCGCGGTTTCCAGGCTGTCGATGGTCGAAGACGCCGGGGTGTGGACGATGTCGATCGAGACCAGCGGCTCGTCCGAATAGACCAGCACGCCCTTCAGCGGGCCGCTCTCGGACGCCGCCTTCAGGATGGCGTTGACCTCTTCCCTGGTCGTGTCGCGCTTCGGCGTGAAGGTCAGGTCGATCAGGCTGCCATCGGGCACCGGCACGCGGATCGCCGAGCCGTCCAGCTTGCCCTTCAATTCGGGCAGCACCTCGCCCACCGCGCGTGCGGCGCCGGTAGTGGTCGGGATCATGGACATGCCCGCGGCGCGCGCGCGGCGCAGATCGGGGTGGATCTGGTCGAGGATCTTCTGGTCGTTGGTATAGGCATGGACGGTGGTCATCAGCCCGCGCTCGATGCCGATCGCGTCGTTCAGTACCTTGGCGACCGGGGCGAGGCAGTTGGTCGTGCACGATGCGTTGGAGACGATGTCGTGCCCCGCCTCCAGCTTGTCGTGGTTGACGCCGTACACGACGGTCAGATCAACACCCTTGGCCGGGGCGGAGATCAGCACCTTCTTCGCGCCCGCATCGATATGCTTCTGCGCGCTCTCGCGGTCGGTGAAGAAACCGGTGCATTCCAGCACCAGTTCTACGCCCAGCTCGCCATGCGGCAGGTTCGCGGGATCGCGCTCGGCGGTGACGCGGATGCGCTTGCCGTCGACCACCAGGTCATTGCCCTCGGCGGAGACCGTGCCGGGATATTTGCCATGCACGCTGTCGCGGCTGAACAGCCAGGCGTTGGACTTTGCGTCGGCCAGATCGTTGATTGCAACCAGCTCCAGCCCGCTATCGCCACGCTCCAAGATCGCGCGTGCCACCAGCCGGCCGATGCGTCCGAACCCGTTGATCGCTACCTTCGTCATTGCTGTCTCCTCAGTCCTTGAGCGCCGAAAGAACCTTCGGCGCGATCTGGTCGGCGGTCAGGCCGAAATGCTTGAACAGGTCGGGTGCGGGGGCGGACGCGCCGAAGCCGTCCATGCCGAAGCGCAAGCCCTGCACCATCGTGTGCCGCTCCCAACCCATCGTGCTGCCCGCCTCGATCGACACGCGCAGAATCTGCGAGGGATCGGCAAAGGGCAGGACATCGTCCTGATAGGATTTGGGCTGCGCGGCGAATAATTCCCAGCTCGGCATGGACACCACATCGGCACCCACGCCCTCGGCTTCAAGCAGATCGGCCACGCCCATCGCCACCTCTACCTCGGATCCGGTCGCGATCAGGATCACGCGGCGATCCGCCGAAGCCGTGCGCAACCGGTATGCGCCCTTCGCCGAGAGGCTCTCGCTCGCCTCGGTGCGCAACTGCGGCAGATTCTGCCGCGTCAGCGCCAGCACCGAAGGCCCATCCGCCTTGGCCAGCGCCAGCGCCCAGCACTCCGCCGTTTCGACCGCGTCGCATGGGCGGAACACCTGCAGATTGGGGATCAGCCGCAGGCTCATGACATGCTCGATCGGCTGGTGCGTGGGCCCGTCCTCGCCCAGCCCGATCGAATCATGGGTCATCACATAGATAACCCGCGCCCGCTGGAGCGCGGACAGGCGGATCGCCGGGCGGCAATAGTCGCTGAACACCAGGAAGGTGCCACCGTAAGGGATCACCCCGCCGTGCAGCGCCATGCCGTTCATCGCAGCGGCCATGCCGAATTCGCGGATGCCGTAATAGATGTAACGCCCGGCATAATCGTCGCGGGTCAGCGGTCCCTGCCCCTTGGACTTGGTGTTGTTCGATCCCGTCAGGTCGGCCGATCCGCCGATCGTCTCGGGCAGCGCGACATTGATCGCCTCCAGCGCGATCTCGGACGCCTTGCGCGTCGCGATCTTCTGCGGGCTGGCGATCAGCCCGGCAATGTGCGCATTCAGCCCGTCATCGTCGAACGTTCCCGCCATGCGGCGCTCGAGTTCGGCCTTTTGCGAGTTGCTTGCGAGGCGATCCTTCCAGGCAACATGCGGTTCGCCGCCACGCTTGCCCGCCTCGATCCAGCCCGCGCGAATATCGTCCGGCACCTCGAACGGCGGATAATGCCACCCCAGCGTCTCGCGCGCCGCCGCGACCTCGGCGGCGCCCAGCGCCGCACCATGCGTGGCCGACGTTCCCTGCTTGTTGGGCGCGCCCTTGCCGATCACCGTGCGGCAGCGCACCAGCGACGGGCGTGGATCGGCAACCGCGGCATCCAGCGCCGCGGCGATCGACGCGGTGTCGTGCCCGTCGCACTCCACCACATGCCAGCCGCTCGCGGCATAACGCGCGGGAATATCCTCGCTGCTCGACAGGCTCACCGCGCCGTCGATGGTGATCTTGTTATCGTCCCACAGCACGTTCAGCCGACCGAGCCCGAGATGCCCGGCCAGCCCGACCGCCTCGTGATTGATCCCCTCCATCAGGCAGCCGTCGCCGGCGATCACCCAGGTCTTGTGATCGACCAGATCGTCGCCGAACACCGTGTTCAGATGCCGCTCGGCCACCGCCATGCCCACCGCCATAGCGAAGCCCTGGCCCAGCGGGCCGGTGGTGCATTCGATCCCCGGCAGCTCGAAATTCTCAGGGTGCCCCGCGCACGGGCTGCCCAGCTGGCGGAAGGTCTTGATGTCCTCGATCGTCGGCCGCGCGTAACCCGTCAGGTGCAGCAGCGCATAGATCAGCATCGACCCATGCCCGGCGGAGAGCACGAAGCGATCGCGATCCGGCCAATGCGGGTCACTCGCGTCGAATTTCAGATAGCGCGTCCACAGCACCGTCGCGACATCGGCCATGCCCATCGGCATACCGGGATGCCCCGAATTGGCCGCCTCCACCGCATCCATCGCGAGCGCGCGGATGGCGTTGGCGAGATCGGTATCGGATACGGCCATGACGAGCCCTTTGGCGGTGCGCGGACGGGAACAACCCGCGCATGGGCGAGTCGGCGAATGCGCGGGTCTTTGCGGGCCTCGGGCCACCGCGTCAACCGGGCTGGCGGGCGTTCCCCGGAGAATGCCGCTTGCACAGGCGATTGAGCGTGGTAGCTATCACGTCATGTCCAACGATCGCGCAGCGCAGGCCCTTGCCCGCATCGACGCCGCCCTCTCGCGGATCGAATCCGCGCCGCGCGGGAATACGTCCGGCGATCCCGCCCTGGCGACAAGATACGCCAAACTGCGCGGCGCGGCAGAGGCCGCAGTCAGCGAGCTCGACACGCTCATCGCAAGTCAGGCGCGCTGATGGCGCAGATCGTCATCACCGTCGGCGGCCGCGAATATGCCGTCACCTGCCGCGATGGCGAGGAAGCGCATCTGCGCAAGCTCGGCACGCTGCTGGATGCGCGCGCGGAGGAGGCGCGCGCTGCAGTGGGCGGAGTCAACGAAGCGCGCCAGTTGCTGCTTGCCGGGCTGCTGCTTGCCGACGAACTCCACAGCAGCAGCGGCGGCGCGATCATGCCGCCGCCGGCCCAGCCCGACCTGTCGCCCGCGCTCGAACGCCTGGCCGATCGCATGGAGGCCATCGCATCCGCCCTTGAGCGTGAGGGGCAGAGCGCCTAGATCAGTTGGTGACGGGTACTGCCCGGCACGAGCCTTACCGATTATCCCTGAGGCGATTCATCATCCATGGGGGTTGTCCCTGCGCAGATCTTGGTCTGTCGTATATGATCCCCACCTGACGTAACTGGCGTCAGAGGATATTCAGGAAAACGACCAAGGCGGTCCCGTCACCTAAGTCCCATGGCAGAACAAAACAGCAAAGCGGCGCTGCGCCGCGCGATGCGCGCCACCCGCGCCGGCCTGGCCGCTGCTCGCGGATCGACCGCGATCGATCCGCCCACCGACTTCGCCGATCTGCTGCGCGGGGTGCGCACCGTCGCGGGCTATGTCGCCACCGGGTCCGAAGCCGATCCCGCACCGCTGCTCGCCGCCGCGCGCCGCGTCGGGCTGATCATCGCGCTACCGCACACCGTGTCGCGTGAGGAACCGATCCGCTTCCTGATCGATGACGGCACCCCGCTGATCGATGGACCGTTCGGCCTCACGCAGCCGCCGCACGATGCGCCGGAGGCTGCGCCCGATCTCGTCCTCGTTCCCCTGCTCGCCTTCGATGCTGTGCTCCACCGGCTCGGCCAGGGCGCCGGCCACTATGACCGCGCGCTGCTGGGCCTGCGCAAGGCACTGCGCATCGGCATTGCCTTTTCCGGGCAACGCATCGATGCGCTGCCGGTCGACAGCTGGGATCAGCCGCTCGATGCGGTCATCACCGAAGCCGGAATCATCTGGCGCGAAGGGACGAAGTCATGACGCCAAGCTGGAGAAAACCGGCGGGAATGTTCATCATCCTCGCGCTGATCCTGGTATGGGTGGTGCTGATCGCCAGCTTCTCCGCCACCATCGGCGCGTGGCATTGGACGATCCAGCTGGTCATCTATGTGGTCGCCGGGGTCGTCTGGATCCTGCCGCTCAAACCGCTGCTGCGCTGGATGGAGACCGGCGCCTGGCGCTGATCAGCCGCCCACCAGCGCATCCACCCGCGCGGCGAACTGATCGATCGTGAAGGGCTTGGTCATCACCGCCATGCCCCCGGGCAACTCGCCGTCGGCCAGCACCGATTGCTCGGCGAAACCGGTGACGAACAGCACCTTCAATTCGGGCCGAACCGCGCGCGCCACGTCGGCCACCTGCCGCCCGTTCATGCCGCCGGGCAGCCCGATATCGGTGACCAGCAGGTCGATCTTCGCGGGAGACCGCAATATCGCCACCGCCCCCGCGCCGTCCGCCGCCTCGATCGCCGAATAACCCAGCTCGGCCAGTTGCTCGATCAACAGCATCCGCACAGTGGGTTCGTCATCGACAACCAGCACCGATCGACCCTGCCCGGGACGCGGGGAGAACTGCGTGTCATCCTCAAGCCCGCCCGGCTCGTGCGCGCCGTCATGGCGCGGCAGGTACAACCGCATCACGGTGCCCTTGCCCAGCGTCGATTCGATCCGGATCGCGCCGCCCGATTGCGCGGCGAATCCGTAGATCATCGACAGGCCCAGCCCCGTCCCCTCGCCCAGCGGCTTGGTGGTAAAGAACGGATCGAATGCCCGCGCGATCACCTCGGGCGACATGCCCGATCCCTCGTCCGCCACGCACAGCACGACATAATCGCCCGGCACCATTTCCCAGGCGCGGGCGGCGGCCTGGTCCACCGCGTGATTGCCCGCGACGATCTCGATATGCCCGCCATCGGGCATCGCATCGCGCGCGTTGATGCACAGGTTGAGCAGCGCGTTTTCCAACTGGTTGGGGTCGATCCGCGTTTGCCAGACATCGTCGTGGATGGTGATGCCGATGTCGTGCGCCGGCCCCACCGCGCGGCGGATGATCTCCTCCAGTTCCGATATCAGCGGGCCGACATCGACCGGACGCGGATCGAGCGTCTGCCGCCGCGAAAAGGCCAGCAACCGGTGGGTCAGCGCCGCCGCGCGCTTCGCCGCGCCCTGCGCCGCATCGATATAGCGCGGCACTTCGCCCGCGCGGCCCTGGCCGATGCGCAGCTGCATCATCTCCAGCGCGCCGGAAATGCCTGTCAGCATATTGTTGAAATCATGCGCAAGACCACCGGTAAGCTGCCCGACCGCCTCCATTTTCTGCGACTGGCGCAGCGTCTCCTCCAGCCGCCGCTGCTCGGTCACATCGACCGCGACGCCGGTTACCTCCATTGCCCCATCGGGGCCGGTCGAGGTGCTGGTCCGCGACAAGACCCAGGCGATCGATCCATTCGCCTGCGGCACACGATACTCAATCTGGGCATCGCCGGGGTGGCTGTGCGAATGCTTGGTCAGGACGTTCAGGCGGGGCCGGTCTTCCGGGTGAATCCGGTCGGTCACCGTGGCGATCGGGATGCCCGACGGCGCTTGCGTAACATCCAGTCCGTACAGCCTGGCGAACGAGGCATCGCAGTGGAAACGATCCTCGACGGGATTATAGGTCCACGCTCCCACGCCGTTGATCGCGCTCAGCGCCAGCCGCGTGCGTTCTTCCGAACGCGCCAGTTCCGCGCGCTGGGCCTCCTCCTGCGTCACATCGCGCGCGGATGCATAGATATGGCCCTCGAAAGCCACCGCGGTCCATGACAGGGTGCGATAGTCGCCGTCGCGGGTGCGAACACGGTTAATGAAGGCGAAGGTCGTGCTGCCCGCCGCCAGATGCGCGACCTCGTCGCGCGTCGCCTGGCGATCGTCGGGATGTTCCAGCCACTCGGAAGTCTTTCCCAGCACCTCCTCGGGCCGCCAGCCCAATATGCGCGTGATCGAGGGATTCACCGCCTGCCAGATGCCCGCGATGTCCGCGACCAGCAGCAGATCGCGGTTCACTTCCCAGATGCGGTCGCGTTCTGCCGTCCGTTCGGCGACCTCTTCGCGCAGGGACTGGTTGCGCAGCCGCAGTTCGGCCGCCACTTCGGCGCGCCCCACCGCGTCCCAGGATAGCTGGGCAACCTCTTCGATAATTGCTATTTCTTCCCGCCGCCAAACGCGCGGTATCGATTGGTGGACATACAGCCCGCCTTCCAGATGGTCCCAGCGGCGCATCGGGATACCGATGCCTGAAGCCATACCGATCTTGGGGAACACCGTATCGCGCCAGATGGGGTCGGCGCGACTGTCCGGCGTCATCACCATCTCGCCCGCGCGCAGGCGGTCGTTGACATGATCACCCAGCGTGGCGACCGGCATGCGGCCTTCCAGAGGCTTCAGCGGCGGCGTCAGCCAGCCCGCGCCAAATTCGATCTGGTCGCCCTCGACATAGCGGAAGAACCCCACCCGATCGGCGCCCAGCCGCTGCCCCAGCGCCTCGACGGCGGTCTGCATGATGTCGTCCGGGTCGCCGGTCGCACGCATCCGCTCGGCTAGCTCGAACACGAAATCGCGGTCGTCGCGGGTGCGCCGCAGTTCCTCTTCGGCCAGTTTCCGGTCGGTGATGTCGAACGACACGCCCAGGAAGCGTTCCGCCTTGCCCTCGGCGTCGTGCACCGCACGGCCCTGCGCGTTGACCCACATCCAGCTGCCATCGGGCCGGCGCAGGCGATAGTCGGTCGAAAACAGATCGCCGCTGACCAGCGCGGCGTTGATCTCGCCCGTAACGCGATCGACCTCGTCGGGGTGGAAATTGGCCATGAAGGCGCGGATCGGCTCGCCCGCGGAGGCACGCTCGGGATCGACCCCATAGTGCAGCGCGAAACGTTCGTCGGCAAGGACCCGGTCCGCCTTCACGTCCCAGTCCCACACGCCGACGCTATTGGATGCGCCCAGCGCGTGCTGCAGGCGCTCCTCGCTTTCCCTCAGCGCAGCCTCGGCGGCGGCGCGTTCGGTAACATCGGTCGCCTCGAGAAAGATCGCGACGACGTTGCCGCCGCTATCCCTGACCGGCTGATAGACGAAATCGACCCGGCGCTCCTCGCGCTCACCGTTGGCGCCGTCGAACCACAGGGACGCCCCCGTTTCGCGATGGGCAATGCCGGTGCGGCGCACGGTGTCCAGCAGACCGACATAGCCCTGCTCGACCATCTCGGGCAGCGCATCGGCCATCGCCTGGCCCCGCACGTCGTGCTTGCCGATCAGCGCAAGAAAGGCGGGATTGGCCACGCTCATGACGTGGCGTGGCCCAGTCAGCAAAGCGATCGCCGCCGGCGCCTGCTCGACCATCTCGCGCATCCGCTCCACCTGCGCGCGATTGTCGCGGTCGGCGATGAACCTGGCGGTGATTTCGTGCCCCTGATTGAGCACACCCAGCACCGCGCCATCGTCATCGACGATCGGGGTGAAGCTGTAATTCCACCAGGTTTCGTGCGGTTTCCCGTCGCGCTCCATCGGCAGCATCTGGTCGAAAGCGGAAAACCCCTCGCCGGTCGTCAGCACGGATTCGAACTGCGGGCCGACGACATCCCATATGTCCGCCCAGACCTCTGGCCCCGGCTGTCCCAGCGCCCAGGGGTGGCGTTCGGCCGGAATCGGCGCCCAGGCGTCGTTATACAGCAGCCGAAGCTCCGCGCCCCAATAGATCGCGGTGGGAAAGCTCGAATGCAGGCAGATGCTCAGCGCGGCGCGCAGCGATGGGGGCCAGGTTTCGATCGGACCGAACGGATGCGCGGCCCAATCGAAATCGCGAATGCGCGCGCCCATCTCTCCGCCGCCGGACAGGAACGCAGGGCTCACCTGCGCACCCGCTGAATCGGGCTGTCCATTCAGTGCATTGGCCATCGCCGGGTTTCTAGCGGCAAAGCGCTGGCCAGCCAATGACCCGGATCAGTCTATGGAGATCGTCCCAAGCCGCGGTGCGCGATCATTTCAACGATAGGGGAGAAATGGCGCGAGTGACGGGGCTCGAACCCGCGACCTCCGGCGTGACAGGCCGGCGCTCTAACCAACTGAGCTACACCCGCGTGGGCTTGGGAGGCGCTCACCTAGAAGCGCACCCCCACCCTGTCAAGCAGGCCTTTCCCCAATTCATCTTCCGCGTGGCGGCGGCTCCTGATGCGCCGTCAGCGTGCCGTGCTCGAACAGGAAACCGGCGATGTCCGGCTTGCCCGCGGCGCGCACCACGGTCTGGATGATGATCAGCAGCGGCACCGCCAGCAGCGCCCCCGGCGCCCCCCAGATCCAGCCCCAGAAGCTCAGCGAGATTAGGATCAGGATCGGGTTGATCGTCAGCCGGCGTCCGATGATCAGCGGAGTGAACGCGTTCGCCTCAATGGTGTGCGCCGCGACCATCATCGCCGCCGGGGCGAGCGCCCACCAGATGTCGGCGAAGATCATCAGCCCGCCCAGCGCGAGCAGGAACGCCGCCAGGATCGGCCCCAGATAGGGCACGAAGTTCAGCAGCGCGACGATCCCGCCCCACATCAGCGGGCTGGGCATGCCCATCATCCACAGGCCCCACGCGATGAATGCGCCCAGGCCCATGTTGATGAAGGTGATCGTGCCGAGATAGCTTGAGGTGTCGTCGACCACCTCCTGGATCACCCGCGCGGTCGCCATCGCGCCGCCGAAGCTGGTCCGGCTGGTGATCGCGCCGCGCCGCAGCCGGGTCCATCCGGAAAGGAAGAAATAGATCACCAGCACCGCGAAGAACATCTCGATCAGCGCGGTCGGCGCCGATGTCGCTAGCACCTCAACGATCGATCCCGGCGGCTCGGTCGCCACCGTCCGCGCCTCGCGCACGTTCGATCCGGCGGCGAACTGCGCCAGTATCTCGTTCAGGAACCGGTCGAGGCTGGTATAGAGATCAAGCAGCGGCGCCAGGTTGGACTGGATGCGCTCGATCCGCTCGGGCAGCACGCGAAACCATTCGATCGCGGGCACCACGATCGACGCCAGCGCTATGTTCACCAGCACCAGAAAACCGACCACGCACAGGAACGCGGCCATCGGCGCGGGGATGCGGCGGCGCTCCAGCCATTCGAGCGGCGGGACGAGCGCGATGGCGATGACGATCGCGGCGGTCAGCGGCAGGAACACCGGCGATGCCGCGCGCAGGGCGAAGGGCATGGCCAGCAGCAATCCCACCGCGGCGATCAGCGTCAGCGCCGCCAGCAGCCGGTCGCGGCGCAACGAGACCTCGACGGGAACATCCTCGTCGATCGTGATCTGCGGCACCTCCGTGGTTTCCGCGATCGCTTCCGGTTCGCCATGTTCGATACGCAACGTCCTGCTCCCGCCCGCCTTCAGCGTTTCTTCGAAGGTTAACCGAAAATTTTCCATTTCCGGTCAGAACCACCCTCGCAACTTGGTGTGGGGACCAAACATGCAACATTTCAATGGCGTTGGCGCGCGCATATTTGCGTTCGCCGCGTTAGCGGGGGGCGGATTCGCCATGGGAGCACCGGCATGGGCCGGCGGCACGACCGCAGGCACCAGGATCGATAACCGCGCGACCGCCAGCTATGATGGCCCGGGCGGCACCGTCACCGTGCCTTCCAACACCGTAAGCCTCACCGTGGACGAGTTGCTCGACGTCACCATCGTCTCGGCCGATCCGGGCGACGTGCAGGCGGCCCCCGGCTCTACCGATCGCGTGCTCGCCTTCACCGTCACCAACACCGGCAATGGCGATGAGAATTTCGTGCTCGCCAGCGCGGGAACGCTCGGCGGCGACGATTTCGATCCGGCCGTCACCTCCATCATCCTCGATAACAATGCCAATGGCAGCTACGATGCCGGTATCGACACGGTCTATGCCGCCGGATCGAACGATCCGCAGCTGGCACCCGACCAGTCGATCACCGTGTTCCTGCTCTCGACCATTCCCGGCGGCGCAGCAGACGGCAATCGCGGCCGCGCGCAGCTGTCGGCAGAGGCCGGCACCGGCACTGGTGCCCCAGGCGCCAGCTTCGCCGGCCAAGGCCAGGGCGGCGGCAACGCGATCGTCGGCACGACCGGCGCCGATGCGGACGCCAGCGGCTTCTACGCGGTCACCGCCGCGACCGTCGGCTTCGTCAAAAGCGCCGTCGTCGCCGATCCGTTCGGCGGCGCCAGCGCGGTGCCCGGATCGGTCATCACCTATTCGCTCGTCGCTGCCGTCGACGGCAGCGGCACGCTCGGCAATCTCGCCGTCGCCGATCCGATCCCGGCGGGTTCCAGCTATCGGCCCGGCACGCTGACATTGCAGGGCGCGGCGCTTTCCGACGCCACCGATGGCGATGCGGGCGAACTGGCGAGCGGCGGAATTGCCGTCCGCCTCGGCAATGTCGCAGGCGGCCAGGTCCGCACCGTCACCTTCCAGGTTCAGGTCGATTGAGGAGACCTCGCATGATGAAGCACCTCGTACTGGCGCTCGCCGCTCTGATTGCGCCGGCCGCCGCGCATGCCGCCAACGATGTCGCGCTGACCAGCGCGGTGTTCGTCGAAAAGACGGTGCAGGCGAACGGCCAGCAGCGGATCGTGCTCGAGCCGCCGAAACTGGTCGTACCGGGGGACAAGCTCGTCTTCATGCTCGCTTACACCAACAAGGGGGCGACACCCGCCACCGATTTCGTCGTGACCAACCCGTTGCCGGGTGCGGTCGCCTACCAGTCCTCGCCCGATCAGGCAGCGATCGTTTCGATCGACGGAGGGCGTTCGTGGGGAACGCTCGCCCGCCTGAAGGTCAAGGAATCCGATGGCACGGTGCGTGGGGCCCGGCCTGAGGATGTCACCCATGTCCGCTGGACATTCGCCAAGGCCATTCCGGCCGGACAGGGAGGAAAACTGAGCTTCCGCGGCATCGTCCGCTAACGCGGCGCACTGCCATAACTCAATGGAATATCTCGTAATCACAATGTTTTGATTACCCGCTTCAGGTGCCGGCGGGTGGGGACTCGGCACCCAATGAAGTGAGACGATCATGAACAGCAAGACCAGGCTGCTCGTGGCGGCCGGTGTTGTTATGGGCTGTGCGGGAGTTTCTCCCGCGCTGGCCAACGGCACCACCGCGGGTACGAGCATCACCAACAATGTCACCGTCAACTATCAGGTCGGCGGCGTTTCGCAGACCGCGGTAAACGCGTCGAACAGCTTCACCGTCGACCGCAAGATCGATCTGACCGTAGTCGAAACCGGCAACGCCACCACCACGGTGTCGCCCGGCCAGACGGCGGCGGTGACAACCTTCGCGATCACCAACACATCGAACGACGTGCTGGATTTCACGCTGACCGCGGCCCAGCTCGTCGGCGGAGCGGCACCGCATGGGGGCACCGACAATTTCGACGTCGCCGGCGTGGCCGTCTATGTCGATACCAACGGCAACGGCGTCTATGACGCCGGCACCGATCTCGCCGCAACCTATGTCGACGAACTCGGCATCGATGCGACGCGCACGGTGTTCGTCGTCGCCAATGTGCCGCTTGGCCGCGCAACGGGCGACAAATCAGTCGTCTCGCTGACGGCGACCGCCCGCGAAGGCGGCGGGGCGACCAGCCAGGGCGCGGCGATCACCCAAACAGCCGGGGCCAACACCACTGGGGAGGACACCGTCTTCACCGACGGCGCGGGTACCGACGACGCCGCGCGCAACGGCGCGTTCAGCGCGCGCGACGACTATACCGTAGCCAGCGCCGCGCTGACCGTCGCCAAGACCTCGGTCGTCATCAACGATCCGGTCAACGGGGCGACCAATCCCAAGATGATCCCGGGCGCGGTCGTCGAATATTGCATCGCGGTCAGCAACGCCGCGGGCGGGGCCGTCGCCTCGAACGTCGCCATCAGCGATCCGCTGCCGACGCAGACCACATATCTCGCATCGGGCCCAAGCTCGATCGGGATCATGCTGGGCGGCACGGTCACCGCCAGCGTGTGCAACGCAGACGGTGCATCGGGGGGCTCGTTCGCCGCCAATACCGTGTAACGGTCAACTGACCGTAAGCGGGTTGGGGGCCGGTTTTCGTGGGGACGAACCGGCCCTCAATTACCCGAAGCGCCATGCACGGCATCCGCCGCCTTTTTATCCGGTGCGGTGTGGCCGCGGCGATCGCCGCTTCCACGCTTCTCCCATCGACCGCGCGCGCCCAGACGACTGGCACTTCCATCGTCAATATCGCGCAGATCGAATGGGACGCAGGGACCAACCGCCAGGTTCGGCAATCGAACCGGGTGACGATCGCGCGTGCCTCGGCCGCCGCGCAGACCCTCCGCCTGTTTCATTTCTCCAGCGATCCGGGCAGCCAGCCGCTCGTTGTGGGACCATCGCAATGCGCCGCCGGTGCACAACGACAGGGCATATATACGCCCGCAACGCTCAGCCCGGCATCGGTCGCGCCCGCCTCGGCGATCCACGCGCATGAGGCGGTCGTCATCTCCTTCGAATCGCCGTCCGACAATCGCGATCCCGCCACCGCGGAAACCGTCAGCCTCACGCTGACCGGCGCAGGCGACGACCGCGAAACCCTGACCCTCACCGAAACCGCCGCCAATTCCGGCCTGTTCACCGGCTTCATCCGCACGGTGGCGATTCCGCCTGCGGTGACGCCGGACGATTGCCGCCTGTCGGTCACACCGGGCCAAAGCGTCACGATCGCCACCGCGCGCGTCGATACCGGGGTGATGGTCGGATCGCCGCGGCTCGACATTCTGGTCGATCCATTCGGCATCACCTTCGACAGCGCGGACGGCGTGCCGGTGGCGGGCACGCGTGTCACGCTGATCGACGACGCCACCGGCCAACCCGCCGAGATATTCGGCGATGACGGCATATCCGCCTTCCCGTCCAGCGTGCTCACCGGATCGACCGTCACGGACAGCGGCGGCACGGCCTACGCCTTTCCGCCCGGCGACTACCGCTTCCCGCTCGTCAGGCCGGGCCGGTATCGTCTCGCGGTCGAACCTCCTGCACCCTATTTCGCGCCGTCCAGCGCCACACCCGCCGAACTGGCGGGTTTCGAACGCCCCGATGGCGGCGCCTACGCGATCGTTCCGGGCTCCTACGGCACGGCCTTCACGCTTTCGAACCCCGCCCCGGTGCGGATCGATATCCCGCTCGACAAGCCGGGCGCGCCGATCTCCCTGAGCAAGACGGCGAGCGCGGTCGTGGCCGAACCCGGCGATGTCATCCAGTACCGCATCACCGTCGGCAATACCGACGCCAACCACCCGACCGGCGCGGTCGTCGTAACCGATACCATCCCGGACGCCATGCGACTACGATCCGATACGGTGCGCTACAATGGCGTCGCCGTGCCGCACACCGTCAGCGCCGACGGCAGGTTGCTCAGCGTGCCGGTAGGGCCGCTGGCGAGCGGCGCGTCGGGTCTCGTCACCTATCTGCTCGAAATACGCCCCGACGCGCAGCCCGGCGACGCGCTCAACCGCGCCCAGGCACGCGACAACCGCGGTGCGGAGAGCATCATCGCCGCCGCCAGCGTGCGCATCGTCCGCGATGTGATCGCCGATCGCATGACCATCATTGGGCGCATCACCGATGGCGGCTGCGCTACCGATCCGCGCACTGCCAAAGGCATAGCCGGCGTCCGCGTGCTGCTGGAGGATGGCAGCTACGCCGTCACCGATATCGAGGGCCGCTACCATTTCGACGGCGTCCTGCCCGGCCTGCACGTCGTCCAGGTCGAACACGCCACATTTCCGGCCGATCGCGCACCCATCGATTGCTCGGCCAGCGCGGAGGCCGCCGGCAGCGCGATCTCGCGCTTCGTCACCGGCTCTGGCGGCATGGTCAAGCGCGCCGATTTCCGCGCCGCCGCCGTTGCCCCGCGCGCCGATACTGCCCAAAAGACCGTCCGCGCGCCCGTCGTCAGCGACAGCGAAGCCGCCGGCGGCGCAAGCGACTGGTTCGCCCCCCCCGGCACCGACATCGCCTGGCTGTTCCCGGCCGAGGATCACAACCCGCGCACCAGGGCCGTTCGCGTCGCCATCCGCCATTTGCCGGGCCAGAAAGTCGCGCTGTTCGCAAACGGCAAGCCCGTCGACGCGCTCGCTTATGAAGGCGCCACAACCGCCCCCGACGGCGCCCGCGCGGTCAGCCTGTGGCGCGGCGTCGAGCTGAACGGCCGCACCACCCGCTTTTCCGCCGAAGTCCGCGACGAAGCCGGCAAGCTCATCCAGACCCTTACCCGCGACGTCCATTTCGCCGCCAGCCCGATGAAAGCGGAACTGATCCGCGAACGCTCGCTTCTGGTGGCTGACGGTGTCACCCGCCCGGTCATCGCCGTCCGCCTCACTGATCGCGACGGGAAGCCGGTCCATCATGGCCTGGTCGGCGATTTCGCCGTCCCCGCCCCCTATTATCCGGCCGTCGAGGCCGATGCGCAGGCCGCCCGCCAGCTCTCCGGCCTCGAACGCGCCCGCCCCGTCTGGCGCGTCGCTGGCGATGACGGCATCGCGACCATCGAACTCGAACCGACCACCGCCTCCGGCACGCTCGCCATCAGCTTCGCCTTCCGCGATGGCGAAGCACAGCGCAGCCAGCGGTTGGAGACATGGCTCGATCCGGGCGACCGCCCCTGGACGATCGTCGGCTTCGCCGCGGGCACCGCCGATTTCAACACCCTCGCCAATCGCACGGAGACGCTCGGCAAGGACGGAGAGACCTGGTTCACCGATGCCCGCCTGGCGCTCTACACCAAGGGCCGCGTTCAGGGTAAGTGGCTGATGACGCTGGCCTATGATACCGACAAGCAGCAGGACGAAACCCGCTTCCAGGGCACGATCGATCCCAGCGCCTATTACACCGTCTATGCCGATCGTTCGGAGCGCCGCTACGATGCCGCGTCGCTGCGCCGCCTCTACCTGCGCCTCGAACGCCCGCAATTCTACGCACTGTTCGGCGATTACGAGACCGGCTTCGACGAGGCCGAACTCGCCCGCTACGTTCGCAGCTTCAACGGCGCCAAGGCCGAGTTCAACAACGGCCGGGTGAAGGCCACCGCCTTCGCCGCCGACACTCCCTTCCGACACCGCCGCGAGGAGTTGCAGGGCAACGGCCTGTCCGGCCCGTACGCCCTCGCCGCGCGCGATATCCTACCAAATTCCGAAACCGTGGTTATCGAAGTCCGCGACCGGCTGCGTTCGGATCGCATCGTCGATCGCACCACGCTCACCCGCTATGTCGATTACGACATCGATTATATCGGCGGCCTGATCCGCTTCAAATCGCCCGTACTCAGCCGTTCGTCCAGCCTAGATCCGCAATTCATCGTCGTCGATTACGAAGTCGACGGCATCGGCAAACGAGTCATCAACGCCGGCGCCCGCGCCGCGTGGCGCTCCGAAGACGGCAAGCTCCAACTGGCGGCCACGGCGTTGCGTGACGAGACCGATACGGGCACCACGCTGCTCGGCGGCGCCGACATTCGCTACCGCCCCGATGCCGCAACCGAGATCCGCGCCGAAATCGCGGTCACCAATCGCGACACCACCTCCACCGCCTGGCTCGTCGAGGCCGAGCATCACGGCTCGAAACTCGATCTGCTCGCCTATGCCCGCGAACAGCAAGGCGGCTTCGGCGTCGGCCAGACCAACGCTGGCGAAACCGGCACGCGCAAGTTCGGCGCAGATGTCCGTGCGCGTCTTAGCGATGCGCTCAGCGTCTCCGCCCGCGCCTGGCAGGAGGATTATCTGCTATCCGACGCACGCCGACGTGCAGGCGAGGCGCTGGCCGAATACCGCACGAAGAACACCGATCTGCGCGCCGGAATTATCCTTGCCGACGACCGCCTCGCCGATGGTCGCGACGCCAGCTCGACGCTCGCCCAGCTCGGCGCGACTCAGCGGCTGTTCGGCAACCGTCTCGAACTAGACGCGCAGACCGAGTTCGCCCTGTCCGATGCAAACGACAGCGTGGACTTCCCCGCGCGCCACCGCCTCTCGGCACGCTTCGCCGTCACGCCCGGCATCGGCTTGGTCGGCGCCTATGAAATCGCCGACGGCGAAGCGATCAAAGCCCACACCGCCCGGCTCGGTTTCGATGTGAAGCCATGGACCGGCGCGCGCTTCGTCGCCACCGCCAACCGCCAGGATATCGCCGAATACGGCCCCCGCACCTTCGCCGCCTACGGCCTCGCCCAGTCGCTGCCGATCGGCAAGAACTGGACGGTGGATTTCTCGGTCGACGGCAACCGCACATTGGCGGGCATCGATCCAGCGCGTGTGTTGAACCTCAACTACCCAGTCGCCTCGGGCGGCCATCTCGGCAGCGATGGCAGCATTGCCGAGGCTTTCACCGCCCTCACCGCCGGCGCCACCTATCGCGGCGATCGCTGGAGCTGGACCGGCCGCGCCGAAGTCCGTACCGGCGATTCGGGCGATCGCTGGGGCATCACCACCGCCGCGCTTCGCCAGATCGGCGAAGACCGCGCGCTCGGCGGACAGGCGAGCTTCTTCCACGCCGACAGCCCCACCGGCACGACAACTGAATCCGCCCGCATCGCGCTCAGCTGGGCCCATCGCCCCGCCACGAGCAGTTGGGCGCTGCTGAATAAGCTCGAATTCAAATCGGACAGCATCACCGGCGCAGTCATCGGCGCGCCCGGGCCGATCGGCGGCGCACCCGTGCTGGTCGACGGCGACGCCCTCTCGCGCCGCGCGATCAACAGCCTGTCGTTGAATTACGCGCCCACCGGCGGCGAATACGCCCTGTTCTGGGGCACCCGCTACGTATTCGACCGCTTCGGCGCGGATGATGTCGAAGGCTGGAGCAACATCGTCGGCGCGGATCTCCGCTTCGACCTGTCGGACACCATTGCGGTGGGTGCACAAGGCACCATCCGCCAGGGCGCCGGCGCGCGCAGCTTCGCCTGGTCCGCCGGCCCCAACGTCACGCTTACCCCGATGAAGAACAGCGCGATCACGCTCGGCTACAACGCTATTGGCTTCCACGACCGCGATTTCGAGGACGCTCGCTACACCCGGTCAGGCCCGTTCGTGACGCTGAAGCTGAAATTCGACCAGACCAGCCTCGCCGGGTTGGGCTTGGGCCGTCGCTAGACACCCTTGTCTGCCCCGCTTAGCCTCCGGGCATGGGCAAGCACATACTGGTCATCGACGAAGGCACCACCTCCACCCGCGCGATGCTGTTCTCCGCCGACGGTAAGGCCCTCGACACCGAACAGCAGGAACTCACCCAATCCTACCCCGGCCCCGGCCTGGTCGAACACGACGCCACCGAGATCTGGGACAAGACCCTCGCCTGCGCCCGAGCCGTCGCCGACCGTGCAGGTGCGGACAGCATCCGCGCGATCGGCATCACCAACCAGCGCGAGACCATTGTCTTCTGGAACCGCCGCACCGGCGAGCCGCTCGGCCCCGCGATCGTCTGGCAGGACCGCCGC
>Ga0193742_1000709_pt1 | contig 21462 bp, 27 predicted proteins | sample L2c1metaG_FD_165511 | JGI IMG/M metagenome (GOLD analysis project Ga0193742, IMG submission 165511) | Soil microbial communities from a riparian zone of the East river system, Colorado, United States - L2c1 | ecosystem: Environmental > Terrestrial > Soil > Riparian zone | place: USA: East River... | reverse complement strand
CTGGTTGATGAGAGGTAAGATGAAACAAATCACGAAGTTAAGATGTAATAAACCAGACAGACCTCCATAGCAACCAATGCTTTAGCATCGTCCAATAAATCGGCTATCCTCATCAACTGTTCGACGTTAGGATGATCCTGTTCCCGAGATTGGCCAACTCCATCAAGAAGTTTCTCACTTGAAATCTTCGGCTCGCCCATCAGGTTCCTAATTGGAGAAAATCCTCTCATTTCGATATCTTCCTCCAACGGAGCAGATAAAGAAGGCAGTTTATCTGCAGGAAACGCCAATAAAAGAGCCAACGAAAATTGAGCATAGGTCTTCCAAAAGCGCAAAGTTTTCGTGGAATGACCGCTGATTTTATTGGTAGCCCTCTTCCTTTTCTTGGAGCCTTTACCCTTCTCAGTTTGCTGATAAGACGCAAATTCTTGATCTTGAATGACGTATTTAAAATTGGCGCGCAGCCACTTGCTCGCAATCCTCAGAGCAGGAAGTGTTCGCCGGAAGGTGGCGCTGATTCGCTGAGCCAGATCGTCAACCCCGTCCATTGACGGAGGATCCTTGAGTTCAGCCTTGCCCACTTCCAATAATGCATAATGGAAGTCCAGCAGATGGTCTAACATGGCCCATTCAACAATCGTTGACGTCCCAGCAGGTATTGGAGATGAATCATCCCGTGCATTGGTAGCGTTGTCACGTATCATGCGGTGTTTCCACAAGGCGCCTTGAGAAAGGACGATGGAGTTCGAGATCATATCTATGGGTAGATGTCGGTCGGAAACCAGCGCAAAGAAATCGTTAATCACTTTCTCGCTGTGCTTGGGCGAGATGGAATTCATTCTGGTGCCATATGGATGAGAGACATGGAGTCATATTATTTGATATTCGACCTACTTTTCAATACCTTTATCCATTCCGACACGCCATAGGGCATGCAACACGACAACTTTCTCTTTGAAAGTTTCGATATGGACTCTAGGCGTAAGTGGAGTTTCCACATGCTTCTCTCCTCTCCTCGTACGTTGCCGCCATATTTCCAGAGCCTTGGTCAAAACTATACCCAGATTCTCAGCAGCAGTGTCATATGGTTGTCGGACACAAAGAGCACGGTAGTAATGGACCAGAGACGTGAAGGAGTCTTTTTTGTAGGAAGCAAGAATGGCGAGTTGATGTGATGGATTTCCCTCGTATGGGAGAAGCAGCCGAGCTTGTTCGTAACATAGCTGAGCCCTCTCGTAGGTCCTCTGACGGGGAAGTGTTTCAGTAGCTACTCCGCCACGGCGGTTCCTCCCTCTTCGGGCAGAAGCGCCATCTTCGTGGCCTGCTTTAGGTCTTCCGCCACTCTCATTGTAAAGCTCTCGATAGCGGGCGATATCTCCTAGACAGATGACTGCTTTGGTAAGGATGGCCATGCGAGTAGCACGCTCTTCGGGTGTAGTTGGTGCAAAGAATGCTGAAGGATCTTCTGGAGGAAACTGGAAGTGATTGCGGCCATGAGAACCATGCATGACACCATCTCTGGTTTCAACGTTAGGACCCTCAGCAGCAGAGGCAGGGGCAACAACATCATCGGTCTCGCCCAGTACATTGATCGCACGAAGAGCCGGATAAGATTCATGAAGATCAAACAAGCGATATAGACGCAGAACTAGTTGAGTCCAGAACTTGTCTTCTTCGGCTAAGAATTGTCGAAATCGTTGGGTAAGCTTACGATGTTCGACGGGACCATGGTTATTCTGACGCGGTGGTGGTTGTTGCTGTTGACGCTGATTGTTTTGAATGGCGCGATCAAGGGTGGCTATACGTTGCTTGTATGAAGAGATGAATGCATACGAAGTCTGCATCCAAAGGTGATTCTCGACATCCTTGGACTCTCTTGCTGTTGGATGTACGAGAAGTAAATTCAAGTATCGTCTCCGAAGACTTGAGAAAAATCCACAGATCAGCTACCGGCATTAAACAGAAAAAAATGGTACGAACCTCTTTCTCTGGAAATCCACTTCCCTATCGAAGGGTTCCTTGGTCTTGAGCAATTCTTTCAAAGACTGGTGTATGCTTTTGGCCTCGCTGAGGAATACAACGAAGGACATGGATGGTGGATAAGAATAAAGGGAGTCATTCGGGAAGATGAGTCGTGCTGTTTGACTAGATCAAAAAAGAAAGAAGACCACATGCACATACCGGGCAACAAGTGAAGGCTGTTCAGTCATTTTGATTAATTGCTGTTAAATGCAGCTCATTTTTATAGAGAGTTTCTCGATATCTAGGCGGGAATTTGATCCTGCAGGCAAGGAGAATTGGACGTCTGCCCACAATGCCAGGACACAAACACTGCTTATATAACGACAACATGCGAGTCTCGCATGAGCTGAGCTACTCTTATTCCTCTGATACTGATACTTGATGAGCTCGGAAACTGACAGGCGTATTATAACAGGAACCCTGGCGATCAGTAGATTTCTGGTTATGATCAGATCCGAGTCGAATAACCAAACCCGGGGTGATGATTACTATCGCTTGATTTTTTATATACCGGTATTGAAATTCCATGATCCTTGTTGAGAGAGTTGGATAAAACTGGCGAGTATCTTTAGTTCGAGTCATCGACCAAGACAGAAGAAATGCATGATATTAAAAGATATATATCCAACAACAGTAGTTCATCGAAAACGGAGGTATATATAGTACAGTGTTTTAGTCCATGCTCTATGAAAAACGGGTATGAATATCCACGGACGACAAGGACAAGCAAGATCAAATTTTAGTACCCCCGATATCATATATATGACCAAGAACATACATCCCCAACACGTTCAATCAAAATCCTCTTCATCATCATCTCGCCCCCCAGGTCGGAAAAGCGCAAGGAGGTCGTCCATACCAAGACGCATATCCTTGATTTTGTCTCCACTCAGTGCGGCAGCGGCCATGGCTCGCTTCTTGCCTTGCAACTAAGAGAAACATATAACTCAAGGTTAGCATACCAAGCGGGTTAAAGAGAGGCAGGGAACCTGTACAAGCAGAATTCGATCTTCTACGGTGCCGTCAATCTTGAGCTTGAATATATTCACATCACGTGTTTGTCCGAAACGATGAGATCTATCGAAGGCTTGGTCCTGGAAATAGAAAGAAATGTCAGGTAAAAGCCTAGTTTCAAAAAATATTTACTTTTACATACCTCAAGCGCCGGGTTCCACCACAAATCCACCAAGATAACGTTGTTGCAGGCCGTCAAGTTGAGACCTACATCAGATACCAACAATGAGACTTCTCTTTTTTTTGCTATAAAAGAAGGTTATGCACCAGTGCTTCCTGCCTTGAACGAAATCAAAATGACCCGAGTTGAAGTGCTGGACTTAATTTTGGCAAGAGACGCCTCCCGATCCTTTGGGTTCATCGAGCCATCATCTATATTTTAACCTGATCAGAAATAGAGGACATTTCCAGTGAATAAAAGCTCACATCGAACATATTTAACCCCCTTCTCATTCAAGAATGGTTCAATCAGATCCAGCATGCTCGTGAACTGTGAGAAAATAATAGTCTTCTCTTCACTCTCCGAGCGCTCGTCAATCTCTTTCAACAACTGGAGGATCATCCGAATCTTGGCCGAAGAAGGTCTATCTCGTTCCGCACGTTGAGCCTCCTTGGCTAAAGGCACACAACTGCGACAATGAGTGCTCCATTCGTCAGCGCCAGTGTTATCGCTATGAAGCCTAAGGAAAGAAGTTGCTTGAGCTCAAGCTATATTTTGAATGAAGACTAATATTGCTCACTCGGTGGTACACAATTGGCATTTACGCGTAACGCCCATCTGGCCAAAAGCAGCGACGAGGTCATCACCGTCAGCTTCTTTGTCGTCCCGACCCTTCGCAACGGCCTTGGGGTCAACTGCATCCAGGTCGTTCTTATAATCTTTCGCAACAAGAATGGGGTGATTGCAGGCTTTACAAAAGATCAGTCAGAGACTCATTACGAATTTTTTCAAAAAAAAATAAATACCTTGACGAAGACGAAGCAACAGAAGCAAAACAGATATATAACTGCTGTTGCCCTTACTCGTTGCCATCAACTTCTCAATAACACCCTCCATTTTGGTCTCCAATGAATCGTAGAAATACTTCTCGGATGGATCAAAATTACAAGAAACCACATTGACAGTGCGTTTGGGAAGTTCGATTAGAGCTTTCCCGTTGATTATTTGATCTTTTCGACGTCTCAGCATTATTTGTTTGAGCACAACCTGTTCAGTCACCAGTAATAAGCATCTAAGAGTGAGGGAACGGGAGGGAAGGGCTGACTTGAAGGCGCTTCATCGCACGTCCTGCACCTCGACCACTGTTGACAGGCTTGGCGACCTGGATATTGAATGTATCCCAGTTGGACAAGGGCTTGATGCGGAGGAACTTGATGAGGGAGTACAGCTCGGTCACATTATTCTGCCTATAACAATACAAAACGTAAGTAAATGAGATGCAAAATAAGAGAGATTTTAATAACTGACATGGGTGTACCAGTAAGACACCACTTGAACTTGCTTTGCAGTTCGCAACAGGCGATAGCACCTTTCGTCTTCACGTTCTTGATGTTATGTGCTTCATCTAAATGCAAAATGGTAGTAAGACTTTTTTGCGGCCTTTTTACGGTTTGAAAACGAACCCAAAGCAATTCTCCACCACTTGACGCCAAAGAGAGCACATTTCTTCGAACCAGCTTTAGTTTTCGGTTTCTTCGCTTTTCCAAGGCTGTCTGATTCGGAATGGTCATAATCCGAGTCAGCGGCTGCCGCCTTTGACGAGGCCTTCGACTTCTTGGATTCATCCTTTGCAGAGGGACTGTAAGATACATACTCCGACTTGACAGTATCGTAGGTCGTGACGACGACGTGATGCTTCTGCAAAACCGCAGGATCTATATAAAATAACGAATCAGCGAGAGTAATACAAGACGAGGATGCTATTTTACCCGTCGTTCTCGAGGTTCCTTGATGCTTCAGAACTCTCAAGTTCGTCATTTTCTCAATCTCATCTGCCCATTGGCCCACGAGAGCCAGTGGGCATACGACTCTGCGACAAAAGACACTGTAAGAAACAAGGTAACGGAAAGAAAGGCAGCAGAAACTTACAAAGTCGAAGCACTCCAGCCGTCAGCTTTGTCCGATTTGCGAGCGCGACCGTCTACAATTCTTGTAAGTGTCTGTACGGTCTTCCCGAGACTGTCGAAATAAAATTACAACTTGAAAAATACGATAAGAAATAAAGCAAGTACCCCATATCATCTGCAAGGATACCACCAGTTCGTTTCCTTGTGAAATCCTCTCGATCTTTCATCCAAGCACGACCAAGAACTTGATGGGGTAACAATGTTATTCCCGCCTTGAAACCCTCAACGGTAGCTTGCGACATGTCGATTTCAACATCAACGTCGAGTTCTTGGTTCATGCCTCCACCCATCAAGTCGCGGAGGGCCTTCTCAGCTTCACCAGCTGACATCCAGGTATGGTCGTCACTAAACTCAGGAACATTGACCTCCTCCCCGTCACGATCATCCTCAACGGTAAGAGTCGCAATCGGGGGCGGTGGCACAAAGCCTCCTTGATAAACATTCCTATTAGTGGGGATTGGGATTGGGACGCCGGATGGCTTTGATTTGGAGGGATGCATGTTTAAGGGATCTTTGGGAGGTTGGTACACAGTAGGGGGGCGAGGTTGTAGAGGAATACGGTTGGTCGGAACAGCTGAGCTTTTATCGTATTGTCTGAAAAGGTAAGGGTCGGTGGCCATGAGGGCAGCAGGGACAACTATTAACTCACGGAGGTTTTACAGCCACCTCATCATCATCCTCTTCGTCCGAGGATATTATGACTGTGCCCCTCCTTATGAGCGTGACTGGTTTAAAAGGCGCTTTCTCAGAGGGTACGGAGCCCGAAGAACTGCTTGAAGCTATAGACTATATTCAGATTACTTTCAGAAAACATTCGATAAACAGAAGGTTTAGCGGCCTACAATGACTTCTGGTTGCCCCGCTTTGCGACTTCCGAATTCAGGATATATATTTACGTCTTCGGCTAATCGCTTTCGACTGCATCGTGGGGAATACTCAGCGGATATTCGTAATGGTTTTTGTCATACATACATCTGTTCCATGGGCATGATGGTTGAGGTGAGGAACGTAAGTGGCAAGTGGTGAAAAGTGAATCCAACTTTTAAATCAGAGTCGCGTCGCCAATAATGAACGGTCACGTGCCTAATTGAACATCGACCCTTTCCGGATACACCTTTGAATCAGAATTTGAGCTTGAAAGGCTTTTTTTTTCCAAATCACCCGCATTTTGCAGCAGCTGTTCCGTCAACTCTGAATTCCCCCTGGTACAAATGAAATCCATAAAAAAAATCGTTGCATTACCCAGTAACAAAGTCATCTTCATTGCCCGTTCGAATCCATAAACCACCAGTCGGGGCACAGAGAATTATGCGAATAGGTCGCTTTAAATCTACAGCCTACTTCAATAAAATGGGCAAATACTCTATCCAACAGTAGTCGGTGGAAAGCGGGCGGAGGCCATGACACTTTAGAGCTTTAGCTTTAAAGCTTTAGATCTTAGATCTTAGAGTCGATCAGACTGCAAGGGCGATCTTTCAATTAAGGGAAAAGGTAGCAATAGATAATGGTTGTCGTTATGCACATGTAGGGAGAAAGCTGGGTCTTTATGGAAATGAGTATGCACCTCATGAGTTGTATCGGTCTCCATTTTCTGTCCCCAGCTGGGGGCAAGACCGATCGATCACTAAGAGACGAGAATCATTTAAGGGATTCACCATCATTCATCAAGGTAAAGTGGCTTCGAGGATGAGCCTAGTACATTGTGTACACCTTTCTCGGAATACAGATACGTGGTTATGGTCATTACAAAGTTTCGGGTTCTGTTACAGGAATGATCTGAAGAAATCCTCTGCATTAGTGATCTTTCTTTTGTTATCATTAAATTGCACGAGTCACAAACCTTTCCAGTAGTCACGTCATAAATCCAACCGCTCAAATGCGTGCCTTCCTTGAGAAGTTTGGTCCCTTTCAGATAGTGAATGTCATCTTGGACGCTTTCCTTCAGGTTAGGAAATGTGAGGAAATCGATTTTGTCAATGGCCTCTGAGACTACAGCGTTGCCTGTTTCCTCAGCTTTAACTTTCTGGCGAATGTCGTCGTTGGTGAAGGTAAGCATTCCACAATCAGTGTGGTGGAAGACCGCAACTTCGGTCGTGCCAAGGAGACGTTGAGAAATCACGATACTCCTAAGCGCCTCCTTGCTGAAAAAATTGATGGGATAAAGAAAGGGGTGAATAAACAACAAGGGATGGTCACATACGCGGAGCCTCCAGCATTACGGATGACATGAGCTTCTCCAAGGTTAATTTGAAGATGAGCAGCTGGACTGAAAACGATGTTTGGTTACGGCATGGAAGTAATAACCTTGATTTGACAAGGATGGATGCATACTCGATCCGAGCGTCCATACAAGTCACTTGAAAGGTTATCAGCGATCATGTATTTTAATTAACGAATGGACATACCGACTACGAGCTTCTTGGAAGGAGGTAAAGACAAGTGTCCTTTATCGAATGTTGAAGCATACACCTCATTCTTGATAATCAATTCCTGATGGCTGGTCATTGCACAAGATAGTAATAAAATGGGGGGAAAACAGCTGGTGTGTAAGTCAGTTTGAAGGAACCGTCATGATGTGTTTAAAAAGGTCTGAGACTTACTGCTAAAATTCTATTTCAATAGAGATGCCACGAAATTGCGCCATTGGCACACCACAATAGCTCATTGAAGGATGATCCCATGAACAGCCAAAAGTGGGAAAGAGATTTCCAATAATCCTAATAAAAGATAAGCTTCTAGTCTCCCGTAGTCAGACTTTCCGTGTCTTTTTATAAATGTGATGGGAGTCGTTTGAAAGTTTGGGTTGATTCTTAGGTCGGCAATGACTTAGCCGGATAACCGGAACAAAATGAGCGAATTCAGCTTGGTATTATACTCTCCTCCATCTACAGCCAACTTGTAGCTTCTATCATGTCTGTGAATCTTTCCCAAGTTGTCGGACACACCATTCCAGACAAACCTGTTCGTCACTATCTTATTCAATATGCAACTTTATGAATTGACTCTTTATATACTAGGTCGCATGGAACAAGCGCGACTTACTGACATACGCTGTTGGTGTTGGAGCTAAGAACGATGAGTTCCCATTTATCTACGGTGAGGCTACCAATAGCTCTCATAGTACAATTTAAAACTGAATAATTGCGTGTAGAACTTGGTGGGTCGTGGTCTTTCCAGTTATGCTCTATTACAGAGCGAGTGCTAAATGGCATTGTGTACTCACAAACTTTTTACTTCAGACCCCAACTTTTCTGCGCTACCAACCTATCCGGTCGTCCTAGCACTCAAAGGTGCTGATACTGATGTAAATCTCTTCAGTCAACGGGTCCAAGGTCGCCCTATTCCCGGCATGCCGCCCATCAATCCCAACCGTGTCGTCCGTCCTCTTCTTCTAACTTCTATATCTCATTTTATGTTAACATCATCAATTGGATAGGTCCACGCAACTCAGTCCATCGAAATTCTGAAGCCTCTTCCACTTGTTAGTGGTGACGGCTGGACATACAAAACACGGTATACAGGCATCTCCGAAAATAGTAAGTTGAAACTATCCCCGGTCTACAAAACGGCTTCAAAACCTTTCCATGAATAGAGAGTGGTATAATCTTGACTGCTGAAAATACTCTTGTCGACCCGAATGGTGTCGTTTACGCCAGGCTTTTCGTGAGTAATCAAGTTCTCCTGCCCCCACTCGTCAACCACTCATTATCTCAATCCGAAAACAGTCTTCATCTTTCAACCTAGGAGCCAAAGCCACTGGTGAAAAATTCTCCAAAATCATTGCCGGTCCTCCCCAAGGCAAGCCTATTCCCAAAGATCGCAAAGCCGATTGGGTCGTGCAAGAACAAACTACCCCAGAACAAGCTCTCGTCTTCCGTTTGAGTGGCGATTACAACCCTCTTCATATAGGTATGTTTTTTTTATTTATTGGTTTGGAATTCACGTTCATTTATAACCTCTCCATAGATCCTAAAATCGGCGAAGCAGCAGGTTTCGGTGGTGTCATCTTGCATGGTCTCTCAACATTCGGCTTTGCCGGCCGCGCAGTGCTAAAATCAGTTGGTGGAAGTGACCCCAACTCTCTTAAACTCTTCGGTGTACGATTCACCGCGCCTGTCAAGCCTGGAGACAAATTGGAGACCAGCATCTGGGAGGTAGGCAAAGGCCCTAATGGGACTGTCGAAGTGGCGTTTGAGACCAAAAATCTGGCAACTGGAAAGGTTGCTCTAGGTGGAGGTGTAGCCTACGTCTTGAAAAAGAGCTCTGCGAAGCTCTGAAATGTATTTTTGTATACATATACATTTCTGAATTTCAAAATTACACAAAGATTCTTAATTTTCAATCAATTTAGTGATGCAGTTATTCAAGCCCCGCCCTCAACACCCGTACTCGGTCGACCAAAGCGTCGGTTTGAAGGTAGCATCCTTTCAACCACCGATTGATCTCGCCCTGCTTCATCTCCACATCCGGTTTATCTCTGAACGCCGTTCGAGCGTGCAACACACGTCGATTATCAAACAAAACGGCATCCCCTTCCCTCAAAGTATATGTATAAGTATTCGTAGGGTCATTCAACATCTCCGAAAAGCGTGCAAGAGCGGGATAAAACTCCATAGGAGTGTTCAAAGGAAGTGGTGCCTGGAAAGGAGGGGAATAATTGATACGTGAAATTTCAAGTTCCGACGATGACGTTGAAAATAGGGATGGGGGAGCAGCCAGCTCAATGGTGACATGTTCGCGATGGAGGTGGTGGCCGTCGACTATGTAGTGAAATGAGACCGGGGATTTGGTGAGGATGTCAAAGTCTGCTGGATGGGATTTCCGAAGTGTACGAGCGACATGAAGAGCATCGACGAATATAGATGTTCCGCCAATAACCTGATTTCTGAGACAGTGAAGTATTTGGTATCGGGGTGGGTGTTGGAGGTAACTATAATAATAATAAGAAATAAATGAAAAACCGGCGACATTGGAAGAACGGCAGGAAAAAGAGAAAGAAAGAAAACATACAGCAGATCCATATGTAATCCCAGATCCAGATCAGTGTAAGCAATGTTCTGATTATCACTGTTGCCATTCACCACATCCCACACAGGACCATAAAATGTCTGTCTGATCTCCCCAAATCGTTCAGCAAGAGAACGGAGTTCACATGTGTCATGTGAAGTCTCTTGATGAGGAACTCCTGAGACGAATAACAGACCATATTTCAAAAGCTGGGTAATGGCTTCGACAAGTCCTGATGGTGTGTTTATCTTGTCATATGGGATGAAGAGATTGGGGAGATTCGATAGGGATGCACGAGTCCAAGCTTCTACAGTCAGATGTTGATCAAGGTGCCACTCCATCAATTTAGAAGTCGATGCATGTCGTTGCAGGAACTCCTCATCAAAACTAGATTTATGCCCATCGTTCCAAGTGATATCTATCCCACTAGAAGTGACCTTTACCCCCTCTTCTTCGGTGGGAGCGATGTTGAGAGGGATATCGGATGAACGATGTAATTTCTGTTTGGAGTTTGGATGGATACATTCAGGTGATTGACAGGAATCTCGTAGCCATATGTAGGGAAAGGATATGTTGTTTAGTGCGTGGATGGTGAGAGCATTCGTAGTTTGTGTATAGGTTGTCCAATTTCGGGTATGCCAGTGCCAGGGGGTAGTACGAGATGCAACAAACGGTATACTTGGAGAGGAGGACCTGCCTGCACGGGTTAGAAGCTGGGACAACATTGAGGGGGGAGAGGCCGCCTTGTTCAACTATACTGGTGTGGTATTATGAAGCTTTAATTTACATAACCGCATAAATTGTACCATTATATCCGATTTGTTCACTTGAGGATTTTACTCATTTCAATATCACGTCGAATAATCTGGCCGCTTTTCTCTCAAGGTCGAACAACTATGTATAATGAATAAACATGGTGTGCTTATTGATCTGGAACTTGGATAAAAAAATTCCACTTCAAGCAAAGATGTAAAGCGTTCCAAGATACTAAAAAATCACCACCACAAGCATCAGTTCCCAAAACTCAAATCAACAAAAAAAAGAACACATACATCGGGAGGGTTATTAAACCTCAACCCCCTATCCAGCGCCGAAATAGCCTTGATCTCCTCCTCCGTCAAGTTAAACTCCCCTGTGTTCAGATTCTCCAGTAGCCGCTGCGGGGAGTTGCTCTTGGGGATGACGGCGATGCCACGCTGAGTGCACCACCGCAGGATTACCTGTGCAGGTGTCTTGTTGTGAGAAGAGGCGATGGAGACAATGGTGTTGTGCTCGAAGAGCTGGGGGGTGTCTTTAGCTTTGTCAAAGTCGAGTTCAATGAAGGATTGGGGGCCGAAGCTGGGAGATTAGATTAAATGAACAGAGATACGATAAAATTAATGGGGAAAATGCACGTTGAATAAGCAGTAACAGCGATCCCCTGCTCCTTCGCAAACCTCAACAGTTCATTTTGGACTAAATAAGGATGGTGCTCGATCTGCATCACAGCAGGACGAATGCGCGCATAGCGCAACACATCGATTAACAGTGCGCCTTGGAAGTTGGACACACCGACGGACTTGATCAAGCCTTTATCAACTAGGGCTTCGAGGGCCTGGTAGGTCTCCTGGATGGTAGCTTTAGACTGGACAACCTTTCCTTGGAGGTTTGTCCAACCAGAAGGGTAGGAGTCGGCGGGGTCGACATATTCGAGGGCGATGGGGAAGTGGATGTGGAAGAGGTCAAAATATTCGAGACCCCACCATTCGAGCTGCTTCCTCACGATGGGCTCAACACGCTCTTTCTCATGGAAAGTGTTCCACAGCTTAGAGGTAATGAATAGATCAGAGCGCTTGACAATCCCTTCGTCGATAGCGCGTTTGACTCCCTGGCCGCACTCTTTCTCGTTGCCGTAATCTAGCCCCATCATTAGATGTGCACATCAGATATACATAGACTCATGATTTTTTCTGGGGTGAAGATGGAGACGCACCGAAAGCACCATCGAAGAGCCTGTAGCCGGCTTTAATGGCGTTATAAATGGTGTCAGCTGCGGTTTCGGTGGGGACTTTCCAGACACCGAAGCTGCAATGATCAGATAAATTAGATTAGACTATCGTCCTTTGAACAGAGATTGTCACGCACCCAACAATGGGCATCTCATGTCCATTGTCGAGCTTGATATTCGCAACCATTGTGATTTTTTTTTTGGTGGGGTGGATGGCGCGTGAAGACAATATAGATAATCGATGGAAGGAGAAGGAGAGCTTTAAAAGAACTGAGCCGGACCGGGCTTTCTGGCTCCCATGATCATAGTACAATCAAGCATGATAGCAAGCCCGGTCCGAGGATTAACCAAGGAGCTTTCAGTTAAGGTTGGTGTTGGGATCAGAAGGTCGTTAGGTAACGCCGAGGCAATGCGTTCAAGACTGAGATCGTCTACTGCTCAAACGAAATGTGAGCGCCTCGGAGCCGGAGCGCAGATCGACTTCACAACAACTTATTGAACTCGTGATTCAGTGCCAGGACAGTAAAGTGTAACTCGTTTGCTACTTGTAGAGCATTTCTTATCAATCTTATCTTGCTGTCTTATTGGACTATAGTATCTACTTATTCAGACAATCAGATGCTAGCGTACCAGTGTGTATAAAGAGTTGATGTAGATATCAATGAATATTATCGTTGCTAGTATTTCTACAGTTGGGACAAGCATAAACGATTCATTTAAGAGAGAGAGGCGCAATTTGATTTCTGGGCAACATAGCCTCTGAGAATTGTATTTTAGCATGCATAGCTGCCCTTCGTCTGGAAGGAGATGAAAATAGTATTTCAAGCTAAATAGTATATTTTGTGTCGATCAGGGGTCAAATCACTCCCCGGATCCAGTATGACGTTCCTCATTGAACAGTATTGAAAATTTCAAGGGTTGAAAGGAAAACCCACCTTCTAAACGCGATGATCCCTTATCTCACCCACAGTCCGTGAGACAGAGGATTATTTATCTTACTCATTTTGGATCTGAAATTTCCTAATAATAGCCAGACATCTTCTACTATTCTGAAAAAAAGATGTCACGGCACAAGTAACCACACGTGATCTTAATGACAAGATATTTCAACAACAACACAACAACCGAAAACCCAGAAGAAATGCCTGAAGCTATTGTCTTGATTGCAGATGGGACAGAGGAAATGGAATTGTACGCTTCTTGAAATCATATAATACCAATCTCACACAAAATCCACCGTTAAAAAGCACCATCATATATGACACCCTCGTACGGGCAGGTGTGATCACCACTTCTGCATTTGTCCCAGATCTATTCAGTGCCAGTGGTACAGCAGAGTCTCGCGTTATCAGTCCACCTGTAGCAAAAGGATCACGAGGAATTTGCATCACGTCTGATATGAGCTTTGAGTTGTCTCTATGTGGACTGGTGAGCCTACTAATAACCACCAATATCATATTTATTTTCTCTCTCAATTGGCATGAAAAAGTAATGAGCTGGTGCTTATACAAATTCCTTTCCTGCAAAGGATAAACACGATCTTCTGGTTATCCCAGGTGGTGCAAAAGGAGCCGAAACCATGTCGAAACATCCTTCTGTGCAAGAACTCGTCAGGCGTTATATACAACAAGGGAAACTGGTTGGGATGATCTGCGCTGGTGTGTCGATGAACATCTTCATTTAAAATTATATGAACGATTTTATATTATAATACAGGCAGCCTAGTGGCACTCACAGCCCAATTACCCTCACAGCCATTGACGTCACATCCAAGCGTTCGATCTCTTCTAGAGAACGGTAAAAGACTCAAAACTATACCTTGTCATCGTAGATTTAATTGAAGTCAATCCTTGAAACTTGATAGAATTCCAATATTCTGAAGAGTCAGTTGTGGTATCTGACCATCTAGTAACCAGGTACGCTTCATTGACCGCAACTTTTGTTAATCGCTATCTAATTCATTATCGATGGATTTCTTGTAGTCGTGGCCCAGGCAAGTAAACATTTAATAGAACGGGCATTCCATTCGTCCCATATATACCTTAATCATCTTTCAAACAGGGACTGCATTCCCTTTCGCTCTTACACTTGTCGAGCTACTATGTGGGAAGGAAAAACGCGCCGAAATTCGTGGTCCCATGGTCTTCCCGCCAAACACTCCATTTTGACCGGTATTCAAGACCGGTAGTTATCCATCCGACTTAATGTAAGACCTTCTGTATGAACACCTCAGTAGTTACCTTCTCTTCACTTATATGGCTTTACGAAATACAATTGCACTTTATACAAAAACAATGTGTTCCATGTCCCTTGTAGTAAGAGAAGAGTGATACAGAATCGATGGGGGTGCAAGGTGACACCACTAACTTTTCTTTCTTTCAATTTTTACAACCCTATTGTTCTTTTGTTCAACGTCAAAGTTCGTCATTCCTCCTGATTGTGACGGTGAAGACACCAATCGCATATCTTCACCGACGTCTTCAACCATCTTTATTTATTCATATTTTTGGGAAGCTTCTGCTAGCTCGTATAGGTATGTTCCAAGCAGTTTCGTCTAGTTAAAGCATTAAATGATTAACAATGACCATCAAGAAGAACCTGAACAAGTGCGTACCCCTTCGATGAAGTTTGATTTGTCCAATTTTTCATTTGTTGAGCTGAAAGAAAGATACTTGTTGTGAGTAATCCACCATTGAACGAGACAGAGAGAGAAAAACTAGACATAGATGTGCTCTCTCGCAAGAAATCTCTTCTCCCATCTCGGATCAAGAAGGAGCACTTACTGAGCACCATCGTCACCACGTCCCATTGGAAGAAGAAGGACATTAACTCCCAAAGATTCTGCAAATGTTAGAGTAACGGGGATCGAGCCACCTTCTCGTGTTAGATCTGGATCCTGCTTGTAAATTGCCTAAGATGAAATGAGCATATAGTCCGAAACTATATAATCGACGGTCACGAGGCAAACCTTTGTAGCTCTTTTAGCAGCTTCAAAATTCCAATGACGGTGGTCAGTAATCCAAGGCTTTCCACCATGTAAATTCTCCACTGTGAGTTTGCTCTTGCTACCAAGGGCAGCGAACGCCTGTTTAAGATGAGCAATCACCAATGGATCGATGTTCTCTGGCGTTTGGGGAGGAACGAGGCTGGCAGGAGGATGCTGTTAGTTGACCCTGAGGGAAACGGTCCAAATGTTGACATACCGGATACTGAATTTGCCAGATACTTTAGCTGGTATGACTGTCTTTGCACCCGCTGAGCTAAATGCACCTTCGATTCCGTGAATAGAGAGACTAGAATGACGCATGCGTCCCATGAGTACTGTGACTTTATCATCCGATAGCGCGATGGCCGCGCCTGCGGCTTGCTCGACATCAGCGATCGAATAATCGAGAGCCTCATAGATAGCTCTAGAACACCAATGATCAGAACTAAAAATAGATTGTCAGAAGGTATGACCTACTTCTCTTCTTCATCAGGTTCCTCGACCATCTCGTCTACGCCTTTGACAAGGATTTTCCCATCTGGAGTCACCAGGGTACCGAGAAGGCTGATCAAGTCGGTCATGGGTTCATGGACTGTCCGTCCAAAAACACCTGAGTGAAGATCTCGAGCAGGTCCAGAAACGGTGACTTTATAGTATGCTAAACCACGTAAACCATATGTGAGAACTGGAGTGCGGGTGTTGAGCCAGTAGTTATCAGACTGATCGTCAGATTGAGCGAATGTAGGTGAAATACAAGAACGAGAAATGGGCTCACGATACAAACACAATCTACACCATCGAAGTATCCTCCCTTTTGAGATTCACGGCGAACGAGGTCGTCTAGGCCTTCACTGCCACTTTCTTCCATGCCTTCGAAGCAGCAAACGATGTTTACTGGTAGAGGAATATTGTGCTGATGGTGGTATTGCAAAACGTTAAGCCATCCTAGGATAGGACCCTTGTCATCAGTACTGCCTCGACCAATAAGCTGCCCAGTTTCTTGGTTGATGGTAAGTATGAAAGGTTCAGTATCCCAGCCATCTGACTTATTTGCCTACCATATAATTTGAGCTTACATGCGGTATTTCTAGATCTAACTAAGAACATACCGGCTGAACGTCAAAATGGCCATAGATGAGCACAGTCTTCTTAGTACTATCATTGCCGACACGTCCGAGGATGGCAGGTGGAAGGGGCAAATCCTCTCCATCCATGGTGTGCCGCCCTAAATCAACCATCTTACTGTCCACGCCGACTTGCTTTAACTGAGAATTAAGCCATTCCGCCATCGCGAAAACATCATTTCGGTGGGTAGCATCGCCACTTATCCTGTATAGATTGCCCAAAGTTAAGTTCTGGGATGCCAATGAACGAGGATGATGGATTTACGAAGGGATTGCCACTGCATCGGCCAACCTCTTTACGAAGGCATCTGCGTTGGAGTCGACGTAGTTGAGAAATTCTGTTGGTGCTGGCATCGATGTATGTTGTGGACGATGGCGAGGGATAAGATAAACTTCTGACTACTTGGCCCATCAGTATTTATGCATCTGTGTTTCCACGGGTTCTCCACCTGGGTAACACCGGAAACCCGGAAAGATGATAGCTAAACCTAGACACCCTCCGAAAAATTCCCACGAATGCTGACAAAGAGTCGGGGGCGCTAACGATAAGCACAGCCTATTATGTCATCAATGGACTACATATCAAGTAGTTTGGTTTGAACTAACATTTGTAGGATGGACATGTCAACGATGGCTGATACTTGGGACGATCACCATGTGCGCCAAAATCTGACTGGAGGGGCTTGCTATTGATAACGTTTGACCTCTAGATTCGGGCTACTTCTCGCGTTGGTTCAGGATCTACGAGCGCCAGCAAACCAAAGATAGCTAAAAATGTTGTAGTACCTGACGATTGGGAGTTGGACGAGGAAGAAGAGGAAGACACAAGTCGATCGGTAGACCTCCGCAACAAACAACTCTGGGAAGACGCGTGCGTTATTCCACAACCTATATGATAGCCTAGGTTCTTAAAGTCCTCTCAATAAAACAGAAATGCAAAGGTTCACCATCCAATGCCCTCGTTAATCATATCGCGTGGAACATCTTCCACAAGCGTTGCACTACCAAGTCTACCACTGAATCAGCCACCGCAGATGCGTATCTTGAAACGACCATCTCCCTCAATATCTCCCACAGCTTCAACGAACTCGGGTAGTGCTACTGGAGAAACATTGAAAGAACGGGAAGCACGTTATCACGCTGCGCGTGAACGGATATTCGGCGCTTCTCCCAATGAAGAGCCAGCGCAGCAGGAGAACGATGATAAGAAGAAACCTATTAGAAGGGTTGTATCACCTCCCCTCTCCTCGAATCATGCTGCTGCTAGTGTTAGGTTAGTGCGCGAGCCGCACGGACCTGATACGAATGGAGGAAATAATCTCGATACCAAAGGTTTTGGCGAACGGAAGGCAAAGCGGCCGCCAGCAACAACAATATCCCCACCGACTGACAATTCATCCTTCTGATTTTACATATATTGGCTGTGCTCAGAGGTATAAGGTTGTGAGTAGTTTTACTATTTCGCTATCTTGTACATTATCCGTTCCAATGCATTTGTTTTAAATAATTGCGAGCGAAGCGAGCAATCATTGTCTAAGGGGTAGGTGGGCAAATAAAGCCAAACTTTGTTTTTTTTACGACGCCTCTTTTCTTGTCTTATTTCTGGCTACGAAGTTGTCATTGTTGGTCAGGAAAGCTCAATGTATGTGTAGGGCACTCCAAATAACGAACATTTTGCAGGAAAATTCTGCCATTGAAGCATTTTTTTGCTTCATTTCAATAGCTCGCCCTAGGGTTCGAAGCCACCCGCCCTTAATGATTATCATGCTTACGAAAGTCAGGTAAACAAGGTAGGTTTTAAATTTGTACATAAACCTTTCTTCACTCACAACTTCCATCTCTTTACATTCCTCTCCCCACCTAATGGCCCCAATAAAGGTATCCAAAATCTGCTGCAGTGCGTATACACTCGCCACTGAGCGCGATAGAGATATCTGCTAACAATGCCTTGTCCACCACACGCGTTTCACAGTTGGTGCTGGATATGTCGGTGAGAAACTCTTTCTGGAATCTCCACACGGCCACGCCTCGTACTCCTCTTATGGTCTTTGGCGGGCGAGGAGAGTGGGCTGATCTGATTTCTTGTACACAGGTGGTCCAACATGTGCCGTTATCGCCTTGAAATGCCCCCAAATCAATGTCACCATCGTCGACCTTAATAAAGCTCGCATAGATGCCTGGAATAGCGCGGACTTTTCTTTACCCATCTACGAGCCTGGCCTGGAAGACGTTGTTCGTCAAGCGCGAGGGCGTAACCTCTTCTTTACTACCGACGTTGACAAGGCGATCGAGGAGGCCGACCTCATCTTTGTCAGCGTCAATACACCCACAAAGAAGAGTGGAGTAGGAGCTGGGTTCGCCGCTGACCTCAAGTACGTAGAAGATAAAGAATAGCGTTTCCTTGACACCATCTGGCGGCTGACATAATTCTGTCCCCTTTCACATATTTCATTTCCACAGCTATGTTGAACTCGCTACGCGCCGCATCGCTACTATTGCTCGTTCCTCCAAAATTGTCGTTGAAAAATCAACTGTACCATGTCGTACCGCCGAGTCCATGCGTACCATCCTCGAGGCCAACTCTAAACCCAACTGCAGATTCGACATCCTCTCTAACCCTGAATTCCTTGCCGAGGGGACGGCTATTACCGACCTCTTCACACCAGATCGCGTTCTTATCGGATCTCTGCAGACACCGGAAGGTATTGACGCATGTCATTCCCTTGCCACAGTCTATTCCAACTGGGTTCCGTAAGCCTTTATATATATTTAATTTCGGTGATGGTGATGCAGTGTCATGTTTGATGTGTCATTTATGAATTTAGAAAAGAGCGCATTCTCACCGTCGGCCTCTGGTCTTCCGAATTGTCCAAGCTAGCCGCCAACGCCATGCTTGCCCAGCGTATCTCCTCTATCAACGCGCTCTCTGCTATCTGTGAGGCTACGGGTGCCAACATTGGTGAAGTCGCCCACGCTATCGGATACGATTCGCGTATTGGGCCAAAGTTCCTCAAAGCGAGTGTTGGGTTCGGTGGCTCGTGCTTCCAAAAGGATATCCTCAATCTGGTTTATCTAAGTGAGAGCTTGCATCTGCCTGAGGTGGCTGCATACTGGAGACAAGTCGTGGAAATTAATGAATATCAGAAGAGGCGATTCTCGAAGAGGGTTGTGGATACCCTTTTCAATACAATCACTGGCAAGGTGATGCAAGGCCATTTTGTTTGTTTAGCACAATGTTGACTGACAACATCTAGCGAATCGCCGTCCTCGGGTTTGCATTCAAAGCTGATACGGGCGATACTCGCGAGTCAGCTGCAATTACCTTGATCAAAGACTTCCAGAGCGAGAAAGCACTTGTCAATGTTTACGATCCTCAAGTCAAGCATGACCAAATCTGGCTCGACCTCGCAGAAGCTAGCCCTCTCGTACCATTAGATACCAGTGCGTCTAAGTCCCGTCCTGTCTAATTGTCTCGCTCACTATCTATTTCACGGTTTTCTCCAGTCAAGAAACATGTCACGATATGTAGCTCCGCCATGGAAGCCTGTAAACTTGCCGAAGCCGTGGTCATCGCAACCGAATGGAAAGAGTTCAAGGATATCGATTGGGAGGAAGTATATGCAGGCATGAACAAACCTGCGTTTGTGTTTGATGGACGACTTTTGGTGGATTCAGAAAAATTGACCAAGATTGGATTCAAAGTTCGTGTTGACCTTTGTTTTCCTTTTCCCTTCTCCTTTTACTGACTGATTCTCCTTTTTTACCTTCTTAGGTCACCACCATCGGCAGCCCCTCAACACTTTAAATTTCAAAAAAGCAAGGACTCTCTTCTTTCCCTCCATATACCAAACTATACGTTTTGATTCCCCTTTTTTTTCAACATACTCCAACATGGACTCCTTAGTATCATTACGAACGACATTTTAATTTTTTGTGTTTGACCGCCGGTACTTGCATGCGCAATGAGTGGAGGGAAGGGAAGGCCTTTAGATATTATACAACGCAATGATACTTAGATCTGAAGAGACACTAGCTAGATAAATGAACAGTAACATTTATTGAACGGTGAATATTGGAAGTTGTCGAAGATCTCAAGGTTGAGTAATAATTTTTGGTCCATGGTTAGATCTTCTTGAAACCTTTAGCCCGTTCTACACAGATATTTGCGCATGTGACCTGTCCTCAAGCGGGTTTTGAAACAATTTGAAGGAGGTCGTTCTGGTTTCCCCGTTGAGTCGGTTGACTCGTAAACGTCAGAAAATGGCTCGCCACTGTTACCACTGATCCTCGAGTTCTTGTTTAACGAGCAGACGCGCAGTGCTGACCTTCTTATTCATTAAAAATAGAAAAAGGATCTTCTCGTTTTCGGGGTTTAGGGCCATCAAGATTCGGATCCATTCATATGATCATGATCTTGGTATCAACGGATCATAAGTCCCGTGCTATCCACCCCAGATAATAAGGGGAGAGGTCTGATCGAATCCCGACAAAATGTCAGGTCAGAATCCCAACAAAAATGGGTCCCAGAAGCCCCTTAAAATATGTCTGCTCGCAATTATAACGTTGACGGAAGGTTTGTGAAGGCCAGGGGCACAAGACCTTGCTCGTCGCTATACCATGTTCATTTCCTGTTGGCAACATCTGGAGTTCATAGTATACTATCCACCAACCACTCCAGGGCAATGGCCTCCAATACGCCGTCGTCCATCCCCAAGCAGGGCATTTTTTCAACGACTAATTCTTCTTTATATAATACCAGGGCCTTCTCGTCCATCTACTAGCAGTCTCGCTGGGTACAATCCTAACCTTTCTCAGGGCATTCGCTATTCTCCATCAACTCCTCCTGAAAGTTCAGGTATCCCCTCCTTTCACTCACTACACTCTCTTCTGCCATTTGGACCAATAAAAATGCTAACCTTGTCTCTGTCTCGGATTTTTCGAACCCATCTCGAAGCTCCATATATATCTGAGTTATCAACATAGTTAAATTCTCATTGCTAATTTGGCATTTCACACTTAGACTGCAAAGCTACGCATCCAAGGGTCATCCCACAATTCCTGTGCAGTTGCTCTCTCTGGAAGCCATTGAAGCATGCGACTAGCAAGGCGAAGAAAATGGTCTTTCTCTTCGCCACCAATTGTGGTCACCGTGTCAAAAAGCGTACGAGATGGGATACTGGATGGAGCCTTGAACT
>Ga0193742_1000707_pt1 | contig 21483 bp, 20 predicted proteins | sample L2c1metaG_FD_165511 | JGI IMG/M metagenome (GOLD analysis project Ga0193742, IMG submission 165511) | Soil microbial communities from a riparian zone of the East river system, Colorado, United States - L2c1 | ecosystem: Environmental > Terrestrial > Soil > Riparian zone | place: USA: East River... | reverse complement strand
ATTTTAGGTTAGCGCTGACAGTATGTTGCTTATCCGCTGAGCCTGCGACATCTGGAGGAAATGATGTCCGAACGCGGGATCTCGGTGGATCATTCGACGGTGCATCGTTGGGCGATGAAGCTTTTGCCGGTGCTGGAGAAAACATTTCATCGCCACAAACGTACGGTGGGCAAGAGTTGGCGTATGGATGAGACCTATCCGGCTCTGGTGCAAATATTGAGAGAGGGCACGCCAATACTCTGGCGTAGCCAGGTTTATGCAGCCAGGACTGAATTCCAGACTGCAGTCGCAGCTTGGCCCTTGAGATTGAGGCGACCCAAAGCGAATTGGTCCTTGCGAATACGACGTAGCAGCTCTGTGCCGGCGATTGTAGTGGCGGCGCAAGCAAAGTTCTTGAAGCCGAGCATGGGCCTGGTTCTAGACTTGATTCCGCGATGATCCTGCTCGATGAGGTTGTTCAGATACCTCGAGGAGCGAAGCTTTGTGCGTTTGGGCAGCAGGCCATCATCGGTTCGCATCTCGCATACTGCGCGATGAGAAGCTGCATAGCCATCGAGGGTGATCGTGTGCGGTGTTCGGCCCTCATGTCTGATTGCCTTCCTGAAGAAGGCCTTTGCTGCCGCTACATCTCGTCTGGTGCTGAGCCTAAAGTCTACCGTCTGCCCAGACTTATCCACCGACCGGTATAGATAGACCCACCGACCGCGTACCTTGATATAGGTCTCATCGACTCGCCACGAGCGGCCAACGGATTTACCAAAACGGTTCCAGCGCTTAACGAACTCGGGTGCATACTGATGCACCCAACGCATGATCGTTGTATGGGTAAGTTGCAATCCGCGCTCAGCCATCATCTCGACCAGATCACGGAAACTGAGTTTGTAGCGGAGATACCAGCGCACGCAAAGTATGATCACCTCGCGGTCAAAGTGCCGCCCCGCAAACAACTCCTCGACGCTCCTCAGCTTGCCCACGCTCGGTCCTCAACTTTCAAAAGACCACTGTACTCGACGGTATTCCACTATTTGCACCAGAACCCCTCGGAGGAGGGTTTGGGCCTGGGTGAGGGCTGCCGGATCGGCCGGCGGCGCGTTGTAGGTCCCTGAGCGTCCGGGGCTCCCGGAAACGAGCAGATTGGTCACGCAGGCAGATTAGCATGACGAGGCACATTTCCGTGGACTATATTACACATTATAAAAGACTTATATTAAGTATCCGGGTTACACGGGAACCAACAGACGCGAGCGCCACGCATTACCATATAAACATATTATAATCAGGTAGATAAGAAGAATACATCAACAATAGCATCTCTATTTATGGGAATAGCCATTGTCATTTTAAATCCACTACGGACCTCAGCTGGCTGGGAAGCTTCTAGCGGTCCAGGGATTTATCGAGCAATTTAGATTCTTGGAGCGGGCACACGATAACCGCCAACGGCGGATCTGCTTATGGTTCGTGATCCTGGTCGCGGTGCTTGGGGACCATTCATACCAGACTGAGTAGAACTGCTGGTCGTGGTGTCGAGGCCGTAGGCGTATGATTCGCTGCCGGCCTGGAGAACATCCGGAGAATCCATCTCCACAAAGACCAACCCAGGTCGACGAGTACGTCCGTCCTCCAGTGCAGGTACTAAAGCTTTAGCGTGTCGTTGTCGCGCTTGATTTACGCTCACAACTCCATTAGAAGCTCACCGACCGTCTTTCCGAAGGTCTCTGCCAGGATCTCAAGTGAACGGAGAGATGGGTTCTTATTGCCGCGTTCCAGATTGCTCAAATAGGTCCTAGTGAGCCCTGCATGCTGCGCCAGGTCGTCCTGTCGCCACAATCGCTCCTTTCGAAGAGCTCTCACCCTTTTGCCCAGACGAACGCAAATATCTTCTGTTGCCACATGTTCCAGCATGAATGTATTCTTGAAACGATATTTCGCCTACTGAACACATTTATGAAAGGGTGCATTCACGAGCTGCCTACATGCACAACATATTGAGTTATCTCTGCTATCTCCTTAAAACTTTACTTGAGCCAACTTTCTGCCAATCCTGCAGCGCCATGATCGGAACGAATGATGAATGTGCCACATGCCAGGACACTATCGAGCGATTGAAACGACTTATAACGCGCTGATTCTCGCTTTTAACTCGCTATACAATCCCACCATGAGCATGCACTACACGCAGTTTCTCTGGTTCGGAGCGTGGCGGGTCATGTTTCTTTGAAGACGACATGACTCGTCAGCTGTGCCCATGCAGTTGACGTCCGTCTATGCCCACAAGATCCTCCAGATCTACGAACGATCCTCCGCGGCTCGGGACGAGCAACTCCCTCTCGGATCTAGAAGCAAGACTGTCGATGAAACCGAAGGGCGAGGTGTGGCCCAACCTGTCGACTGAGGAAGCTCAACATCGCACAACAAACCAGGCGCTAAGTGTCGAAGAAATGGATTAAGCGTTTCATCTGAGATCACCCAAGTCGGACAAACCCCTCCTAAATCACTTCGGACGTTCGAAAGTGACGCCAACTTTTCCTGAAGAAAGGCTGCGCTGTGATCTTCCGGTAAAACGAACCGGAGCAACCTCAACCAGGAGACGAGCAGTTACCGGAATGCTCTTGATGTTGAATAGGTTAGACTCGGACACGGTAAGTAAACACTAGGATGAGGTCGTAGAGTCGGGCCGCCAAGGAATCATTGGCGGCTTCTTTCTTTAAGTCAACACGGGCAGCAATCCAGAAATCGGGACGGATATCTGGGCAGGTATCTGGATATCAGGACTTCCCTGCTGTCGGTGCCAGCAGAGACGTTAGCGACTCAAGAATGCCGGCGAGCTGCGCGCGCTGGTCTGGGTCCGCCAGGACCTTCTCCCCGGCCGATGCCCGTTGGGCGAGGATCACCGGGAGGAAATTCTCGAGCAGGCCATTGACGATGTCTGACATCGCAGAGGCTCGAGCTTGTCGGCCGCCTCTTTCAATTTGCCATGAAGGCCCACCTCGATCCGGAAGGACCAAGCCTCGAGTGCAGGCCTCCGAGCACGTCGTGAGTTGGCGGATGCCGTGATGCGACGAATCAACTCTTCCCCGTTGACGAGATCTGAAAGGGACGGCCTGGGCGGTGTCAGCTCGAATGGCTTATCCATGCGCGAATTTTACCACCGATAGCGGAATATTGCGCGCTGTATAGCTTCAAAGGATTCCCGAGTCATCTCACTACAATCAAGGACGTTCAGCCCGAAAAAGTAAGGCAGGAAGGTTGCGCTATACATTCAGCTATACGCCTGTATAGCTGTGGGAGTTGGGGTTCCTGCGCGGTCTGACCTGTGCCGGTTAAATCATCTCCATTAAAGGTAGGGTGGTCCGACCTCACCATTACCGTCCATCTATGTAAATCCTGTGGACTACCTGTGGAGCGGTTGTGGAATCCACCAGCGAGACCCGAGTGAAAATGTCGATAGGTTTAGGTTTAGTTATTATCTATATGTTTATAAGGGACTTAGCTTGTCGCACTTCCGCGTAGAACGTCGCACTTCCGTGTATCGGTTTGCACAAGCTTTGAGGCATCGCGATCTTGGCGCTCACGGGCAGTTTCCACTTCCCTGCGATATAGCTCGTGAAGAAGAGGAGCAACGCAAAGACGCCGTTCACCAGGTCACGTCTTTTGCTTCGCCCGCAGTTTTTGCTGAGAGCTGAGGATGGCGATAGACATCGGCGGGTGTTAGCTTCAGGGCAGCCATGAGATCTTTGACGAACCAGTGCTTAACAGCATTCTGCTGCGGTGTTGGAGGCTCGTAATCCTCTATGTTTCGAATGTTCAAGCCGACAACCTCAATTTCCAACGATTCCCTGCTATGCCCTCGAATGGATGGTCTTGAATGACGTACAGGCAACCTCATCTGTATGGTGGGGCTACGGAGTGTCGAGCATCGCGGGGTCGGTCGTCCCCAGATCTTTCTGAATGCCATCTGGATAGGTAGTACCGAGTGTGCCGCCAGGATTCGCAATCCATTTAAAAGTCTTACCATGGATGGTGACGGTTCCCTTGATGAAACAGTCGGGCTGCCGGTAAAGATAATGGTTCTGGTGCGAGTCGATAATTACGTAGGTGCGGAAATAGCTTCGGATCTCTCGGGGCGTGACCGTGTATGTCTTGCACATTTCGACTTCATCCGAGTGGGTGTGACCCATGGTCTTCTCACCGATCTGGATAGTGGCGTCAGCGGGGAGCGGTAGATGCTTGTCGCGGGCGGCGGCTTCGGTCGGAACAGCTCCCACAGCAAGCAGCACGAACAGCCTCTGAACTGCTCTACCAGGACGCAATCGTCGATGCATCTCGATCCTCACTGGTGTCCGTGACGTGGAGCCGCGCTTTTTTCAGGCGGTTTGGGTGGTGTGGGAACAACTCTGCCCGAAACCACATCGAGGCAATATTGCAATTTACCCAGATAGTTTCCGTCACCGCCATTGTAGTGAGCGGCAACATATTCAAGGGTGATGGGCTTCCAACCAGTCACAGCATAGATCTTCTTTACCGGCGCTACCTTCGCGTGAGTGCGATGATGAATTTGGCGGGTGAAGACTGCCCATTGGGATAGGCAGGGGGAGCGATTGTTGGAGGAGGAGGCGGGGGAGCGATATATCCGAAGTGGGCAAAGACCCACAGAAAATATCCAACGCCAGCCTCAATATTTCTATTTCCATCAGCAACTACGTTTGCCTTTGTCAGCGTTGTCTTGTACACGGGAGGCAGCAGAAGCTTTCCAGAGTCCGTCTCTAGTATTTGTTGCAGACCTGGATCACCAATATTTCCAATCTGCATCGGGCGAGTCTTCCATTCAGGAATCCAGGCGCCCGTCTCTACCCACGACAGAGCTTTAATAAGCTGCAAGTCAACATCACATAGCCCAAGGCGTTGTAGGTGTTCACCACAACTGTAATCTGAGCGTCGTAGGTATCCCACGGTGCGCGATCGGCGAGCAGCGATTGTGCTACTGAACCTTCCAATTTTCGAGCTTGTTGTCGTCATGCGGTGCAGTCACCAGCAGTTCCGCCTAGACATCTTGATGTCGATAAAGTTCTTGGAGTCGATGATCGATTGCAGCGTAAGGTTCAGCAGATGATCTGAGGTTGCACCGCTGCTCGTAGAGAAGTTCGATATCCATCCATCGAACTGATAGACACAAATCGCATCCTGCTGACTTTCGTCCACCCAGTATTCAATCCTGATCAGTTTTATTTTGCTTCTTATAACGCCGTTTGCCAGACTAAAGATCTGTTGCAGCGTCGTAAAGGGCATGTTCTGCTTGTCATGTATATCCACGGTCAGGCTTATCGAGGATACGATGGTACCCATCAACGGCATACCCGTACCGTCGTGTGTAGTGCTGATCCCTACATGTGTTGAGAGTGCGTCGAACTTATTGCGACTGTAGCGTGGCTGGGGTTAGCCATATCTCCCTTCTGCGATCCGCTGAAGCGGTGATGTCCTCCTGTGTTGAGGACTATGCGACTCATCGCATATTACACCGACCGTATTGGAATTGGAGGCCGAGAGGGTTGCTTCGGAATGTATCGGATAGGAATCGTCGTATAACGGTGAAATCGGAAAGACGAAGCTCTATCCCTCTTTGTTAGTATCAACCTGAGGCTATCCTCCCCGTCCTTCATGAAAATCGTACAAGCTGTCTTTGGTGTCTTTCATCACTTTGAGCTGGCCCGTGAGCTGGAGCGTCGCGGGCATCTCTCGGTCATCTACTCCACCTTTCCCTGGCGGCGGCTGCAGCGGGAGGGCCTTCCACACTCACGCGTCCAAATATTTCCCGCTCTGCACATGGCGGAACTTCTGGCCCAACGCTACCGCATCGGCAACCGCTGGCTCGCTGACCAGTTTGGGTACGCCAACGCGCTCGGCTTCGACGAATGGACGCTGCGCCGTATTCCGCCCTGCGATGCCTTCGTCGCCATCTCCGGCGCCAAGACGGGCCGTGAGGTCCAGCGTCGGGGTGGCCGTTTCATCTGCGATCGTGGATCCTCCCATCAACGCTTTCAGGAGCAGATCGTCGCTGAGGAGTACCGTCGCTGGGGAGTCAACCTACCGGTTAGCGATCCGAGAGACACCCGGCGCGAGGATCAGATCTACGAGGCCGCCGATCTGATCACCGTCCCATCCTCATTCTCCGCGCGCTCTTTCGTCGAGATGGGGATCCCGCCCGAGAAACTTCGAACAATTCCCTATGGCGTGCGCCTGGAGCGATTTCGTCCCCTTGGGGAGCCTCCTCGCGACAGGTTCGAGGTTCTCTTCGCCGGTTCAGTCAGCCTTCGCAAGGGGGTTCCTTACCTGCTGGAGGCCTTTTCCCGGCTGCAACATCCGGCCAAGCGGCTGCGGATCGCAGGCGGGGTGCAGCCGGATCTCAAAGCCGTTCTCTCGCGGCTTCCTCAAGACAACGTCGAGTTTCTCGGATCCGTCCCGCAGGATCGACTCATTGAACTGATGAGCACGAGTTCCGTGATGGTATTGCCCAGTATCGAGGAAGGGTTGGCCCTGGTCCAAGGCCAGGCGATGGCCTGTGGCTGCCCGGTGATTGCATCGACCAATACCGGCTCCGAAGACCTGTTCACCGACGGGGTCGAAGGCTTCATCGTTCCCATTCGCGATCCTGGTGCGCTCACCGACCGGATGCAGCGGATCGCCGACGACGCCGGATTGCGGGAGCGAATGAGCCAGGCGTCTCTGGCGCGAGTTAAATTGTTGGGTGGCTGGGCCGACTACGGCGATCGGTGGGAGAAGGTGCTTCACGATCTGACCGGAGTTGCATAAAGCTACGCAATAACTTCAACAAACTAATGTAACCATCTTATTATAGATAGCTTAAATAGATCCTCCACCGACAAAATGGACGATCTCCAGCCGATCGTTTTCAGTCAGGACCACATCCGCCCATATGGTTCGCGACGCAATCTCCCCGTTGTGCTCTACGGCGACCCGGTCGCCCTTTAATCCCAGCTCCTTTACCAGATCTTCCAGGCTGGCATTGGGGGAGAGGTTGGAGAAGATTCGCGGTTGACCATTCAATAAGAGAGTAAGCGGCATGACTCTCCAAGAGTAGCAGGAGGAATTCTGCAGATGCCGATCAAGAGGGTCGAATGGCGAGTGCCGCATATTCGTTGAAGACCTCGCGGCTCAACCGGAGGAGAAGCCGAGCGGCGTCCCGCTCCGAGGACCTGGCTGGTGTGTCGGAGAAGATCGTGGAACTCATCAGGTGTTCCGCTCCGTGGCCGAGGATCTCCAGCGCTACTCCATGGCGCGACACCGGAGGGGATAGCTGGTCAAAGGGGAGAACAATTACGGAATCAGGATGGGTAGACATATACCAAGTCCTCCTCTCTCCCCCTATCGGCTGAGACCTCCCATGCCTTCTCTGCAAAACCGCGGAAGCTTAGCGAAGAGGCCACAGATGGTTCAGCGGACCGTTTCCATAGCCTAGTGGTTCTGCCCGGCGGATCGCTTCGGCGACATATCGCTTGGCTGCCTTTGCTGCCTCGAGCGGCGAGTTCCCTGCGACCAGCCGGCTCAGGAGCGCGCTCGACAGAGCACATCCGGTCCCGTGAGTCGAGGTGCTTTCCATCCGTTCACCCGCCAGCCACCCGGGTTCACCCGCTGCAGGGAGCAGCAGGTCGTCCGGCGGATCTAGATGCCCGCCTGTGGCAAGCACATGCAGCTCCGGATGAGCCTTCTGCAACGCCCGAGCCGCCGGCAGCACGTCTTCCCGCTTTGCTACTTTAAGCCCGGAGAGTACCTGGAGCTCATCCAGGTTCGGCGTGATCCAGGTTGCCAGCGGCAGCAACCTCTCGCGCAGCAGTTGAACCCCTTCCGCAGAGAGCAGTTCCCTTCCTGAACTTGAACGCAGGACAGGATCGAGAACGATCGGCGCGCCGGGCGAAAGGCCCTTGAAACGATCGAGATAGTCGGCAACCACGCTTACGATCTCGGGCGTCGCCAGCATCCCCAGCTTCACCCCGGCAGGAGGCAGATCGGAGTGAAGGCAGTCGAGCATTTCACGCAGCATCGCAGGCGAGACCGGCTTGCTGTCACGGACACCAACGGTCGATTGCACCGTCAGGCTGGTGATCGCGGAAGTTCCGTAGAGTCCATGCGCGGCGAAGACCATCAGATCGGCCGTCACTCCCGCTCCAGAAGACGGGTCAAAGCCGGCGATGGAGAGAACTGTCTTCATTCAGGTCTAAAACAGCGGATCAGAGCCCTCGATGCTGGAAATCGCGAAAAATGAGCTTTTTTAGTAACTTTTCCAAAAATAGCAGGATTCTCGATATCTGTTATGAAAGGGGTCGATTTCCGATAGAAATGCACGATTTTCGGCCATGACGAAGATTGTTAGCATAGGATTTCCTTTAGCACATCCGAGAGGGAGATGCAAGCTTGCATTGCCCGTAAACTCCTAAGACTGATTGACTTAGCCCAAATCCAACAGAGACAATACTACTTAGGAGGTGCCATGAATATCATTCCTGCGAAGCTGCGAGACGTCATCGTCTCTCCCCAGCGTGGAGTTGCGATCGTGACACTGCTTGTGGCGCTCGGCATGACAGCGTCGGCAAGTGATCCAGCTGTTCCGGAACAGAGTTCCACCAAGACACCGGCTCAGCAAGGCAAGGCGCGTCGCTGGTATCAGGTCGGCACGGCGTCGTGGTACGGACGGTACTTTCAGGGAAGGAAGACGGCCAACGGTGAGTCCTACGACATGAACGGCCTTACCTGTGCGCACCGAAGTCTTCCCCTGGGAAGCTGGATCCGTGTCACCAACCTGACGAACCGCAAGTCGGTGTTCGTCAGGGTTAATGATCGGGGCCCTGTTCCTGAGAATCGCATCATCGATCTCTCCTATGGTGCGGCCAAGGCGGTCGGTATCAGCGGTATCGCCAAGGTGAAGCTCGAAACACTTCGGCCCGGCGATCCGGAGATGGCAAAGCAGCTGATCGCACAGCTTCAAATGCCGAATATGCCGGTGGCTCAGCCGGCTGTGGTCGATGCGGGGCTTTAGTTCCCTTCTCAGTTCTTCTCGACAGCTTCAGTCCGGTGGCATCTCACGCTAGACTGGAGCTGTGAAGAACAGCCCAGAAGTTAATTCCAGCTACAGTTCCAGCCTGGACCCCAGCGCCTCCCAAAAATATCCTTTTCTGAATTTGTCCGATCCACGGGATCGGCTCGCGGTCGCACTCGATGTCCCTGACGCGCGCGGGGCCCTCGACCTAGTGGACCGGTTGGAAGACAGTTGCCGCTGGCTCAAGGTTGGGATGGAGCTCTACTACGCCGCCGGCAATTCGCTCGTGGAGACGTTGCGCCAGCGCGGCTTCCGGATCTTCCTCGATCTAAAGTTGCACGATATTCCCAATACTGTTGCCGGAGCCGTCCGCTCGGTCACGAGCGCTGGAGCCGAATTGCTGACCCTCCACGCCTTTGGCGGCGGAGCGATGCTGCGTGCGGCGGCCGAGGCGGCACAGTCTCCAGGTGCGCCAAAGCTGATTGCCGTTACAGTCCTCACCAGCATGGATTCTGCCGAGTTGGCCTCGGTCGGTGTGCCCGACTCGCCCGCGGAACAGGCTGTGCGCCTGGCGAGGCTCGCGAAGGGCGCGGGTGCCGATGGGATGGTCTGTTCGGCCGAAGAGGTCGCCTCTCTGCGACGCGAGATTGGCCCGGATGCGATCCTTGTGGTTCCGGGCATCCGTCCTGCCGGAAGCGCACTGGATGACCAGCGCAGGGTTGCGACTGCCGCCGAGGCGATCTCGCGTGGAAGCTCGATTCTGGTTGTGGGGCGGCCAATCACCCGGGCTGAAGAGCCCGCCAAGGCTGCCCAGGCAGTTCTGAACGAGATCAGGTCGGCCGGGAGTAGTCTTGAGAGCGCTTAGTTTCCCTTGAATCAGGGTAACCCTCGATCCGGGGATAGAGGGTTACCGGGTCGCCGGAAGATTCCCTGCCATCGCCACCAAGAGTTGCGCCCGGATCCCAAAAGCGAGAACCGGGCGGCTCTAAAATTAAAGATAGACGGAGGTTCAGGGGTGCTGGGGGAGGCCGTTGGTCATGCGCGAGTCACTCAGACGAAGCGCAAGAGCCTTGGCTGAACCGCCGCCCTGGATAAATTCACTGAGGTTTACCTCGGCTACGTTGTAGCCCTGCGCCTTCAACCGAACGGCCAGATCACCTTTCATCATCCCCATGATGATCTCGCGACCTGCGTTGATGACGTTGCAGGCGAATCGCGTCGCTTCGGCCTCAGTGACCACGATCCGCATCTCGGGAGCGTAAGCGGCTTCGATCTTTGCCCGGGAGGGCTTGTCGAAGGCTTCCGGGAAGTAGAGCAGATGACCGCCTGAGAGCGGGGCGAAGCAGGTATCGAGGTGATAGAAGCGCGGATCGACCAGGTGCAGCGAACTGACCCCGGTGTGCCAGGCATCGGCGACATGGCGATGGCTCTGCAGGCAGGTACGGACTCCGTGCGCGGCCCACAGATGGTCGCCGGTGGCGTTGAAGAGAGCGTCTCCTTCTCCCTCGAAGGCGGTCTCCCGTGGGGTCTCCCAGGGGATGAACCCGGCGGCTTCGAACCAGCGGCGTAGATACTGCTCCTCAGTCTGGCGCTGCGGATGAGCGAAGCTGGAGAGGGCGGCGATGCCGTGCTGGACCACTGCCGCATGCCCGACGAAGACCATATCCGGTGAGCCGGGCTGGCCGTGGATCAGGCGGATATCAGCGATGCGCTGTAGCTGACTATGCAGAGCTCTCCACTGGGAGAAGGCCAGATCACGGGAAGGACGATGCAAGTTGCCCGCCATCCATGGGTTGATGACGTAATCGACGTCATACCATTCGGGCGGACACATCAGGTATGTTGGCCGGTCGAAACGAGGGAGGGAGGCAAAGTTACGACGAGAAGAATTGGATACTGTGGTGCTGATGGTGCTCATATGAGGGTAATCCCTACTTTCCGGTCTAGAGTCTGCCCGGCAGAAGAGACAGTCGTCAAGTCTCGTTACAGTAATTTGTTGTACAACTTTGATTCCTTCAAGTTAGACGCAGCCCAAAACGGTACTGTTGTGTAAATCGGAAGGGACCGAGGTCTTCTTTATTCCCGGACACCAAAAAGAGCCCCAAACGGGGCTCCCTGGTGCAGCCGAAGAGTTAGAGTTTCTCGAAAAAGTCGCAGGCCGAGCAGGAGATGTAAACTCCGCCGGGGGTTCCGCGCTCGCGGTCCTTGACGCGCTTCACGATGCGGGTGGGTTTGGAACACTTGGGACAATCTGTGCTCTTGTTGGTGTCCATGACCTTCTTACGGTCGCCGGTCTTGGCAATCTTCGCCATAATCTGCTCTCCCTGGTTCGAATGTTTCGGCTCGCGCGCTGGGGACATCCGATGCTTCTGGTTGCTGAACGCAGAGCATGGAGACATCCCGGAACTTCTCAGGATTGTCCGGGCTGGGCCGCGGTAGAAATCGAAGGAGAAGAACTGCGGTTGTGGCTCGTTTGATTTTACAACGTTGGCAGTCTTGTGGCTATGGGGAGGCAGATCGAGGTCCCCTTGGTGGTTACGATCCTGTTTCGGGGGTGACCATACATGGTGACCCCTTTCGTCCGAGCCTGGTGGAGAGAAACCGCAGGTCCTTCGACTCGCTACGCTCGCTCAGGATGACACTTTTATTCCCATGCTGCGGCTATTTTCCATGCTGCGGCTATTCCCATGCTCCCTGCGAACATCAGCTTTTGAAACCGCGCATCCCCCGGGGATTGTGGCGGGAGAGATGTATTCACTGCTGAGGAATCCCGGGCTGCTGAGGAGTCCCGAGGCGTGGCGTCGGACGTCCGGCGCCGGCGCCCTGGGGCTGATTCGAGGGCATTCCCGCAGGGTTCGTGGACTGGCTTGCAGGCGGTATTGGAGAGACAGACGTGTCTGAGTCCGACGGTCGGGTGTTCGCCGTAGGATCGGCCGGCGAGCCTGGAGCGGCAGGGATCGGCTGGCGGTCCGCGTTGCGGCCGGCGTTCTTCTCGTCAGGATATTGCACTTTGCCTTGTGCATTGGCGGGGCCGGCCGCCTCACCCGGGAGCCGCAGAGAAGGCGGGGTGGGCGGTGCGCTCTCATCCTCGCCGTTTGTGCCGTGCTTACGGTCGCCCATGGCGATCTCGCGAGTGTTGACCGGGACCTCAGCTTCCTGAAGCTCGTTCTTGTCGTGAATCTCCATCGGCTTACCGAGCGCGGCGATCTCCACCATGGTTACGCGATCGCCTGCAAAACGGATAAAGCGGACCGTCTGGGGCACGTGGCCGTAGATCCACTCCTCGTAGCGCGCGCCGTTAGGGTCGCCGCTCTGCTGTTCGCGCACCTTGCTCTCCGGTGCACCCAGGGCGGCGAGCACCATGCGATGGTTCATGCCCACGAGGACCTCATGAGCCGCGATGGCGTTGCGAATTCTTGGCGGGAGGGTATCGGCGTAGGCCTGCGCGCCGGATTTCACCCCGAAGTCGACGACGGGCTCAAGCAGGGCCTTCACTTCGGGGGCAGAGATATCCGGGATTCCTCCGGGAAAGACCAGGGAGATCCGGGAGCCCATGGGGCGCTCACCGTTGGAGGCGGCCATCGGGGCGTTATTGAGCTGGATGTGGCTCAGGAAGCGATGCTTGGCGTAAGGCCCACCGTTGAGATCGAAGATCATCTCATTGCCCTTGATGTTGAGCGCTGTGATGACGACACGGTCGCCTGGAGCGGCGGCCTGACCTTTCTGGTAGATCATCTGCCGGTACTTCTCGCCGCCAGGGGAGAGCTCGCCATTCGCCTTCAGAGAGAGGACTCCCACGGGCAATGGACGATGTGCGAATCCCTGCTCGGCCTCAAGGTTGCGCACCAGCTCGCGGCGCCCGCGCTCGTTGAGTTTTTCGGAGGAGAGAGGAAGATTGGTCGGGGTGAACGAGGTGGAGATATCGGAAGTGGCTGTCTTCTCGCCCACGACGAAGACCTGCGCATGGAGCGCGGGAATTGTGGGGACCGTGAGTGCCAAACACCCTGCCAGGAGTGCCCATCTGTGCGTGAGGGTCGCCATGGAAGCACCTCAGATGAGACAAGCTTGCGCCTTCTCTTCCCTTTTGACAAGAGGCCGGGTGCAAGGTTTGCCTTCTTTGGACGCGAAGGGAGTAATTTTACAATTTGGGAGTATGGAGGGCGTTGGAAGGAGAGAAGCAGGTCCCTCCCCTTCGCTACGCTTCGGATGGCACTCTTTTGGGTGGATCAGTTCTCAGGGCGATCGCCAACGGAGCGCCCCTCGGGAGAGCTTGGGAGAATCTGGATCAGTGACGGAGGCTGGCTTTGCTGGGCCTGTTCCATCGCGGTATGGGCGGCTGGGGGCTTGGCCTCCATGGGATAGCCACCGGCGACGATGGGAGCGTGGGTATAGTTCCAGGCATAGTCGCGCGTCAGGCGAACCAGAGCGATGAGTCCCGCAAGCAGAGCGAACCCGGTGAACCGGGCGCCTTCGGGACCATAGCTGCCCCCGGTCAACCAACTCGTGCCAGAGGCCAGGGTCTGGACGAGGATGGAGGAGTCCACCACACCACTTACGGGCAGGCCGAAAAGAACTCCCATGCTGGCGACCCAGGCGAAGCGCATTCCCCAGCCCAGCCACAGGCCATGGGTCCGGAGCCATGCGATCGAAAACAGAACTCCCATCCCGATGGCGACATAGACTCCGATGCGCGGAGCACCGTTAATAAGTGCCTGCGCGAGGCCGAAGAGGACGGACATGACCAGCGTGGCACCCACAGGTCCTATCACCCGAATGAGGCATTGGAAGGGATAACCGCGAAAGACCACCTCGACTGTCAGCGAGGTTACGGCCAAGGTGAGCAGGTTGAGAACCAGCAGCTTCAGCGTGCCGGGGCCCGTCCAGAACGTAGTGTGAAGGCGTCCAGCCAGAAGCATGGGAAGAACGGCAAGCAGGACCATTCCCCAGCCGAGAGCTGCGCCGATCAACCATTCCCTCTCCCAGCCTGGACGCCTGGGGAGGCCGAGAACAACACGGGCTGAGGTCGGTCGACGCCCGATCATCTCGAGCAACGCAAAGCCTACGGCGAGCAGGAAGAGCAGGAAGAGTGAGCTGAGAAGAGGCCGTGCCGCATCGATATTGAACCGGTTGGTAATGCCGCGCGCTGAGCTGGCCGAGAGCAGCCGCGAGGAGACAGCCCAGGCGATCGCCGCGACGAAGCGTGCGAGCTGGAGGGTTCTTCCCGTGCGCGGCTGGGTAATCGTTGAATCGGAGGCGTACGGCAAAAAATGGCTCCGTGCGTTCGAGATTGCTAGGCGCCGGCTGCGGCGACGGCCGGAACCTTGACGGCTTCGACGGTATAAAACTGGGCGATGTTGCGGAACTTGCGATAGCGCTCTTCCAGGAGCTGATCGATCGAGAGCGTGCGCAGACTGGCGAGATGGAAGCGCAGTCTTTCGTCGACTGTGGCAAAGGCTCCCTCGGGATCGGTATGGGTTCCACCCTCCGGCTCGGCGAGGACATCATCGACGCAGCCCAGCGCCTTGACGTCTTCGGCCGTGTATTTGAGGGCGGCGGCAGCCTGTTGCTTCTTGCTCGCATCCTTCCACATGATGGAGGCGCAGCCCTCGGGGGAGATCACGGAATAGATGGAGTTTTCAAGCATCAGCACACGATCGGCGACGGCAAGGGCCAGCGCACCGCCTGAGCCGCCTTCGCCAGTGATAGTGGCGATGGTAGGGACACGAAGCCGTGACATCTCGAGCAGGTTCCGCGCGATGGCTTCGCCCTGGCCGCGTTCCTCCGCGCCGATTCCCGGATAGGCTCCAGCGAGGTCGATGAAGGTGAAGATGGGCCGGGAGAACTTCTCTGCGATCTTCATTGCCCGAAGCGCCTTGCGATAGCCTTCGGGGTCAGGAGATCCGAATTTACGCGCGACTCGCTCCTTCAGAGTGCGTCCCTTCAGGTTGCCGATCACCATCACGGCCTCTTCATGAAACCAGGCCATGCCGGCAGTCATCGCCTGATCGTCGCCGAAGGAGCGATCGCCGTGAATCTCGCTGAAGCCGGTGAAGATTGCCTGAATGAAGTCCATGGGATAAGGTCGCTGCGGATTCCTTGCCAACTCCGTCTTGATCCATGCTTCTGGAAGCGTCGGCGCTGTGGTGCTGCCATGCAATATTCTGCCAGTTTCTCTTTCAGCCATATCTGAACTCAATCCTGCTTCTCTTCTGATTGTATGCGATGGAGCGTGGGGTGTCTGGTTGTTTAACCACCGGATGGTACAGCGTATCTACGTCCGCTGGCATCGTAGTTGGAATAAGATGCAGAACACCGCGAAGAAGCGAATGCTTCTACCGTAGTCACATTTCTGAAGCAGCCGATAGGCATCCAGGGTCCAGGAAGATCGTCTGCCAGAGTTGTGTTCGTAGATTCAACTACTTTATTCGGGATCGACGAATCGTTCCTTGTCCAGGAACCTCAACGACGACTGAAGCTGAAAGTGGATCCATGTTATGCCCACGTTTGTTAGCAGTCTTTTGTTTTCTTAGCTGCCTCTGTTCCGCGCAAAATACCGCCATGCCGCAAGAGTCCCTTGCCCTTGCTGCCGCGCTGGTGGATGCACCTCAGCCCTCCTTTCAGCAGGACACAACCTTAGCCAGCTCCTCCCTGCAAAACTCGCGGTATCTCCCTGTCGAAATGTTCGATGCTGTCGCACTTGGAAATCCCCACACCGAGCACTTTCCTGCAATCGAGCCTTTTCATTGGAAGGGACTTCTCCTGCAGTCCTTCGCCTTCGAGATGCTTCAGAATGCGACCCGCATCATGACGGCCGATCAGAACGATCGCCACATCCTCCTCAACAAACCCTTCTGGTCCAACTACTGGGCCTCCCTGGGGCAGTTCAATATGCGCCGCTGGAACGATGGCGACAACATCAAGGTCAACTACATCGGCCATCCCATGCAGGGGGCCATCTCCGGCTACATTCAGGTCCAGAACGATCCCCGCGGCCGCAATCTTCGCATCTCGCGCAACCCCCTCTACTGGAAGAGCCGCTACCACGCCTTTCTCTGGGAGCTCGTCTATTCGACCCAGTGGGAGATCGGCCCTCTCGGTGAAACAGCCATCTTCAACCAGGGAGGCTTCACCTATCCCATCCGCTGCAACAAACATCCGGGAACTCCCAACTATTGCGAAAACCCCAATACGATGTACACGAACAACACTGGCTGGGTCGACTTCATCATCACTCCTGTCGTCGGTACTCTGTGGCTCCTCGGCGAAGACACGATCGATCGCTTTATCTCCGACCCTCTCGTCCAGCATCACCCGAACGGCTTCGGGTACAAGGTGATCCGCTCTTCTCTCAATCCGCCGCGATCGCTGGCTAACATGCTACGTGGTCACTATCCCTGGTGGCGTGACTATGAGCACCCAGGCGAATACGAATCACCGATCCACGAACAGTTCGTGCACTTTCTATCCGAAAGGCCCGTCGAACACGCCGACTTCAGCCTGCACTACTCCGCCCTTGGCCTCCAGACCAACCACACCTCCTGCACCAACTGCCGTCAGACAGCGACAGGAGCAGGTCTTGAGGTTGGCGTCCGTCTGAGGCGATATCTCGACTTCACCAGTGAGGTCTCCATCTATCCACAGGCGAGTCCTGTCTCATCGCTGAATAAAGGCGGAACTCTGACGACGGCGACCTTTGGAGTACGCTCCGGCTACACGGGCAAGAGGTATGCGTTGAAGGTGGGCCTGGCACCGGGTTTTGCGAGCTACTCACGGACCGGCACCGATTCGTCCTCGCTGAAGCGGAACTACAACTTTGCGGCTGCGGCGACCCTCTCCGGCGATCTTCGTCTCACCGATCACTTTGGGTTTCGCGCTACAGCAGTGCAGATGCTGATTCGTTATAAGAGTTCAGAGCGCGACCCCGATGGAATCGGAACTCCGCCCCGGCTCTCCTTCCTCTCGCACGATAATTACATCAACTCGACGAACTGGGGTGTACAGGTGGGCCCGGTGTTCCGGTTTTGACGAGGTAGATCTCGCGTGAGCGGAGAAGCTATTCGATCACGCGAACCCCGCCTTGACCTACGATCTCTTCGACACGATCGATGAAGAGTCTGTCCGCCGCAACCATCACCCCCTGGGGCTCGAGCACCGCGCAGAATTCGCCGGGCTCTTCCAGATCGAGAAGGAGCTTTCCTTTGCCCGGTGCCGCGACCAAAAGCGCGTGCAGCTTATCGAGCAATGCGACATCCGGATTGTGCAAGGGGACCCTGATGCGCAGCGCCTCGGGAAGCTTGATCTTGACGTCTTCGAGCGCCTGGATATTCGAGAGTGCGAGCTTCGGGGCTGAATCCTCTTCTCCGCGAAGAACGCCGCGCACCAGCACGGGGACCTCGATCTTGAGCTTCTCCGCGAGCTTCTCGTAAGACTGCGGGAAGGCGATCAGCTCAATCTTGCCCGTAGTGTCCTCAAGCGTCGCTTGCGCGTAGAACTCGCCCGAACGCTTGGACTTCGCGACCTTCAAGCCAGTGATGACGCCGGCGATAGATATCTCGTTCTGCGGCTGCTCGTCACGCCCTCGGCGGAAGACCTGAGGCTCCGGTTTCATCTCGCACGCAGTGGCGGTGTCGACCACTTTGAGGTTGCGCAGCTTCTCGCGGTACTTATCCATCGGGTGGCCGGAGACGAAGAAGCCGAGGACCTCTTTCTCATTCTGCAGACGGGTGTGCTCATCCCACTCAGGGACGTTGGGCAGGGCCTGATCGGCGGCGGAGCCTGCGGAGGTGTCCGCATCGAAGATGCCGAAGAGGCCGTGCTGTCCCGCCGCGGCATCGCGCTGCGTTTTCTGCGCCTGCTCCATGGCCTTGTCGAGTGCGGCGGTGGTCTGCGCGCGAGCGCCGAAGCTGTCCATCGCGCCGGCCTTGATGAGTGACTCGAGGACACGCTTGTTGAGGCGGCTCAAGTCGACCTTCTCGCAGAACTCCCATAGGCTGGCGAAGCCCTGTCGGCTCTCTTTGCGCAACTCGGCACGAGCGGCGATGATCGACTCGATCGCGTTGTGGCCGACGTTCTTGATGGCCGCCAGGCCGAAGCCGATTGCGCTTCCCTGCTCTTTGCGTACAGGCGTAAAGTTTGCGTCGGAGGCCTGCACGTTGGGCGGCACGACCGGAATGTTCATCTCGCGGCATTCGCCGATGTACTTCACCACGTTTTCGGGTTTCGAGGTTTCACTGGTGAGCAGCGCGGCCATGAACTCGACCGGATAGTGCGTCTTGAGCCATGCCGTGTGATAGGCCAGCAGGGCATAAGCAGCCGAATGCGACTTATTGAAGCCGTATCCGGCAAACTGCTCCATCAGGTCGAAGAGCTGCCCGGCCTTGTTCTTGTCGAACTTCAGTGTGGCCGCGCCCGCCATAAACGTATCGCGCTGTTTGGCCATCTCCTCAGGGTTCTTCTTCCCCATCGCACGGCGCAAGAGATCGGCGCCCCCGAGCGAGTAGTCGCCAATGGCGGAGCTGATCTGCATGACCTGCTCCTGGTAGACGATGACGCCGAGCGTCTCTCTGAGGATATGCTCGAGCTCCGGGAACATGTACTCCACGGCGCGCCGTCCCCACTTGCGCTCGATGAAGTCGTCGATCATGCCGCCCTGGATCGGGCCTGGCCGATAGAGCGCGTTGAGAGCGGTGAGGTCTTCGACCGTGGTGGGCTTGTAGCGGCGCAAGACGTCACGCATGCCGCCGGATTCAAACTGGAAGATTCCGGAAGTCAGCGCACGATGAAAGACCTGCTCATACGTCTGGGCATCATCGAGCGGGACCTTGGCCATGTCGATCTCTTCACCGGTCGTCTGCTTGATCAGCTTCAGGCAGTCGTCGATGACGGTCAGCGTGGTCAGCCCGAGGAAGTCCATCTTGAGCAGACCCATCTTCTCGACCGCCTTCATGTCGTAGGCGGTGACGGTAGCATCATCTTTGGTGCGTGTGACAGGAACAAGTTCCGTGAGCGGCTTTGGCGCAATCACCACACCGGCGGCATGCACGCCTGCGCCGCGCACCAGGCCTTCAAGGCGCATCGCTGTGTCGATGAGCTCCTTGATCTTGGGATCGCTGTCGTAAGCGGTCGCAAGGGGACCATTGTCCTTCAAGGCCGCATCGATCGTGATTCCGATCGTCGCCGGAATCATCTTCGCGATGCGATCGACCTCGCCATACGGTATCTCGAGCGCGCGGCCTACGTCCTTAATAGCCGCCTTGGCTGCCATGGTGTTGAAGGTGATGATCTGCGCAACCTGGTCGTTGCCGTACTTGCGCTTGACGTAGTCGATGACCTCGCCGCGACGGTTCATACAGAAGTCGATGTCGATATCAGGCATTGACACGCGCTCGGGATTGAGGAAGCGCTCGAAGAGCAGCTCATTCTGCAGTGGATCGATGTCCGTGATCTCCATCACGTAGGCGACCAGTGACCCCGCAGCGGATCCGCGACCCGGGCCTACGGGAATGCCCTGCTCTTTCGCATAACGGATAAAGTCCCAGACGATCATGAAATAGCCGGGAAACTTCATCTGTTTGATGCAGTCCAGTTCGCTGTTCAGGCGCGACTCATAGTCGGCGATCGTCTTGCGCAACAATCCTCGTTCGCGCAGATGAGCAACGGCGGTATTGAGCCGCTTGCGCAAGCCCTGGCGGCATATCTCTTCGAAGTAGCTGTCGAGGGTGTGGCCGTCGGGGACAGGAAACTCCGGGAACGGATTGTCGACCTTGCTGAGCTTCAGATTGCAACGGTCGATGAACTGCATGGTGTGTGTGCAGGTGTCGGGATTGTCGGCGAAGAGACGATGCATCTCCTCCGCCGACTTGATGTAGAACTCCTGGGTGTCGAACTTGAAGCGATTGGGATCGTTCATGCTCCCCGCCGTCTGCACGCAGAGCAGGATCTCGTGCGCGCGGGAGTCATCGCTTGCGACATAGTGGCTGTCGTTGGTCGCGATCAGCGGAATGTTGAGTTCCTTCTCCATGCGGTAGAGAGCTTCACGAACAGGCTTGTCCGGCTCGAGCCCGTGATCCTGCACCTCAAGGAAGAAGTTTCCCTTCCCGAACATCTCCTCGAAGTGTCCGGCGGTCTTCTTTGCCTCTTCGTACTTTCCCGCCATCAGGTGCTGATTAACTTCACCTGCAAGACAGCCGGAGAACGCAATCAGGCCCTTGGTATGGCGTGAAAGGAATTCCTTTGAAACACGTGGCTTGCGATAAAAGCCGTGCAGTGCAGCCTCGCTGGTCAGGCGGACCAGGTTGCGGTAGCCTTCTTCGTTTTCAGCCAGGACCAGAAAGTGCTTGTATCCGCCAGCCATCTCTCGATGGTCTTCGGTCTCCGACAGGTAAAGTTCGCAGCCGAGGATCGGCTTGATGTCCTTCTTCTTCATTGCGTCGAAGAAATGCACGGCGCCGAAGATGTTGCCGTGGTCGGTCATGGCCGCGGCTTTCTGACCGATCTTGTCCAGGTGGCCGGCGAGTTTGTCGACGTCGCAGGCGCCGTCCAGAAGGGAGTAATCGGTATGCAGGTGTAGATGAGTAAACTCGGCGGCCATCTGTCCATGTTAAGCCCGCAGAGAGTGAGGAAAACGCGTCTCTAATTCAGCAGCGCATCTTGGCTGGTTCGCTTTCGGCGCAATGTTCTTACCGGCCTTGAAGTCGTAAGAGGTGCGGACAGGATACAGGGATTCTTCGGCTGCGCCTCAGAATGACGGACACTCCGACGGGATGAACATCGGCCTAGCCGACAAGGCTGGTGGCTAGGTTGTAGTAGAGATCCACCGCCTCCAGCAGCTCTTTTTTTGCGATCTTCTCGTTCGGGGTGTGGGCGACGTGAATCGATCCCGGCCCCAGCAAAAAGGGCTCTCCCCACTCCGTCAGAGAGGGGATGTCCGTCGTGAACTTCGCGACCATCGTGGGTAGATCGCCGACTTTGCGCATTCGCACAAAGGGAAGGTCGAGCGAGAAGGTGACCTCGGCTCGATCCCCGACTGTCTCCAGGATGCTCTGCCTGGTCTCGTCCGAGGGTCCAACCAGACGGATCAACAGATGCGCCTCGGCGTTGTCTGCGATCACATTCGGAGCACGGCCTCCCTGTAGGAGACCGATATTCAGGGTCGATGGACCGATCTCCGGCTCGACCGGAAGCTCGAGCGCAAGCACGTCGTGCAGCGCTTCGATTAACTTGTCGATTGCCGACTCTCCAAGCTCCGGATAGGCCGAGTGCGCCATCTTTCCCTTCGCGCGAATCTCCACACGCAGTGCGCCCTTTGAGGCGAGGGCCAGGCGGCTATCTGTCGGCTCTCCGTTGATGAGAAACTTCGATCCCCGGGGATGAAGATTCGCCTCTCTTGCTCCCGCCGAGTCACGCTCCTCACCGACGACGAACAGCAGGCC
>Ga0193742_1000706_pt1 | contig 21494 bp, 21 predicted proteins | sample L2c1metaG_FD_165511 | JGI IMG/M metagenome (GOLD analysis project Ga0193742, IMG submission 165511) | Soil microbial communities from a riparian zone of the East river system, Colorado, United States - L2c1 | ecosystem: Environmental > Terrestrial > Soil > Riparian zone | place: USA: East River... | reverse complement strand
CCTGGGTATTGTACAATCTAACTGTACTTTGTACTACTATCACTCAATACGAATTGTCAGGCAGGGTAGATAAACGGATCCAAATCTAATCTGTCTTCTGTAATCTTTCCTTGGGCAACTGCATGGATTTAGTACCATAGGATCTAATAGTCTTCTAGAACAAAATGAAATACTGACGTTCATCGAATATGATATGGGTTTTAGAGGTACTTCTGAACTCATTGCAGATTGTAAAATAGAGCTGCGGTTGTCAAGGACATGAATACAGGAGCCCTGACGGAGAAATTGATCGGTGATAGATTGACGGATCCGCGTGTGAAGAGGCAGTGAATTCTACGGGTCTAAGCGAATGTTGGGAGCAAGGCTAGTGGTGCCGGTTATTCGGACTCATCCAATGGTGATCAAATATGGATGACCTGTTGAGAGAAACAACTGAACTGATTCTGTGGTACCGGTCGAGGCAATATGTATAACTGAATGTAATAGACAAGTACAAGGCATCGGCAGAGCTGGCCAGCCACTGGTTGCAGCGAAATTGCTGTCATCGGAGGTCCATTCAACGGACGGCCGAGATTCTTTGTTCTTCTCATACCACCATGGCTAGCTCGGGCAGTCCAGTCCCTTGGACGCCTGCCCCATGCTGTCAATATAGGCCCTTCATTGGGCAAGGCTCTCAAAGCCGGGAGCTGAAGGTCTTCCCTGCTTACCACGGCCATCATGAAACGATTAGAACCTCCCTGAATGCGACTTCGCTGTATGTTCTTAGTGTATCTTATTCTCTAGCTCACGATAATTGACGTTTGTCCCTCAGTTAATCAAGCCACCATCGATTGGATACTACCAAACCTGCTGCCATGAAGGTCCAGACGAGCGCCGATAATACCAGGGTGGTAGCAGAATATCCCAGCGCTCAGGTATGTAGATCTTATCATTATATTTTCAATGGGTCTGACCGTTGTATTAATCTGGAGAAGCCCATATCTTACTCATGTTCGCTGAAAAACTGGGCTCTTTTGTGAATCTTCATTATGATCGGAAGACAACCGCATCTCCTCGTTCGTCACGTACGCTCGCCTTTCCTTGACACATTAACAAGGCGCTCAGTATTTTTTTATTATCTACAGTTGCCTCCATACCTGCGCCCACAACTGCTCCCCAAACACAGAAGTCAAGTAGAGGCAAAGGAAAACAATGTCAGGTCATCGACGAATTAGAGCGTGAACTTCTTGGCTTGGATGAAGACGCTGAAGGAGAAGTAGACATTAGTATGATGCTCGTACCGACACCCCATTGCTCGTAAAGAAGAGGAAGAGGAAGAAGAAATAATTGGACCCCCAAAGCCTTCTTCTCCTGTGCTTTTGGCCACCAAAATCTAGTCCAGTAAAGCCTATACCCAAACCTCGTGTTGAAGCGAAAGTGCCAGTCGCTGCATTTCAACCTCCACGGCAAAAACCAATACTAACACCACCTCCACCTCCACCTAATGCTGTTCCAATTGTCCCAGTTCCCTCATACCTGCGCCGCCTCGTCGAAATAGTGCCACCAGCAGCATTGCCTGCATCATTATCCTTGCCAACATCTACGCCAGCTTCGCATCCACTGTTGGGTCAATATGAATCTGACGAAGAGGAGTGGGATGAAGTGTCTACTGCCAACCTAGCTTCAGCTTCTTTGGCCCCTTCCAATTCCAATTCCAATTCTAACACTAATTACAACAGATTGATGTAAATGCATTCAAGCGGGAGTTGAATGAACATATGGAGGTGGTGGATGATTCAGATGATATTTTTGAGGGTGATCAGGGTTCTTGCCGTCGAGTCGGAACCGGAATTGCAGGATGAGCGAGGAGGAGTATTCGAGCAGTGACGATGATCGATTGAGGTGTAGGTACTTGGGTGTGGATGCGTAGAGGTGCATGGAAATGAGAACAAGGTAGATGATGTGCAGGTAGCGCATGACTTAGGTGGGAGGAGAGTACAAGAGGCTGCTGATAACGAAGAATCAATTCCTCGCATTCCACCTTGCTCTTTCAGACAAGGCGTACTTCGGGTAGCTTCATCGCTAGCGCCATGGTCTCTCTCACATGAATATCAATGGCTTATAGGTGCGCAGAGAGAATAGGTTGGGAATGAAATAAAAGATAAGTTGATCCTAGACTACATAGTTACAAACTGGCTCGACCTGATGAGCGTACTCGCCCTATGAGTCACAATGTGTGGTGTAATACGCTTGAAACTCAACTTTGAATCGTTCACAGTGTCTGTAGTGGGCAGGGAAAAGCTTGGAAGTGCAATGGAACGATGCTAGATACCTTTGCTCGTAAAATTTCGCATGAATGAATTGATGAGATTCAGCATAGATCACACGCACAAGTAACTTTATTCCATAGCAAAGGTATAACAGAGCAAGCTAAAGCTGACACCTGTGATCGGCTCTTGCCGATCACGAGCCGCGACCTGACCTGACCATTTTGGTTCGAACCCGAACCGTGCTAATAAACGCCCACTAAAAATGTCAAAACGATCACTGTCGCCGTCACCGGGAGGTGCACTGGTCAAAAGAGCGAAGGCTACACCACCTCCCAGCAACCAAATCGCTATATCTTCTTCAAATGACGACCGAAATAAAGGACTTATTCGAACAGTTCAACGAACGAGCAATCTAGAAGCACCCATCGTCAGTCTTGCTGGAGCACATTCGGTATGTGTACCTCTTTTTTTGTTTGATTCTTTATGTATATATTAAACGGCACGTTATATAGGGTGAAATTTTGAGTTGTAGATTTGACCCAACAGGTCAGAATATTGCAGCATGTTCCGCCGACCGAAGTATATGTAGGGATCGTCTTTTTTTTTTTCCGCCACCTCCCCTTGTTTTCAAAATCTGAATCACCTTCATTCCAGCTCTGTGGCGTACATACCCGCCCAACACAAACTACGGCCTTCTCTCAAGTCACGCAAAAGCGCCTATCCTTGACCTGCAGTGGTCTCTCTCCTCACCCTTACTCTATTCCGTCTCTGCAGACCATACTCTATGTCTCACAGACGTGACGACCGGCCAACGTATCCGAAAAATTCGCGCACACCGTGAAATCATCAATGCTCTCGATCGTACCATGGCCACTGGTTCAGGAATCGAGTTGTTGGCTACTGGATCGGACGACGGCACAGTCAAAATATGGGAGGGCGGAGATGAAGCTGGGAAACAACCTGTGGCGACTTTCGACGTTGGCTGTCCTGTAACGTCTGTGTGCTGGGGTATAGATGGGAATAGTGTGTATATTGGTGCGATAGACAATGAAATTCATGTATGTTTCCTTCCCCACATATATCTACATCATGCGATTACCTGATGCTCTATTGTAGATTTACGACCTCCGCAAGAGCGAGCAAGTGTCTACGCTTACAGGGCACATAGATACCCCAACCTCGCTTGCTCTGTCACCAAACGGAAATTATCTGCTATCCCCCTCCTTCTCGTCACAAACGATTGTATGGGACGTACGACCCTTCTCGCCTACCCCATCACGGATACACCGTGTACTGCAGGGCGCACCAGCTGGTTTCGAACAAACTCTACTGAGAGGGGCTTGGAGTAAAGATGACGGTGGCGGACGGGTTGCTGTAGGCGGTGCTGACAGAATGGTGTGTATCTGGGAGATGGAAACTGGCAGACTGTTATACAAGGTTTGGCTGACGTCTTTATGCCCACTGATCAATGATTCTCATGTTGTGTAATAGCTTCCCGGCCACAAGGGTACTGTTACATCCGTCGATTTTCATCCCAAAGAACCAATTAGTATGTCAACAATATCTATTTTATTTTTTCATTACAAACTAAAAACGGTGCGTTATCTTGTAGTTCTTACTGGCAGCAAGGATGGTACAATGATATTAGGAGAGATAGAAGCAGGGCTTAAAGTTGCCATATAACCAGAGTTTGTATGCCCCTTGTATCTAGCCTGAACGTTATTCCAAGGCAGATGATTATATATGTTGGGATTACGGGGGACAGAGATTCCGGTCTGTAAGTTACACAATGCATATATTACGTTGTGGTTGGGATAGATTGTACAGAAAGAAATAAGTGTGCCAGGGAAGTAATGATGTGTATTTCTCCATAGTGCTAGGACTTTCCTTAAGCGATATAGGCGAATGTGTCTTTTGAGCCATCGACACGCTCCATGTATTCTTTCTCGAGGAGGGTTTCGATCGCCTGACGAGCCAAAAGAATCAGCCCAGATTGAGAAAAAAATATTTTTTTAAAAATTGCCTACTTTCTTGATGTCAGGAATCTTTGGTGCGAAGCGTTGAGAAATCTGCGAAATGACTTCTTGGATCAAAGCCTGGTTTTTCATCGTCTTTCTAGCTTTCATAATTCTAAAGTGTGGGGGGGTGGAGAGGCAAAAATGAGGCCAAAAATCCGGAAGACGGGTAAAAAAAAAAAAAGAGATGCAGCCATACCTCACAATGGTGGCTTGAATAACATACTTGCGATCCTCGTCGACAGCCTTCAGGACATCGGCAGATTCGGCTTTGACTTCAGCTTTGATTGGCAAGTTTAAATTGACTCTGATTTTCTTTGACTTGAAGCCTTTTTAACCCAGATGAAGATGAGCTTCGTGTGACAATTCAAGAAATAGCACTTACTTGGGTTCAGATCATACTGTTGTTGTTCATCGTTGATCAGAATCTTTGCCTTCACCAACACAGCCAAGACTTGACACAAAATATCTTTGGATATCGAAGTTGCAGTAACCAGTTCTTCCAAATTCATCGTGTCGTTCTGGTTGTACTGAAGTAACACAGCCATTTGGTACGAGCTCGTCATCAGGATGTATTTTTGATTGAGGTAGTTGGTTCGTAACTCGTTCTTGGAGTAATTCCACAACCACGTCAACTTGCGACCAGAGTGTTTAGTTTGGTAGTATTTCTGGAATCTGTCGTATGTTGGGAGGATTTCCACTGGGATGACAAAGTCGTGAGGTGGTGGGTTCAGTGGCCAAAAGTTGGTTCCAAGAACCATGATACTAAAGGTAATGTCCATATCATCGTGGTTTTGAGACATACGATCCTTGAATGAGTCGGTAAGATCTTTGCTCAGACTCATGTCTGTTTCCGAGGCAGGAAATCAGTGAGGTTCGCGAAGATCAAAAAATAGATGGGCTTTACCAGTGAACATTCGTTGGAGCTTGTTGGTGTATTCGAAACCGCAAGCCTCTTTCAATTTGGAAATCATGCTGGCTTCACTTTCGTCTGATGCTGAGACACCGTGGATCAAACGCTTTGAAAGCTTGGTCGTATAGAATGTCTGGAATACGTCTTTGTCTTCCAGATACTTGAATAAAACCATCTAAAGATGGAGATGAGAAGGTGGTCGCAGTTTGCACCAAAGCCGACGGGACATACAACACGGTTCAAAGCACCCTCTAGGTCGTTCTCTTCTGCCATCTTATTGTTCTTGCGGAGAAGCAAATCAGCATGTTTGGCAATCAGTTCAGGAGATTTTGTAGAGGATGATCCAGTGGCAGCATTGCGATTCACAAAATCTCTGCAGGCCTTGTCGAGACTGGCGGCAAAGCCAGCTTCGCCTTTGAAGCTCCTGTTGACGATCTCCGAGTTCTTTTGATGAACCTCGAGCAATGCATCCACGTATGCTTTGGGTTCAAGGGCATCAACATTGGCACCTCCTTCACCAACCAGTTTCGAGATCGCTGTTGATCCAGCTTGCTTGACATGTCCCTCGAACTTCTTCCTCAGAGGATCCAAACCATCAGGAATCCGTGATAGCAGTGAATACATTCGTTGTAGATCTTCATCCTGGTCGAAATCGAGGAGGGTTTGGAAGCTGTCCCATAGGAGTTCACCGTGCTCGCGAATGAGAACATTTTCACATTTACTGACTAATTCTTTACGGGTTTTGGTATGCAAGTAACGTTCGACGCGATTTTCTTCTTCTCGAAGTCTTTCCTCTGCCTTCCTGAGGTAGTCTGGGACTGAGTTTTCAGCAAGGAAGGTGTCTGATTCTTTCTTGTAATATTGCTCAGTGGCTGAGATGAAAGGACTTTCGAATTGTTCTTTGTAGACGTCGAGGCATTCCTTGTTGGGATCACTGATATCCAGACCCATGGACACGAATGAATCTACAACTTTCTTCACTAGGCCTTGATCAATGAGGTCGCCATTTCGTTGTTGAGCAATCAGACGCAGAGTGGCTGTAGCAAGCTTGGCATTGTCTTTTTGGATATGCAGGAAGAAATGTTCTTTCCATTGAGACAGGGCAAGCTATGTTCTAAATTAATACGATGAAAATGCTGAATAAAAAGAGGCAACACACTGTATAGACTTGGAAAACCCCTTTCTTTCCTTCATCTCTCTCACGTTTGACCCAGTATCGGTTCAGATATATGAATAATCGGTTGAGAAAATTCGCGCCCGTCGTGTACCGGTCCCACTCCGACGCATAATATCGTAGGAGATCAACATCTGCGAGTACTTCTGTTTTCTGAACATTCAATCAGCTAAAAAAAAATCGAAGAATTGACATCCACAGACTTGTAGCATGCCTTGAAAGTGTCGTATAAAGTATTCACTGAGCTTATTGTACAAATCGGAGCCCACGAGATTGGCACCCGCTAAAAGGTTGTGAATCAGTTTCGTGCTTGGGATCGAAGGCGCATATGAAACGTACAGCGGTTTCCATCTAGCCTCCCATGCATTTTTGTGGACGTGCAGTAGTTGTAAACGGTTGTATAAAGGTTAGTGTAGCCTGTAAAAGATAGACCCTCTTCGATATTATTCATGATATGGTCTACACCTGCACTGAGGAATGTCCAAGTCTCGTCAAGATCTGCTGTCTTGGAAGGCATGACTGCGAAGGCATTATTAGAAGTGGCCGGGGCTGAAGGGGTTGGGGCTGAAGGAGCCATGGGTGGTCGTATGGTAAATGTTTGTAATAAGTGGTACTCAAGGCGTGACTCTGACTCTCTCTAATATAACGGTACCGTCCCACGCACCGCGTCTCATCGTCCACTAACTTTGAACAATCTCATGAACAACGAGAGCTTTGTATTCAATCATCACGATGAAAGATTCTTACCCCCGCTCCACGTGTAGGGGTGGTATAAACTTTATTGCGGGTGTTGGTTCAACTTCTTGGGCGTCTATTGAAACGTTTCCCTTGCAATCGCCGAGAATCCATCGATAAAGCTGCACATTTTGCCATATAGCTTCTTCAAGGTTCATTCAGCTCCCCAGTTATCTGTTCCACCAAAATGGCACACCCTGTGCTTTGGCCAAAGAAAACCTTTTTCTATCCTATAGGAAATACAGCACCATCATGTTTTACTCGCGACCTACCTCCTGAGACGGATGCAGACATTCTCCTGCTTGGATGTGGCGATGCAAGAAGTATCCTGTATACAATACATTCCGACCATGGTGCATGTAAGAGTGCCTTGCTTTCGTAGATGTGTCTGTTCTGATCAAAGGTCCAAAGTTGGTAGAAAGCTGGATTTTACATGTTGTGACGCGGAGCCAGCCGTCTTAGGTTTGAAATTTATCATCCCACTCCAAAGGCCCATGCTGAATACCTACGTAAGCTCGTAACATCCTCCTGTTCACCATGATCACAGATGGTGAACCTTCTCTCGCCATTTGGTCTATATTCTATCACTTTTTTCTTGACGACGCCTCACTTGGAATTCTCCTGGGACAGTGTCGAAAACTCGTTCAGTTTTCTATTGATATGCAGACCTGGAGTGCATCAAGATATGGGACCTTCCTACGTTTTTGTACTGAAGATTCTTTGGCTGAAATTCGACGTCATTGGGTCCTTTACCTCGAAATGGAGACCATGCCAGCCCGAGAGAAAACTCTTTTGAAGAATAATTTCATTTCCGGCATGGAAGTTGTCAAATCTAAATTCGCCGCCGTCCATACTGCTGCGTTTGCAGCGGGTCCGCTCTCCCTCGAAATGTTTAATCTAGCTCCCAAACATTTTAGAGAATTTTGGTCGACAGGTGTCACTGTTGGCATATCAGCTCAAAGCAACTCTTATCCACATCTCAACCCAACATTCGTCCATTCAGCTGCTGGTACGAAGTTTAACGTGCATTATGGGACCGACCCACTGGCTTCGTTTCATCTTGCCCCCATCCTCACCTCAATCAAAGATGTCCAGACACCATCATCCATCGGTCTAAAGGACCTGGTAGAAGGGGCGAGGCAACAATTTTTCTCCCTGTGTTTATCTTTCAAAAGTCGAGTTTCTCTTGAACCATCCGCAAGTCTCACTATACGTTTCTTTGTCGGCGACGCTCTAGCCTTTTGTCACGCCCTACATTACTGTGGCGATGCGAATCTAACGGAGACAGGGATTTACGCTTACCCCTGGGGTGGTTTACAGATTGATTTCAATGTTCAAGATTACACCCAAAACCTCACGCCAAGAGCTCCTCTGACCTTCAATGTCATCGACACGTCTAATCTTACCGATCATCTCGGTCTCATCAATATACTGCTCCTCACTGTCCCTCTTCTCCAGCGAAACCCGTCATCCTCAATTTACACTGATACTCTTCTAAAGGGCCCGAGAGGGCCATCAAGCTTGGCTGGCAAAGCTTGCGCAGACATCCCTACACTTGCCCTTTTTTTAGGCGTTGCTCCGTCGCCATACCTCTCTCACTTCACATCACGTTCAGGTAAACACTGTCTGCCTTTATCAGAGGATTCTCAGTTACCCCAGCTGATATCCTGGAAGTACCCCTTTTCTGCGATTCCTGGTACAACAGACGACATGCAGACTTCAAGCACGGTGATGCGGCTAGTGTGTGACGCGAGAAATGTGGCTGCGTTTCTTTTTTCGGTTTACTGCAAGATGTTCGCAGATGAAAATTCGATGGAGATGCTCAAAAACCCTCTCATCGCAATGCAGAAGTCATTTATAATCCATTATACTCGCATCAGCTTCGTTGCCTTGCTTGGATTCGTGAAGGCAAAGGCCCCAGCTGATTGGGATCAAACCATAAAGTTCTCCATGGACTTGGTCGCGTCAAATACTTCGTCCATGATGGGGCTTCATTACTATCAGGATCTCATTTGTCAACTCCACCTCCGTAACCTCCTCACTATGGATACACTGAAACCTAGTTATTTAGAGAAGCTGAGGAGTACTCAGGATCGGTTCCATGGATGGAAGGACGTTCCATCTGTCGTTTGTGTAGTGTTGAAGGTGCCTCGCCGGAATATCAAGATCCTAGAAGACATGGATCCAGACAAGATCCTTACACCATCGTTGGAATGCCATACTACCGGGCCAAACTTTGACAACATTCACTCTTCTCTTCAGTTCGTTTTTGGAGATATGCAAAGATCAGTTCGCATGGGAGAATCTGTCGTTGAGATCCTAGAAGATCGTAAAGGATGGAAAGGCAGTTCAGACCTAATAGTAACGTTCTACATGCCTTCGTGGATGCTCCTTCGTGAGTCGAAAGGTGTCACGATCAGTCTTCACGTCCACGTCAGCCCAGGTAGTATGGCTTTGTTGCATGCAAAACTAGGCATGTTTCTCACAATATATTCAACGACTCTGATGGATACCGAACGTCTGCAACTTGTCCGTGAACGGCCAGGAAACGCTGGGGAGCTTGATCGTCTTCGTACCATGCCCTTTGTCCCGAAATCCACGAGCAAAAATGCAACGGAGGTACGGACTACAGTAGGATTCGATAAAAGTGGGAGAAATGCGTCCACATTGACAATGCGACATGTCATCACAGCACCAGATGTTCAAAAGTCCTTGTCTAACCTGGCTTTGGTTACGACGAGACCTGTTTCTGATTCTGCCTTAGAGGTAACTTTCGACGGATACAGACATTTGTTCATCAACCCTTTGGCTGTTCGTGGTGGTCAATCCAAAACAAGAGTTGCTCGTAAATCATCCTACATTGAGGTATGTCAACTTATCTGTTCATGTACAGAGTTTCTTTAACATGATATAAAACTAGGTGGAGACTCCCCTTAGGTCGGATTACGAAAACTTCTTGGACTTGTCACTAAGTCCTTTCCCGATCTCGCGCGAGGGTCAACTTTTCAACCCTCTCAACATTCATTATCTCAATCTCAATCGTCTTCCAGCACTAAAGCTACCAGTGAAGCACGAGAAACTTCAATGGCTGCCTATCCATCTTGGCTTGACGTTGTCTGAAAATGAAAGGATCGCCAGAGGAAAGTCTACACAACAGGAGCGGGGAACATTAGTCAATCTTAAAGAAAGTATTGCGGCAGTCTTCATTAAATGGGCTGGGGTGGAGAAGGGCTTTGAAAAAGGACGGTTTATGCCTCTTAGTCTCAGCAATCCGACTTCCGGAGTTGGAAACCACACATTGATCTTCGTCAACGACATACGCCTCGATCTGGGTTCTCACACGATTGTTGCAGATGCTTGTGTAGTTCCTCTATCCGAGAAAAACTTGCCTAAGCTCTACCCAGCGCTGAAGAGCATCGCTCGTCGCACCTTGACCGAGATCTTTACACTTGATGACGAAACCAGGCTTTGGAAATTGCTCCTACCCGCCCTTGCCGAACGATGCCGTACCTGGAAACACCTTCCGACTTGTGAATACCTGCTCAAGGGCATACCAGCTTGTATGGAAGGCTTCGAAGAAAGTCCGCTCTGTAGCTGTGGCAAGGGAAAGGACCTTGGCAACTTTGGAACGAGGCATGAATGGAAGGAATTTCATTCGGAGGCGACAAGAATCGCCTTGAGCCCACTGTTTTCTTCGTCATCCATGGAATCTTCAATGGCGTCCCTGAAAGCCGACTTGGAGAACGCCAACACCGGTTCTTCCTCTTTGATACTTCCGTCAGTATCCACATCTTCTACTCAATGTGCCAACTGTGGTGGACCTGGACACCCGACGCTCCAATCCTGCGGTGCTTGCAAACAAACAAAGTACTGTTCTCGTGCGTGTCAGAAGAGTCATTGGAAAACGCACAAGTTGCAATGTTCTTCTGACTGATTTTTGTCGTTCTAAAATGCGTCATGTCCCATAATAATAGCCTTCCAACATCCGAAAATCCTTGTTTATAAATTCACCGTGAAACCCCCGTTCTTCATTGACAGAAAAAGAATTTCGATCGTGATCAGGAAAACTTTAAATTTTGGTATAACTTGCAATGTCATATTTGACTCATTGAGTAAGTAGCATGAAGTTCAATGGTGCAATTTAGAATTTTCGTGATGCGCAGGGATCTGGGGCGGTTGGGGGCTTTTCATGGTTGGGACTAAGCGCGGGGGTAAAAAGAGCCTTGACCTTGTCCCCGACCACCTTCAAAATGCACGCAGCCTCACTGGCAAACCCGGGAGCACCTGGGTGAGGTGATGCAACCGCGCCTTGCAAGGAAAACACCATCAATGCGACGAGAGCGGGAACAACATTATCTAAAGTATACTTGTGAGAAAAAAAAAAGAAAAAAAGATTAGAACAGGATGCATCTGCACACACCTTCGAGTCCATCGGTAAGCTGCTAATATGGGTGGTCAGTTTATTTGTTGATAGTATGAGGTGTTGCCAAAAGGATTTGGGGATTCAAGCTGAGGAAACGAGCGTTTTGCTGACCCCGTTTTTATACTGAAATCGTATAGAAACATTAAACCAAATGCGTGTGGATGATTGGAGGGAGGCGATCCAGTAGCCCCCTAAAACCAGCCATATTGAGAACTATCATTATGAACCGAAATGGAAGCTCTGTACAAAACCGATGAGAAGTCCTAGTCAGTAAGTTCACAAAGGGGCAGAAGGAGTCAACAGACTGTCGGGACTGCGGCGGTTCTCTTGGGCATTATATAATTTGGTATTTAGTATTTAGTATTTCTGTGCATGGTGATGTTGCCCAATACATCGATATCTCGAATCGTTAGGCAAATGTAAGCGATGTAGAACTGTTGAGAATTCGCGCGCACCTAGTCAATTCGAAGATACAAATATATCTGGCGGAATTCTGAGTTCAAGCTAAATTTGGCCTCGGAAGTTGTATGGGGTGTTGAAAACCATAAAAATCACATTGGCAATTGTCCTTCTCTAAATAAGAGACTACATCACCCCTGTTTATGAATTCACTGTGAGACCTCATTCTTCATTTACAGAAAAGAACCTGGAAGTGCATATGCATAATATATTGGACAGGAAGCATAGAGAGTAACTATAGAGCAGGAAAACTGTACTAACGCTAAGAAACTACATATTTCGTGAAAACATAAACGACATAAAATAGGTAAGTCACCATGAATCTACATCTACAAAGTCTTGAGTACAAATTAATTAAGGGGCAGCTGGTGAATTGGCAGGGGGAGCGGGTGGCTGGACTGGTGGTTGGACAGGGGCAGCTGGTGGATTGATTGATGGTGGGACGGGGGCAGCTGGTAGATTAGCTGATGGATTGACAGGGGCAGGTGCATTGGCAGGGGTGGCTGGCGCGTTGGTGGCTGGTCCATTGGCAGGAGTGGCTGGTCCATTGGTGGCTGGTCCATTGGCAGGAGTGGCTGGTGCATTGGTGGCTGGCGCATTGGCAGGAGCAGCAGGTAGTTTGACTGGTGGATTGACGGGATCTGCTGCTAAGGGAACAGCGACGCCGGGAGCATTGGGACGATTGGTACCTGAAGGCGCGGGCGACGCTGCAGAAGTAGAATCACTGGGGACTGCGCTAACATCGACCGCAGCTGCTGCGGCGACAGGTGTAGCAGTAGAGGAGGGCATAGAAGAGCTGCTCGAGGGAGCGGTGGGAGCTCTAGTGCTCGATCCAGTAGGATCGAGAGCAGCTGAAACTTTTTCGATGACGGACTTGACCCTGGCCATGTCTTCTGGACTGATGTCCTGGACGGAACCCACGTCCTTAACATTGAGAGGTTTCTTTCCGAGCAAGCCGAGTACGTCGTTGACAATTGGAGCCAAGATGTCGCTGATATCGGGGACTTCGAAACGCTCCGCTGAGTTGTTTTCGACGTCAGCGCGGGATATCTAACAGCGTGGAGACAGAGAAAACTTACGATAAACTGGACTCCTTTCCACGATCCTGTCTGACCTACTCTTGAGAGTCGTCCCTGGTGAATGGAGTCCACGCGATATGCTGCCACCACGATGAAAAGACAAGTGGTGATTGCTGGAAGAACTCGCCAAGCCAGTTTCTCCGGGTACAGTTGGCGCAGCCAAGCTAGAAGAGGACGATGAAATAGCCAAAGTGGCGAGGAAAAGGGAGGAACTAGAAGGTAATTTCATGATAAAAGAATGAGAATGAAAGAAGTATGTAGATGAAAAGAAATAAAATGTGGTCAAAGACGTCAACGTCTGAGGAATGATGAAAGAAGAGAGAAAGGAATGAGATAAGTTCATACTGAGGAAAAGGGTAGGGACTTTATACTTGGGGACGGGAGTGGTGCTTTCTTTTCGATAGCGAAATGGTGTTAGACACGCAATACAAATTCAGGCTTATTTCAACTCTGTACGTGGACTGGACTCGGAACGTCCAAGCCTACGCGTTATCTCGCGATAGACACCGAATATAATGGGTACCTTCCACATAATCAATATATCTTATGTTCAAAATTGCTGAAAACACGTAGTCAATCGCGGCGATGAGACCAGGGGGGTGGCAGAGCGAAAGACTCACTGCTGTGGTGAATAGATAGATTAAACTTCCGTTCTTTTGATCTCGTCCACTGGCGACGGGCAGTAGACTCGATTGAAACTCGGGTGGCCCGCCAAGCCCTTTCCTCAGGACGTGTCAAGATTTCCAAAGTAGCATGCTTTTCAGAGTTAAGATAGGTTTAAATAATTGTTTTTTTAGACCAAACAGCCTATGAAGGAGACCGAGGCATTTTAGTGGGGCGTCCAACTTGAGTGCTGAGCGTTAACGTTTCAGCGCTCAGGCTGTACCAGTCGCGACCCAGCGTACACCACCAAGCCTGCCTAGGTCATTTCGTGATCGGTATATCTATAATGAGCGGTACATTACATGTAACATAATGCCAAATACAGCTAAGTCATGAGTAAGTTAATCAAATTTTGAATGAACGGTGTTAGGCTACATGGAAGCTATGAACAACTATGTAGCATAGCTTTTTTTCATACTACATTTTACGTATTTACTATTTTATACAAGATACCATCAACCAAAAACGAGCCACCCCCGGGCCCACCCCCCCAAAAGAATTGAGACACTTGCCTAAACGAGATTGGATGGGTATTGGAAATCCTCCAGCCCAACAAAGTTTTCCTTGATGCTTCGAGCGCTAACAAATCGGTAGAAGATGCTGACACTCCCAGCCTTGTCGTTGGTCCCACTGGCGCGTGCGCCACCAAAAGGCTGTTGTCCGACTACCGCACCAGTGCACTTTTCGTTGTAATAGACGTTGCCGGCAGAGTTACGCAACTTGTTAGTTGCCGTCAGGAGGGCGTGACGATCCGCAGCGAAACTATCACATTTTATTTACAGATTCAGCAAGAGATGAAGAATGCAAGTAAAAGGAAAACGACTGACATGGACCCTGTAAGAGCGTATTCAGTGGTATTGTCGATCAGCTCAAGAGTTTTTTCAAAGTCTTGGTCTTCAAATACGAATACCTAGTAGTAATCAAATGATTATGAGTTGTTCAAGGGGATCCATATATAGACGAACAGTGACGACGGGACCAAAGATTTCGTCAACAAGCGTGATAGATTTGGCATCTTGGCTGAGGATGACAGTGGGCTGGATGAAGTATCCTTTGGAGTCGTCGCCTGCCAATTGGCGCTGGTGATCAACTTATGAAAAAGGCTGGTGAGGTTGGTGGCAACATACCTGATCCCCCAATGAGGATTTCACCGCCAGCATCTTTGGCCTTTTTGATATAGCCCAATATCCTGTCGAATGCAGGTCGACCGCTATGGTTTCAATTTATGAGTAACCAGACATGGGAAACGAGAATAAACGAGACATTTACATCACAGGTCCCATGAAATTACTCCAGTCATGGTGAGGTCCTACTTTGATTTTGGCAATCTCAGCTAAAAATTGCTCCTTGAAACCTCCATTCCAAACGGATGAGGAGACATAGAGACGCGAAAGTGCAGAACATTTCTGGCCTAGTCGCCAGAAAATCAGTCCAAGATCAAACATAATTGCATCCGAACAAATTTAACCTTGGTATTCAAAAGCGCCCCGCACGCTCTGTATCACGGCATTCCTGATCTCTGCCGATTTGTGGATAATATGGAAGTTCTTTCCACCCGTCTCACCCACAATCCTGGGGTAACCTCGATACTTGTCCAGGTTCGTTGCGATATCTTTCCATAACTTTTTGAACACAAAGGTGCTTCCGGTGAAATGGAGTGCAGCAAAGTTTGGATGGTTGATGGCTTGAGCTACAACCTCCGGGGGAGGTCCAGGGACGAACTGGATGACACCAGGTGGGACACCGGCTTCAGTGAATATTTGATGAACAAGATAGTTCGAGTAAGTGGCAGCAGGTGAGGGTTTCCAGACAACGACATTGCCTACAAGGGCGGGCGCTAAAATGATAGCATTAGCTTAAGCATCGGCCGACGCAGAGAACAAGGACATACTGCCAGGTAGGTTGCCACCAATGGCAGTGAAATTAAAAGGTGAGACAGCAAGCACAAATCCTTCCAAAGCACGATATTCGACGCGACTGAAAAATGCTTAGATATAGCTTGATGTACCTTGAATAAAAAAAAAGTAGCCTTACTTCCATGCCCCAGCGCTATTTTTGGAAGGTTGTTGGGCATATAGTTCTTCTACAAACTTGACGCCAAACCGTAAAAAGTCGGTCAACTACCCATGGCCCCCCCACTCAGGTTAGTCCATATGATCCAGCTCAATCAATACTTTAGACGTACTTCTGCTGCAGCATCAATCTCAGCTTGCCATGCATTTTTTCCTTGGCCCAAAATCGTAGCAGCGATAAGCTTGTATCTATATTTTCCGCTGACAAGATCTGCAGCCTTCAGGAAAATGGCAGCACGATCGTTCCAAGGCAGGCTTTCCCATTTTTCCTTGGCGGCGAGTGCACCATCGATGGCTTTCGCGACGGTAGCTTCATCTGCCTCGTGGTAGGTGCAGAGATGACGGGCGTGATCATGAGGCAGGGGTTGTTTTGCGATGTTGCCCGTCTTGACCTAAGAGAGGGCCTCGGATCTGGGCTAGCAGACAAGGATCATAAGAATAAACATTTACCTGTAGGCCGTTTATGATGCAAGGCACCTCAAATGGGAGTTCCTGTTCCATTTGAGCGATAGTTGCAGCCAAGGCATGACGTTCTGCAGAACCGGGTGCATAAGATTTCTACATTCCCGAGGGGGGGCGGCATGACGAGTGAGAGGGAGAATTGGTATACAACGATGATGCACTCACCATCGGTTCATTATCGATCGCTGGAACTTTGAAGGTGGCTAGCTGCGGTGTGGCCATTGATGGTGTTTCAGAGGAAGGAGCGTGAGTTTATTTATTCGATAACGATGACTGTTTGTGAGAATCCGAATAGCCAAGCTGATAATCGGAAGGATCTTGAAGCTTTGCAAGGTGTGAGCTTTGAATGGATGGATGCAATAAATGATTAATAGATTACTAAATTATTACTACTACTACTACTACTATCTTATTAGATTAAATAAATGTGTCCACGCGCTCTTCTATATTGTAGCCGGAAGTTCGTCAATGCGTCCTTTCAAATCACGCAAAAATTTCCACGAAGCTAGAACACTCTCAGCACACCGAGCGCAATCTGCCGCCCTCGCTGCCTTGTACAAAAAATCCATCCCAAAAATAACATCCGTCGTCGGCCTCACAGCCAATTCCGCCTTGGCTGCCTTCTCAAATTCGAACCACCACTTGGGTGAACCATGGAAGGTATACACAGACCCGTTACATTGCATACATTTGATGTTCTCTGGTATCCGGATGAGTTCTTGAGCGGCTCTTGACCGCTGATGATGGAAGTTGCGGAGATGGTGATAGGCGTATCCGGTGATGAATTCCAAATCATCAATGTGAGGTTCATCAAGTAAGTTTATGCCTAGCGTATATTGCGAAGCGAGCTTCATCTCTTCGTCAAGTTCATAGCGGCAAGCCAAGGCGTATACGCGGATGGGAGATGTTTGTAACCAGTGTGATGATATGAGATGCTTTCGAAGGGAGTTGACGACGGCTACAAAGTCGTACTTGATTGCCGCACCAAGAACGAGAGTGAGTTCCTCAAAGGAACTTATGGCGGGGTCAGGGATAGGGTAAACGAATCTCAACAAGGTGTCCAGCACATTGCTCGATTCGGAGACAGGGATGATTGGACGTTTGTCTGCATACGTGATGTCGCCTTGGGGAAGGGTGAACATATCGTAGAAGAAAGGGGACGCCGCAGCGAGAATGCAACGATGAACACAAAATTCATTGGCAAAACCTTCGTCAGCCGTCTGTAGTATAATATCAGCGTCTGAAGAGTTGAAGCAGTAATCTGGGGAAGACATGGGTTACGAAACAACGCTCAACGTCAGTAACCGTATTATAAGGAGCGGGCGGTAGTTGACGCCTGAAACTCACAACCAGTCATATTCAGGTCTATTTCCACAAAAGGCGGTAAGAACGAATCTAACTTTAACTTAGGTGTCGTCAGGTTCACGCGGACTTGGAAATGGAGCTCACAGCATTGGAAAACATAAACAAACAAACGCAGTTACTATCTCCCTTCTCGATCAAAGCGTCTCTCTCTGCTCGTCTTCCTTTCACGACCATGATCCCTATCTCTCGCCGAGTCCTTATACCTCGGCGACGGTAAAGGGGACTTTGAGTGTTTCCTACGACGCTCTCGTGAGTAATCCTGGTCCGGGCTGCGGCTTCGTTTACGACGGCGCCCAGATTCGCGATCAGGTGGGACATCAAACACCATGCCATAAGCTTTTGACTGGGAGTGCCTAGTTACAGAGGATTGCCTCTCATCACGGTATCGACGAGTCATTTCCAGGTCGTCGCGGCCCGCAAAACTTGCTCGTCCTTTGTCTGTGACTCGTTTCGGACCTCGGGTAATATTGTTTGACCACGAGTTATTTAGTCGAGCAACGGACTGCGAGCTAGAACGAGGCTATGATGTTAGGTTCTGCCAGAGTGAAAAATGATTCACTCACAAATCAACCCAAATACGTCGATCGTCAACCAATACATTTTGCATTTTGAAGTATGCCTAAACCATTAAATGAGTCGTGATGTTTCAAGAAAAAGTGAACCATAATTCACCTGTTCAGCATCTTCTCGTTTATCATATTCGATGAAGGCATACTGGAGAGAATCGCCAGTCCGTTTGTCTCTAATCACTTGACAGCTCATGATGAGACCAAACCGCGAAAAAATTAGTTCCATATCTTCGTCTCTTGTCACAGGATTAAGTTTGCAAACAAACAACACGTTCTCTGGGGGCCGAACGTTAGCAAATGGAAGATCGCCAACCATCTCAAGAGTGAGAGCAGATGCTGCTGCTGCCTTTTCTCGTCGAATGCGCTCTTCCTCTTCATCCGGAAGAGTGGCCAGAGGGTCTTCATCTTCGGCAATCCGTGTGGAGTTATCCGGTGGGCGTGTGGGCGACGATGGGGGTTTCAACAAGCCTGGAGGATCGGGAAATGGATCATCTGTATTTTCGGAGCGAATTAAGGTCTTCCAAGTAAAAAGTGAGTGAAACCAAAAAAAGAAACGTACCAAGTATGACGACATGCCTTATTCGTACATCCTTAAACGGCCGTCCATCTTGATCCACGAAGACTTCATTCAACTTATCCAATGTATCCAATCCTTCAACTACATGTCCGAACACTGCGTGCTTGCCATCCAGGTAATCGATGTTGTCACCGAGTGTGATGAAAAATTGACTTCCACAACCACCTTTGTGGTCCTCTAATGCGGGCGCAACGGCCATGGATACGGTGCCTTTGTGTGTATGCTTCAATTTCGGTTGGATTTCGGGAGGGAAGTAGCGCGAAGGAGGGTTGGAAGAAGAATCACTGGCGACAAATGACCAAATAGATTCACCACCTGTACCGGTCGCCGTAGGATCCCCAGCTTGGGCCAGAAAATCTTTTGATACTTGTATAAACGTTAGAAAAAATCCTGATAAAAGTCGTCGAATGCAAAAAAAAGAAAGGGAGCCCACCATTGAAGAAAGCGTTCAAGTTGTAATAATACACTTTACATAGCTTCAAGAAGTTCTCGCAAGTTTTAGGGCAAGACTCCACCTCGAGATCGACGACAATATCTCCAAGGGATGTTTCAAACAAGACCGACATTCCTTGAGCCTTAAACCACTTCGACCGTCGTTTCCGAGTGAACTTGTAAGGGAGACTTTAACTTTTATATCGCTACTAGGCCGTTTTCTGGCACTAAGTAGTATTTCCCAGATGAAATTTAGAAAACAAGTTCAACAGCGAACGAACCCGGTGGACCTAGCCATTCGTCACATGATCAGTGGAAATAGCGGACGACGACGACGTTCGATAGTACTGATATTCACGACATAACGCATGCGCCCACAGGCCTTGCTCGACTCACTCTGGCAGCTTTCCGTTTCCAGACGATCTCTGATCAACTGCCGCCGTTGTTCAGACTATCAACTACGAGTCAGCTACTACACCTCCAAAGCTTCTTCTGCCAACTCCGCACACAGCAGCAGTGCAAAACTTTTTGCCGATGCACAGCGGGAAGAAGCAGAGTCAGAGAAACACGTCGGGGAAACCTCTAAATCGAGTCAATTACCCTTCCTAGAAAGGCAACACGAGAATTGGACTGGCGATGAGAGTATCCAAGATTCAGTGCTACGTATGTTGGTGGACAAGTACAAGCCTCTTCGGACAGGTTCTATCCAATCCGCTGATCAGAAATTGAAACGAGCCCCTCCGCCGGTATCACTGACGAATCCTATCGTTTTCGTTCCTCAGAAACCTTCTACGGGATCTTGGGACAATGAACCTCTGTTACCCTCGATCCCAGGTCATCGACCATGGCAAACACAGTTCAAGGCTCCTTCTCACCATGTTTCATCTATAAAACTAGCTCATATTCCTCCCCCTACACCCGTTCGACCGCCAGGTGCTCTTCCTATAGATGGGCGGGCACAGAAATTGGAAAGAGAGACTAAGAAACGGACGCAGCAGGCTGGAAGATTAACACAAGCAAAAGAATCAACCCTGGACTATCGTTTGGGTATCAAAGGAGCCCATGGGCCTACCCGGCGCCCAAATCCTGTCAGTGTTAAGGGGTGGGCTAGTTTGATAGAGGATAAGATCGAGGTGAGGTTCGCTCAGTCTGAATCCTTTTTTTTTTTTTTTCTAATACTCACTCCCTGGGACAGAAAGCCCGAAAGGCTGGACTATTCAATGCTATCAAGGGAAGAGGTCAGCCACTGATTCACTCGATGGAGGAACGCAATCCTTTCATAGCCCGAGAGGAATTTCTAATGAATCGAATTGTTCAGCGAAATGGCGCCGCTCCTCCGTGGGTTGAAATTCAAGGGGGTAAGTATGAATAGTCATACTTAGAACAATCAAAACTTCTGATGCCTCTGTTGCGTTGATATCTAGAGCTTGACTCAGCAGTAATCACTTTCAGAGAACTCTTACGACAGTCCTGGATCCGAAGAGCAATCCGTGGCCTAAGTATGGAACACCCTGCAGACATCCTCCACAATCTCACTCTAAATGATATCAAATCTTTCCGAGACTCTGAGTGGGTAAAACGAGAGAAAGCTTATTACGAGACGGCTATCGCCGAACTCAACTCTCATGTACGCAAGTATAACGGCGTCGCACCTTACGCTGTTCGCCGTGCTTACTATACCCGCGAGGTAGAGATCCAGAGGCTCCACGACGATTGCGCGGAGGATATTCTACGTGCCATCGCTGATCGTGCTCAGGAAACACGATTTCTTGGTGATTGTAGCAGTCAAGGTTCAGGCAGTGATCCAATCATTGATTCAAGAGCTGCCCATACGGACCATGGGGAAAAATTGTCTTTCCTACGCTGGTTTCGTCGCCTATTCCAAAGTTGGTTTTCGTAGGCCGTGGGTTCCATGTCACTATGGACGTGCAGTTTACAAAACAATCTTGCGGTTCGGTTGGTTCAAGTGCCTTCACTTTCAATCACTTAGCTTCCACCCGCCTGGACCATTACCTTTGCTTGTACGATTTTCTATCCTACGAGGCGTCTAGATGGGTTAGGCTACAGGCATGGTTTTAATTTTTGCGGGTATTGCTGTACACAGCTCTGGAGCACTCAACCTCGCACCTAGATACAGTTTGATTGCATCATGATGCAGATAGGATATTGCGCACTGCCCGAAGCGCCTCGACAAGTGCACGAGGGGGTGATATACTGTTTTATGTCCTCGTGGCTGCGCCGCATGCCCGACAAGACGTCGCGAGCGGCGATGCTCAACTATGATCATGCTCAATAGATTCGGCGGTG
>Ga0193742_1000705_pt1 | contig 21522 bp, 20 predicted proteins | sample L2c1metaG_FD_165511 | JGI IMG/M metagenome (GOLD analysis project Ga0193742, IMG submission 165511) | Soil microbial communities from a riparian zone of the East river system, Colorado, United States - L2c1 | ecosystem: Environmental > Terrestrial > Soil > Riparian zone | place: USA: East River... | reverse complement strand
AAGATGCCGAACTGCATCCCCGACATGACGTCAGTCCCGGAACTTGTCGCGGTTGGCGGCGAGCCAGGTCGAGAAGTCCTTCAGCCGCGGGTTGAGCGTGCGGACGAACTCCGGGTCGCGCGCGCCGGCGAAGTACTCCTCGTGCTCGGCGTAGTAGAAGAACATGTTGGCGATGTCGTCCGCGCCCGGCACGCCCGACGCGCGGACGTCGTCGAGGCTGGTCGCCCGGTACACGACCTCCTCGCCGAGCTCCTTGCTGAACCGGGCGGCGTACTCGTCGCCGGTCAGGTTCTCGCCGGAGATGCTGATCGTCTCGCCGACCAGTTCGGTGCCGCGCTGGAGGATGGCGTACGCGGTGCGGCCGATGTCCTCGGACGCGATGCCGGGCAGCTTCCGGTCGCCCATCGGCAGGTAGAGCGCCAGCTTGCCGTCCTCGCCGCGGGCCGGGCGGAAGAACTCGAGGAACGAGTCGAAGTAGTAGGTGGTGGACAGGAACGTGGTCGGCACGCCCGCGTCGCGGAAGAACCGGTCGGACACGGCCTTGCTGTCGAAGTGCGGGACCTTGTACTCGCCGTGCAGCGTCGGGACCCGCTCGTCGTCCATCGCGATGTGGTCGCGGGTGTCGGGCAGCGTCGACCAGATGACGTGGCGCAGACCGGCGGCCTTCGCGGCGTTGGCCATCGCGCGGGCCTGCGCCTGCTCGCGGACAACGTCGTTGTACTCCCAGAACGCGGTGACGAAGTAGGCGCCGTACGCGCCGTCGAGCGCGGCACGGAGGCTGGCCTCGTCGTCGACGTCGGTGGTGACGACCTCGGCGCCGCGGGCCGCGAGGGCCTTGGCCGCGGCCGAGTCGGGGTTGCGGGTCAGCGCGCGGACCGCGAACCCGCCGTCCGGGTCGTCGAGGATCGCGGCGGCGAGGCCGCCGCCCTGCTGGCCGGTGGCGCCGACCACGGCGATGATCTTCTTGTCGGTCATCGGGACTCCTTGGTTGTCGGGGTGTCTGGTCCCGATGTAAGTCCCGCGACGTTGGCGTCTCGTGCACGTCCGATGCACGCGCCGTCACCGACACGTTGAACGGCGGGTGCTGTGAAGGTCGCGTTGGCGCCTTTCGCGGGGACCTCGACGAACGCGTGGACGTCGGCGTCGCCGTGCGCCTCGAGGAACTTAGCCGAAGTGGGCGAGGAGTCCGTCCACGACTAACTCGAGGCCCAGCGCGGTCCGGTCGGCCGACGTCGGTTCCGCGCCGAGGTTGGCGCTGCGCACCACCTGCCTGGCGAACGTGTCCGCGCGGCCGTGGCCGAGGATCGCGCCGTAGAGGTGTTCCCACAGGATGCGGCCCGCGCGGGCGACCTCGTCGGATGGCACCCCGGCGGCGCGGAACGCCGCGAAGATCCGCTCGACCACCGGCAGGATGAGCGGCCCGGCGAGCCCGTCTACGGCGAGCGCGGTCACCGCCCACGGGTCGGTCAGCAGCACCGTGCGCATGGCGGTGGCCAGCGCGAGCAGCTCGGTGCGGGGGTCGTCCGACGGCGTCGGCATGACGATGTCCGCGGCGACCGCGTCGAGCATCGCGACCACCACGCCGTCCCGGTCGCCGACCTCGCGCCGCACTCCGGTGACCGTGGCGCCCAGCTCGTCGGCGACGGCCTGCACCGACACGGCCGCCAGTCCCACCCGGCGGCCGACGTCCCGACCCGCCGCCGCGATCGCGTCCCGGTCGGTCGCCGGCGACAGAGCCGTCGCCGGCTGTTCTGGCGGCGCCGGCACGGTGGTCGGGGCCGTCGGCTCCCCGAGGCGGCTGGCCAGGCCGTCGAGCAGCATGGCGAGCTTGTCGTCCAGCCAGCCGCGCCGGTCGAACGCCGTGGCCTCGGTCAGGCCGGCCATGGGTTCGACGTAGATCGCGAGGAGGCTCCTGCGGCCGCGTGGGGTGTCGAACACCCGGCTCATCCGCCGGATGCCGATCTCCGCGGCGACGGTCAGGTCCGCGACGAAGTCGACGGCGATCGTGGCGTCGCGTGCCGACAGGCCCTCGGCGCGCAGCCGCTCGACATAGGCGCCCGCGATGTCCAGCGCCCGCGCCGGCATGCCCGGCACCACCTGCGAGACCTCCGACATGCCCGGGTAGCGCTCGAAGAACCGCCACATCGCGTCGGCGAACTCGGTCAGTAACTCGCGCCAGCCGAGGTCGACCGGCGGCCACTCGAACTCGCACAGCGCAAGGTCGAGCGCGGCGAGCAGCAGGTCGTCGCGGTCATGGACGTACCGGTAGAGGGTGGAGTGGCCGACGCCGAGGCGTTTGGCGACCGCCGGCATCGACAGGTTCACCACGCCCTCGTCGAGGGCGGCGCGCGCCACGTCGTCCCGGGTCAGCGACGGCGGCCGGCCGGGACGACGACCCACGCGAGGCTCCACGTTCACCCCGGTCACGCTACCTACCCCGTCGCCGGCGCTCCGACGCCATAGCCCTCCGGCGCCGGCACGGCGTGCTCGGCGGCGCGACTGACCTGCTCCCACCGCGCCCACGTCGCCATCCGCCCGCGCGTGGTCTCGAACGCGAGGTCGTAGACCATGCTGCCCATGAGCAGCCGCGGCGGCGGCCAGCTCGGGCAAACTGTCGGCCGAGACCTCACTGAACTGCTTCTCCAGCTCGGCCCGCAGGTCGGCGTACGCGGGGTTCGGGGTCGCGGCCGAGAGACCGGACAGGTACAGGTCGGTCCAGTAGCCGCCCGGCTCGACGATCGTCGTCCGCACTCCGAAGGGCGCCATCTCCGCCGCGACCGCCTCCCTCAGCCCCTCCAGCGCGAACTTGCTCGCGCTGTACATGCCGCTCATCGGAAAGCCGCCGAGCGCGCCGATGCTCGAGATCCGCACCAGGTGTCCGCTCCCCGCCGGCGCAGGTGCGGCAGCGCGGCCTGCGTCACCCACAGGGGGCCGAAGAAGTTCGTCTCCAGCTGGGCGCGGGCCTGGGCCTCCGTGAACTCCTCGACCATGCCCATCGCGAGGTAGCCGGCGTTGTTCACCACGACGTCGAGCCGCCCGAAGTGCGCCACTGCCCGGTCGAGCGCCGCGTGGACCGCCGCCCGGTCGGTCACGTCCAACGGGAACGCCAGCAGCCGGTCGGTCGTCGTCGCCGGGATGGTGCGGGACACCGCCACCACCCGGTCGCCCGCCGCGAGCGCGGCGTCGGTGAACGCCTTGCCGAGGCCGCGGCTCGCGCCCGTGCGGCCCGCGCCGGCGCCGGCAAGCAGACGATCTACCGCTGGTAGCCCTCGAAAGGCGCCGCGGTGGCCGCCGGCCAGCTCGACAAGGACGTCGACCTCGACCTCGCCGCCGACCTGATCTGGGGGCCCCTCCAGAACCGCTGGCTGTTCCGCGAGAGGCCCCTCACCGCCGAGTTCACCGACGCGCTCGTTGACGCCGCGCTCGGCGGGCTCGCCGGTCAGGCGTCCCGGGCGCGCAGTGACACGTAGCCACCTACGAGGGCAGCCGCCACCCACGCCAACATGATCACGAACGCGAGGCCCGGCCCGAAGTCGCGGTGGCCGATGAACCCCTCGCCGGTCGTCACCACCTGCATCATCCCGGCGCCGGCCTGGTCGGGCAGGTACTGCGTCACCGGCCGGATCGCCGGCAGGTTCGACAGTCCCTGCGAGTTCAGGAACAGCACCGGGATCAAGATGCCCAGTGACAGCGCCGTGCCGCGCAGCATCGTCGCGACACCCATCGCGAACAGGCACATCAGCGTCAGGTACGCGCACGCGCCCAGCACCGCACGCAGCACGCCCGGCTGCGCGAGCGTCGTGCCGTGCTCGGCGAGCCCCCACTGCGCGGCGAAGAACGTGCCGAACGCCACGACCACGGCGACGGCCGCCGCGATCCCCGTCGCCACCACCGCCTTCGCGCCGAGGAGCACACCCCGGCGCGGCACCGCGGCGAGCGACGCCCGGATGGTCCCGGTCGTGTACTCGGAGCTGACCAGCAGCACCCCGAACACCACGAGCGCGATCTGCCCGATCAGCAGCCCGTAGAACCCGAGCTGCGCGGGGTCCCAGTTCTCGCGCTGGTCGGCCGGCAGCCGCTCGAAGCTGCTCGCCATCGACCGTCCCAACAGGACCGCGAGGCCGACGCACAGCACCGCGGCGACCACGAGACTCCACCACGTCGACCGCACGGTCCGCGCCTTCGTCAACTCGGCACGCGCCGCCGCCAGGAACACGGTCATGATCCCTCCCGGTACTCGACGACGTCGGCGGTCATCCGCACGAACGCCTCCTCCAGCGACGCCGACCGCACGCCGATCTCGTGCACCACCACGTTGTTGGCCGCCACCAGCTCGCCGACCCGCACCGGGTCGGTGCCGTGCGCGGCGAGCGCGCCGTCGTCGGCGTCGGTGACCCGGACACCGGCCGAGGTGAGGACGTCCCGCAGCCGCTCCGGCTCCGGCGTCGCGATCCGCACGTGCGACCGCGAGAAGGTGTCGATGAACTCCGCGACCGTGGTGTCGGCCAGCAGCCGGCCCCGGCCGATCACCACGAGATGCTCGGCGGTCACGGCCATCTCGCTCATCAGGTGGCTCGACACGAGCACCGTGCGGCCCTCCGCGGCCAGCGACCTGATCAGGTTGCGCAGCCACACGATGCCCTCGGGGTCCAGGCCGTTGCCCGGCTCGTCGAACAGCAGCACCGGCGGGTCGCCGAGCAGCGCGGCCGCGATGCCGAGCCGCTGGCTCATGCCGAGCGAGAAACCCTTGACCCGCTTGCGCATCACGCTCGTGAGGCCGACCTGCTCGAGCACCGCGCCGACGCGGGCGACCGGGATCCGGTTGGTCTGCGCGAGCCACCGCAGGTGGTGGTGCCCCCGGCGGCCGCCGTGCACGGCCGTCGCCTCCAGCAGCGCGCCGACCTGCCGCAGCGGCTCGGCGAGGTCGCGGTAGGGCCGGCCGTCGATGAGCACCCGGCCCGCGCTCGGCCGGTCGAGGCCCAGCATCATCCGCATGGTGGTCGACTTGCCGGCGCCGTTGGGGCCGAGGAACCCGGTCACGCGCCCTGGCCGCACAGTGAACGACAGGTCGTCGACCGCGACCGTGCTCCCGTACCGTTTGCTGAGTCGCTCTACTTCGATCACGCCAGCACGCTAAGAGCCACTGGCCCGGCGGCGCCGTCCTCGAAAGTCGCGGGCGCGGTCGACGAAGGTCGACCCGTAACCTGCTGCCATGGGCCGATATCTCGCCGCGGCGGCCGTGCTCGTGGCCGACACCGCGCTGCTCGTCGTCACGTACCGGGTTCCCGGCCACGGCGCCGCGGCCGTGCTGGTCGTGGCCGCCTGCGCGGTGCTGGTGCTCGGCTCGTACCACGCCGGGCGGGCGCTGGCGTCGCGCGCGGACCTCGCGTTCGTCGTCGGCGCGGCCAGCGTGGGGCTCGCCGTGCAGCTCATGCTCGCCCCGGCCGGCGGGTCGCAGCTGGTGGCCACCTACCTCGTGTTCGTGGTGCTGCCGCTGCTCGTTGGCCGCTACCTCGCGCAGCACCGCGCGCTCGTCGCCGCGCTCGACGCGCACAACCGGCAGTTGCGCACCGAGCGGGCGCTGCTGGCCGAGCGGGAGCAGCTGCGCGAACGGCTCCGGATCGCCCGCGACGTGCATGACTCGCTCGGCCGCCGGCTCAGCCTCGTGTCGGTGCGGGCCGCCGCGCTGGAGGTGTCCGGGCTGCCGCCGCACCACCACGACGCGGTCACCGCGCTCGCCGACAGCGCCCGCGACGCGATGACCGAGCTGTACCAGCTGGTCGGCTCGCTGCGCGGCGCCGAGGAGACCGAGCCGGGCGTGGCGCGGATCGACGCGCTGGTCGCCTCGTTCGCGGCCGCGGGCGTCGACGTCACGGTCGAGGAGGACGGCCACCGGCGGCCACTCCCCCGCGCCGCCGACCACGCCGCCTACCGCGTCGTCGAGGAGGGGCTGACCAACGCGGCCAAGCACGCCGCGCACCGACCAGTGGCAATACAACTGACCTGGGAGCCGGACGCGCTGGTCCTGACCGTGACCAACCCGACCGAGGGCTCGCCGGCGACCGACGGCGGCTACGGGCTCGCCGGCCTGCGGGAACGGGTCGGCGCGGCGGCCGGGTTCCTCGACCACCGCGACGCCGGCGGCGAGTTCCGGCTGGTCGCGATGCTGCCGACCAAGTCACCTGACTTGGCGCCGGTGTCGCGTGGCAGCCGGTTCCGCACCGCCGCGCTCGGCGTCGCCACGGCCGGGCTGCTGCTGGTGCTGCTGCCCGCGACCCTGCTGACCGGGGTGAGCTGAGCTGATCCGGGTACTGGTCGCCGACGACGAGCCGCTGATCACCGCGGGCATCCGCACGGTCCTCGAGTCGGCGGGCGACATCGAGGTGGTCGCGACCGCCGCCGACGGCGCGGCCGCGGTGCGGGTGGCGGTGCGGCACCGCCCGGACGTGGCGCTGGTCGACATCACCATGCCGGTGCTCGACGGCCTCGCCGCGCTCGACGAGCTGCGCCGGCAGGCCCCCGAGGTGCGGACGGTCGTGCTCACGTCGTTCGGCACCGAGCCGAACGTGCTGCGCGCGCTGCAGCACGGCGCCGCCGGGTTCGTGCTCAAGCACTGCGCGCCGGACGAGCTGATCCGCGCGGTGCGTGCCGCGCACGACGGCGACGCGTACCTGTCGCCGGAGGTCACTCGGCTGGTGCTGGGCATGGTCACGCCGGCGGCCGGCCGCCGGGGCGCCGCGACGGAACGGCTCGCGGTGCTGAGCCCTCGCGAGTCCGAGATCGCGGGGCTGATCGCGGAGGGCCGGTCCAACGCCGACATCGGCCGCCGGGTGCACATGAGCGAGGCGACGATCAAGACCTACGTCAGCCGGGTGCTCACCAAGCTCGACTGCGGCAACCGGGTCGAGGTGGCGATCCTGGTCCGCGACGCGACCGGCTGATGAATGCGGCCACGCCCTGAAGGACCCCTTCATGTCGTTGAGTGACATGAAGGGGGTCCTTCAGGGCGTCGGCCAATCCGGCCGGTGTCCGGCGTTCAAACAACCCGTCCACCGGCGAGCCACAACCAGACGTTGTGCGACTACGGTTGGCGCGTGGATCTCGACGCCGTGCGAACCTTCGTGGCGGTCGCGGAGCTCGGCCAGTTCCAGGAGGCGGCCGTCGAGCTGTCGATCACCCAGCAGGCCGTCTCCAAACGCGTCGCCGCGCTGGAGAAGGACGTCGGGGTCCGGCTGTTCACGCGCACCCCGCGCGGCGCGCGGCTCACCATCGACGGGCAGGCGTTCCTGCCGCACGCCCGCAACCTCCTGCACGCGGCGGAGCGGGCCGCCGCCTCCGTCCGGCCGGACCGGCGGGCGCTGCGCGTCGACGTGATCCGATCGCGGATCGCGCCCGCGCGGCTGCTGCGCGAGTTCCACCGCGCTCATCCCGAGACCGAGCTCGACGTCGTGACCCACCTCTTCGACGCCGACGCGGCCGTCGCCGCGGTCCGGTCCGGCGCGATCGACGCGTCGTTCCGCGCGATCACCGTGCCCGCGCGGGAGCTGCCGGGCGACGTCGCGACCGCCCGCGTCTTCGACGACCCCCTCCAGCTCCTCACGGGGCCGGCCCACGCGCTCGCCGGCGCCGACGCGGTCACGCCCGCCCAGCTCGCCGCGCACCGGATCTGGATGCCGGGCATCGTCGTCGGCACCGAGTGGGCCGCCTTCTACGACGAGCTCGCCGCGGCGTTCGGGCTCACCATCGACACGGTGGGCCCCAACTTCGGCACCGACGCGATGCTGGACGCGATCGCCGACTCCTCGGCGCTGGCGACGTTCATCGGCGATGAGATCCGGCTCCCCCACCAGCACCTGCGGCGCATCGAGGTCCGTGACCCGACGCCGGTCTACCCGCACTCGCTGGTCTGGCGCAGGGACAACCCGCACCCCGCGCTCGCCACACTCCGCGACCACCTGCTCTCGACCCGACCCCGCCACCGCGCGCAGACGTGGACACCGACCTGGGCGGGCACGCCGCTACCTCGGTGACAGGCCGGACGAGAATCCGGGCCGCGGCCGGTCCCAGGTCGACGACAGGTCGGCCACCGCGAGAGAGTCCCGGTAGTCGGCCGTCAGCTCCTCGTCGCGGCGGGCGGCGAACACGTCGAGCGCGGTGCGCACCCGGTTCTCGTCGGCGAGGTCGGCCGGCAGCAGGTCCGCGAGCAGCCGCGACTGCTGGAACGCGTGTGTGATGCCGTGGGCGGTGATCGCGTCACGGTGGTGACCGGCGTCGCCGACCAGCACCCAGCCCCGGCCGGCGGCGGTGCGGAAGAAGTTGCGTTGGTCGCCGGTGCCGCGCAGCCGGTCGACCTGGCCGCCGGCCCGCATCCGGTCCCACAGGTCGGGTGCCGCGGTCCGCACGTTCGCCGCGAACGCGGCCGGCGGGTCCACCCGCACCCGCGCGTACGCCGACTGCGGGAAATACGCCTGTACCAGGGTCGCGCCGTCGTTCGTCGGCACCGCGGCGACCCACCGGCCGGGCGTCGCGTACAGCTCGGCCCTGGCCGCGGCGCCGGCGAAGAAGCCGTAGTACACGCAGGTTCTCGGCCGGTCGTTCACCAGCAGCGGCGCCCGGACCGCGGCGGCCACCCCGGACCGCATGCCGTCCGCGCCGACCACGAGCCAGGCCCGCTCGACCACCTCGGTGCCACGCGCCCGGTGCCGCACGCCAACAACCCGGTTCGCGTCGAACTCGAGCCCGGTCACCGAGCAGCCGTCGCGGAACTCCACCCCTGCCGCGACCGCGGCCCGCACCAGGATCTCGTCGAGCAGGAACCGCCGCGGCGCGAACGCCGGGCCGGGCAGCCGCACAACACCGATGTGGTCGAGAAGCGGCGCGCCGGCCGCGACCACATCGGCGAGCAGCCCCCAGTCCCGCAACAGGGCGACGCCCCGCGGCTCGATGTAGAGGGAGCACATCGTGTCGCGCGGGAACCGGGCCCGTTCGACCAGCAGCACCCGGTGCCCGGCACGGGCGAGGAGCAGCGCGGTGGTCGCGCCGGCGCAGCGCGCGCCGACGACGATGACGTCGTACACCGGCTCAGTACGCGTTTTCGTTGCCGCGCAACGCCGCCACGTCGTCCAACGCCAGCTCCACCCACACCTCGGCGGCGGCCCGCCCCGTCCGCAGCAGCACGAGGTCGCCGGTGGCCACGGCGCCGGAGCACACGCCGCGGTGCAGGGTCAGCCACGCGTCGCACGGGCCGGGGCCGCTGAACACGTGCGCCACCCGCGCGAGCACGGACAGCGGCGGCGCGCCGGAACCGGAGCACGTCACCCGCGCCGGACCCGCGCCCCGGCCGACCCGCAGCGCCACCGCGGCGGGCAGGTCCACCAGGAGCACGATCGCGTCCCCGTCGGCCGGGACCGGCCAGTCGCTCGGGTCGCCCGACCCGAGGTGGCACGGCAGCGGCGGGTCGACCGGGCCGAGCCCGACCACCGCCCGCTCCACGACGTTCACCACGGTCTCCCCGGCCGGCGCCGGAACCACGGCGGCCGCGGGCGCCCGGGTGCCGGTCAGCACCGGCTGATGGACCCGCTGGGCCGGCACGCACGACTGGAACACCGCGTCGACGGCGACCGCGATCACCGACACGGACACGTTTCTTCGGCTGTCATCCATCGACACGTCCCTTGAGGTAGTCCTGCGCGAGGTGCAGGCGCTGGAGGTTGGCCGTGCCCTCCATGAACTCGAAGGCTCGCACGTCCCGGGTCCACTTCTCCAGCAGCGGGTGCTCGAACAGCGACCCGGGCCCGAGCACGGCTGTAGCCCAGCGGCTGACCTCGATCGCCAGCGGCACCGCGGAAAGCTTTGCCGCGGAAGGGAAGTACGCCGCGTCCGGCTCGCGGTCGAGATGGGCGGCGACATCGTGCACGAGCTGGCGCGCCGCCTCGAGCCGGGTCCCGTTGCGGGCGAGGCCCGGCGCGTCCGGGCGGGCGGCCGCGACGAGGTCGCGCAGCGCGAGAGCCGTGCCGACGGCCAGCGCCGCCACCTGGACCCGCAGGTGGTGGAACGTCCGCAGCGCGCCCCACCGGCCGCCGCGCTGCCGGGGCAGCGGCTGCGCGGGCGAGTCGAGGTGCGGGGCCATGTCGTCGGGATCGGCGTCCACGGCCATGGCCCTGGCACGGAGGTCGGCCGCCGCGGCGGTCAGACCGGTCACGGCCCGTCCCCGGCGCCGACCCACGTGTTGGCGACCAGCTCGGCGACGAACAGCGCCCGCACCGGGTGGTCGGCGAGGTAGCCGCTCGCGCCGAACAGCTTCGCGACCTCCCAGTCCAGGCGCGAGATCCGGTCATGGATGTCCACAATGGACTCCCGCGACGGCCGCCGCGCCGCGGTCTCCAGGTATCGGCGCAGCAGCTCCAGCGCGGCGAGCGTGTCGGCGATCGCGCCGAGGTTGAGCTGCTTGCGGATGAGCGGCTCGCCGCCGCCGATGCGCCCGGTCAGGTGCTCGACGGCCTGGTCGAGCAGCTTTCTGGTCAACCCGATGCGGACCGCGGCGAGCCGCAGGCCGACGACGCCGGCCCGGTCGCCCGCGTGCCGCATCGACACCAGGCCCGACGGCAGCCGCACGTCGAGGATCGCGACACCCTCGGACGTGGCCATCCGGTGCTCGACGACGGTCGCGCCGTCGTCGACGCGTTGCGCCGGGACCGCGGCGAACCCGCCGGGCGCCGTGGCGGCGAGGTCGGCGTCGTCCAGGTCCGCGAGCACCATCGTGAGCCCCGCGGACAGGCCGTCGGTGTACCCGATCTTCTCGTAGTCGGTGACGTCGACGCTGCCTATGACCCTGCCCATGACGCTGCCCATCGGCTCTCCCGGCGAAAGTGGTCGGTGGCGACCCGAAGCCGTGAGGGGGCCGGCCGGAGTCGGGTCGCCACCGGTGCAAGAGGCCGAAGCGGCTCTCCCGACCTGACGAAACCGGATCGGCGGGGCCGCCACCCGGAAGTCGGACCGGCACAACCACCGGCACAACCACCGCTGCGGCACGGCGTGGGCACACAGCGTGATCAGGCGTGGTCAATCGGAAATTTGGGTGGCGAGCACCCATGTGTGGTCGGCCCGGGTGGACGAGGTTGGTGTGGTCCGCACCCGCTACCTGGAGGTCGTCATGGCGATGTCACTTGCCGAACGGCGCTCCGGGTTCGGTACCGCGCTCCGATCCTGCCGCGTCACGCTCGGGTTGACCCAGGAGGAACTGGCGGAACGTTCCGGCCTGAGCGTGCGGGCCATCCGCAACCTCGAGATCGGCCGCACCGAACGGCCTCAGCAGCAGTCGGTGGAGCTGCTCGCGACCGCGCTGCGGCTGACCGGGACGGACCGGACCGCGCTGCTCGCCGCCGCGGGCCGGGTCGCGCCGCCGCACCGGCCCGGCCGCTGCGAGCTGCCGGCCGACGTGCCGGGCCTCGTCGGCCGCGACACCGTCGTCGCCACGCTCACCCGGGTGCTCACCACCGGCGCCGCGCCCCGGCTCGCGCTGGTCGCCGGCGGCCCCGGCGTCGGTAGGACGGCGCTGGCCACGCACGTCGCGCACCGGCTGCGGGACCGGTTCCCGGACGGCCAGGTGTACGCCGACCTCGACCGGCCCGATGGCGGGCCGCTGCCGCCGGAGGCCGTGGTCGGCCGGATCCTGCGGTCGCTCGGCGCCACCGACCTGCCGGACGGCCTGGAGGAGCGGGCCGCGCTGCTGCGTGCCGACCTGGCGGCGCGCCGGGTGCTGGTGGTGCTCGACAACGTCGCCACCGAGGCTCAGGTCCGGCCGCTGCTCACCGGCTCGTCGCCGAGCGCGGTCCTGGTGACGAGCCGGCGCAGGCTGGTCGCGCTGCCCGGCGGGTACCCGGTCCAGCTCGACCCGCTCGGCGCGGACGGCGCCCTGCTCCTGCTCGCCCAGCTCACCGGCGCTGCCCGGGTCCGCGCCGAGCCGGCGGCCGCGCGTTCGGTCACCGCCGCGTGCGCGCGGCAGCCGCTCGCGCTGCACATCGCCGGCACGTGGCTCGCGACCCGACCCGACCGGGCCGTCGCCGACCTCGCCGCGCTGCTCGCCGACGAGCACCGGCTGCTCGACCGGCTCGAGATCGCCGACCTGTCGGTGCGGGCCAGCATCGCCGCCTACGACCGCGCGCTGCGCCAAGAGGACCGGCACCTGCTGCGCGCGCTCAGCCATCTGGACGCGGCCCGGTTCACGCCGGCGGCCCTGTGCCACCAGCTCGCGACCGCGGCGGCCGTGCTCCGCGACGGCGTCGAGCGGCTCCTGCACGCCAACCTGCTCACCACGGCCGGCAGGGACGGCGACCGGCACTACCGGGTGGATCCGCTGGTCCGGCGCTACGCGCTCGAGGACGACGGCGTCACCCGGCTCCGGGCGGCCCGATGACCTGACCCGCCCCCGGCACGTCGCGGTCGCGAAGACGTTCTTCGCGGCCGGACAGAATGTGCGTAGGTTCCACCCATGACCCGGGCCCCCAGGTTTGGCACCGTGCGCGGTATGACGTCGCGGCCGACCGATCCCGGGCCCAACCCGGTCGCCGCGCTGCCCGCCGGATGGTGGGCCCCCGCGCTGGCGCTGGCGGAGCGCCCGGCCGGCGGGGCGTGGCCGGTGCCGAGCGCGCTGGCGCGGGAACGGGTCGCGCGCTGGCGCGGCGCGTACGGCTCCGGTGGCCGGTTCGACCTGCGGTTGGCCGCCGACGGCCTCGACGAGCTCACCCTGCACGGACTCCTCGACGAGCCGCCGGCCGACCTCGCGGAGCGTGTCGAGCGACCCGCGTGGGTCGACACCGCGGAGCGGGCACTGCGCGCCGCGACACGCAGGAGACCGCGGGACGTCGACGACTGGCGGGCCGCGTTCGCGGTGCCGCTGCGCCCGTTCGTCGCCAACGCGGCCGACGACCTCACCGACCGGGTGACCGCGGTCGCGCACCACGTCGACCTCGCCGCGATCGTCGCCGCGTTCACCGCGCGACTCTCCCGCCACCTGGTTCACCTCGCCACGAACACGCTCGCGTACGAGCTGAACACCCGACACGCCGGCGGGACGGCCACGAGCGCCGGCGACCTCGCCGAGCAGCTGACCGAACCTGCTGGGCTCAGCGCGCTGTTCGCCACGTACCCGGTGCTGGCCAGGCTGCTCGGGCAGGCCAGCACCTTCCACGCGGACGCCACGGCCGAGCTGCTGACCCGGTTCGCCGCCGACCGCGACGCGATCGTCGAGGAGCTGCTCGGCGGCGTCGACCCCGGCCCGCTCACCGGGGTCCGCACCGGCCTCGGCGACACCCACCGCAACGGCCGGTCGGTCGCGATCCTGACGTTCTCCGACGGCCGCCGCCTGGTGTACAAGCCGAGGGACCTGACCGCGCACGAACGGTTCACCGCCGCGCTGCGCTGGCTCAACCGGGCCGTGCCGGAGCTCGGGCTGCGCGCGGTCGCCGCCGTCGCGCGCGACGGGTACGGCTGGCTGGAGTTCGTGGCGAGCCTGCCGGTGCCGAACCTCGCCGCGGCCGACCGGTTCTACCGCCGCCAGGGCGCGCTGCTCGCCCTGCTCCACGCGCTGCACGCGTCCGACATGCACTTCGAGAACGTGATCGCGTGCGCGGACGAGCCGGTGCTGGTCGACGTCGAGACGCTGTTCCACCCCTCGCTCGCCAAGCCGACCGCCGCGCCGGACCCGGCCGCGCGGATGCTGTCGGACTCCGTGCGGCGCACCGGGCTGCTGCCGGTGATGGTGGTCGGCGAGGGCGGCGCGGCGGACGTGTCGGGCCTCGGTGGCTCGGTGCTCGCGGACGTCGTCGCCGACTGGGAGACCGACGAGCACGGCGCGCTGCGGCGGGTCCGGCGCACGGTCACCCACACCGGCCCCGGCAACCGGCCGCGGCTCGCCGACCGTGATGACCTCGACCTCGACGTGATCGACCACGAGAAGGCGCTCCTGGACGGTTTCCGCCTCGCCTACGACGCGATCATCCGCCGCCGCACCGAGTTCACCGAGCTGCTGGAAGCGTGCGCGGACGTCGAGGTCCGGGTGGCGGTGCGCCACTCGAAGGGCTACTCGACGCTGCTCACCGACTCGACCCGGCCCGACCTGATGCGCGACGCGCTCGCCCGCGACCACGCGTTCGACGTGCTGTGGACCGCGGCCGTGCACCACCCGCTGCGGTGGCGGGCGGCCCGGCACGAGCAGGCCGACCTGTGGGCGGGCGACGTGCCGATGTTCACCGCACGGCCCGGGTCGGCCGACCTGTGGAGTGCGGGCGGGCGCCGGCTGCCCGGCGTGCTGGACCGGCCGGGACTCGCGAGCGCGCTGGACAAGGTCAACGCGATGAGCGAGGTAGACCGCCGCGACCAGGAGTGGATCATCGCCGCCGCGCTCGCCACGCGTACGCCGTCGACCGGGCACCACAGCGCGCTGCCCATGCCGGGCCCGCTCGCCGGCACCGCCGCGCCACCGGAGCGGCTGCTCGTCGCGGCCTGCGCGCTCGCCGACCAGATCGTGGCCCGCAACCTCACCGACGGCGAACGCGTGAACTGGCTCGGCTTGGAGCTCGTCGAGGACCGCCAGTGGCTGGTGCTGCCGATGGGCGCCGGCCTCGCGGACGGCTACGTCGGCGTCGCCCTGTTCCTCGCGCAGGTCACCGAGCTGTCCGGGATCGCCCGCTACGCCGACATGGCCCGTCACGCGCTGCGCGGTCTGCCGTCGATGGTCGACGCGCTCGCCGGCCGGCCGGACCTGGTCGCCGCCGTCGGCTGTGGCGGCTTCCACGGGTTCGGCGGCATCGCCTACGGCCTCGCCCGGCTCACCACCCTGCTCGGCGACGACCAGCTCCGCGACGCCACCCGCACCGCCGTCGAGCTGGCCGCGACCGCCGCGAAGACCCCCGGTGGGCCCGGTGTCGCGACCGGCGGCGCCGGCTGTCTCGCCGCGATGACCGCCGTGCACGCCGAGCTGGGGCTCGCCGAGGCCGCGACGCTCGCGCAGGAATGCGCCGACGGGCTCGCCGAGCTGGTCCGCCGCACCGACGGCCGGGCCGGCGCGCCGGGTGGTTTCCTCGACGGCGCCGCCGGCATCGCGTGGGCGCTCGCCAAGCACGACGCCGACGCGGCGGCCCACGCGGCGGCCCACGCGAGCGCCGCCGACGGCGACCTCGGCTGGTGCGCGGGCGCGGCCGGCGTCGCGATGGCCGGCGCCGGCGACCCCGGCGACCTCGACGCGCTCCTCGCGGACCGCCCGGTGCTGCACGACCTCAGCCTCTGCCACGGCGAACTGGGCATCGCCGAGGCGCTCACCGTCCTCGCCACGACCGGCGACCGGACGAGAGCCGAGCCCGTCGCCGCGGCGCGGCGGCGACGGGCCGGCCTCATCCTCGACGCGCTCACCCAGTACCGAGCGTCGTGCGGCACCCCTGGCGGGGTGTCCACTCCCGGCCTGCTCACCGGGCTGGCCGGGATCGGCTACGGGCTGCTGCGCCTGGGGTTCGCGGAACGCGTGCCCTCGGTGCTGGCTCTCGAGCCATCGAGAACACACTGACGATCCACCTCACAGAACGGGGAAACACTGTGTCCGACGAGCGATTCACCGCAGGCGACCAGCAGGCCGACGACCGTGGGCGGCCGACGACCTTCGGGTTACGCACCGCCGCGCTCGCGGGCGTCGTGATCTCGGCCGGCGCGCTCGCGATCGGCCTCGCCGGCCCGTTCGACGACGCGACCGGCGCCGCGTGGACCACCTGCTGCCCGCCGCACGAGTCGTCGGTGGAGTGACCGCGGATTGACGCGATGGATGGGCCGGCCGGCACCTGAGTAGTGTCAATGATCGTGCGGAACCGCTCGTCAACCGTGGTGGGCCGGGACCATGAGCTCCGCACCGTCGAGGACGCGCTGAACGCCGCGCGCGTCGGCCGCGGCGGTGCGGTGTTCTTCGTCGGCGAGAGCGGGATCGGCAAGTCCCGGCTCGCCGCCGCGGCCGCCGACCGGGCCTACTCGGCCAACATGGTGCTGATGCGGGGCCGGGGCAGCGCGATCGGGCCCATGGTCCCGTACCGCTCGCTGACGGAGTCGCTGCTGTCCCTGCTGCGCGCGGACGTGGAGATCGACATCGCCGAGCTCGGCCCGTACCGGCCGGTGCTCGCGCGCCTCATCCCCGACTGGGGCATGCCCGCCGCGCAGCAGGACGGCTACTCCGGCGGCTCGCTGGTCATCCTCGCCGAGGCGGTGCTGCGGCTCACCGGCCTCGCCGGCCGCGGCCGGGGATGTCTGCTGTCGCTGGACGACCTGCAGGACGCGGACGCGGAGAGTCTCGCCGTCGTCGAGTACCTGATCGACAACCTGGACCGCCAGCCGACGCTGCTGCTCGGCGCGATCCGCAACGAGCCGTGCCCGGCGCTGGAGCTCGCCAGGTCCGCCGCGCAACGCGGCATCGGTGTCGTCGTCGAGCTGGACCGGCTCAGCCGCGACGACCTGCGCGACCTCGCGGGCGCGTGCCTCACCGTGGCCGCGCGGGACGTGCCGGAGCCCGCGGTGGACCTGTTGTGGGCCGGCAGCGCGGGCAACCCGTTCCTCATCGAGGAGCTGCTCGGCGGCATCGTCGACGGCGGCCTGCTGGTGCCGGCCGGCACCGGGTGGCGGATGGCGGAGCACCGGCCGGCCGACGTGCCGGCGACGTTCGCCAGGACCGTCGTCCGCCGGGTCGCGGCGCTCGGGCCGCAGACACAGCGACTGCTGTCGGTCGCCGCGGTGATCGGCCGCCGGTTCCCCCTCGCCGTCGCGCAGGCGGTCACCGGGCTGCCGGACCGCGAACTGCTGTCGCACCTGCATGGCGAACCGGGCACGCAGCTGATGATGCCCGACGACCAACTGCCGGACTGGTACACCTTCCAGCACCAGCTGATCCGCGAGGCGCTGCTCACCCTGCTGACCCCGGCGGAGCGCGCGCGGCTGTCCGACCAGGTCGCGGACGCGATCGAGTCCGTCTACCCCGGGCTGCCCGGCGAGTGGTGCCAGACCGTCGCGACCCTGCGGCTGGACGCGGGCGCGCCGGTCGTCGCGGGCCGGCTGTTCGCCGAGGCCGGCCGGCGTGCGCTCACCCAGGGCGCGGCGAACTCGGCCGTCGGCCTGCTCGACCGGGCGTGGGAACTGCTGGCCGGAGACGAGGCGGCCGAGCGGGCCGACACCCTGGAGCACCTGCTGTACGCGCTCGTCGAGGCCGGGCTCGTCGAACGGGCGCTCGCCTCGGTCGGCACGCTCGACCAGGTCGGCGGCCTCGACCGGCGCAGAAGGGCACAGCTGCACACCCGCCTCGCGTGGGCGGCGGCGGTCGCCGGGCACGGGCAGCACAGCCTCGGGCAGATCACCACCGCGCGGAAACTGCTCGGCCCGGACGCCGACGAGGCGGACACCGCGCCCGTCGACGTCGTCGAGGCGCACCTCGCGCTGGACCGACCCGGGCCGGAGCACGTCGCCACGGCCGAGACGCTGGCACGGCAGGCGGCGACCGTCGCGGAACGGGTGCCGCTGCCGGTGATCGCGTGCCAGGCGTGGCAGCTGCTGTCCGCGGTGCTCCGCTCGCGCGACCCCGGCGAGGCGACCGCGTGCCTGGAACGGGCCAGGGCCATCGCGGTCCGCCACGACCTGCCGATCTGGGAGATCCACGCGCTCGTGCGGCTCGGCAACGACGACGCCCTGCGGGACGGGGCCCTCGACCGGCTGGAGCAGGCGCGGCAGCAGGCGTCGCTGGTCGGCGCCGTCACCGCCCGCTACCAGGCCGAGCAGAGCATCGCGCTGTTCCTCATCCTCGAAGGCGACCTGGCGGCCGCCGAGGTGTTGATCGACCAGGTGCTCGCGGCCGCCACCCGCCTCAAGCTGCTGGAGAATACCCAGTACGTGACGCTGCTGCGCGCGGTGCTGGCCGGGCATCGGGGGCGCCGCAAGGAGATGGACGAGGCGCTCGCGCAGTTCCGCAGGTGGGAGGGCTCGTCCCAACCGCTGTACGCGCCCCGCGTCCACGGGCTCGCGCGGGCGTTCTGCGCGCTGCTCGAGGAGAACCGGCCACGTGCCGTCGACGAGATGGCGCACGCGCTGCGTGCGGAGGACTCGACCGCCAATGTGCTCACCCTCGGCGGCCGCTACGGGCTGAACCTGTTGCTGCAGGCCCTGTCCGGCGCCATCACCGCGACCGAGTTCGACGCGGTCGCCGACTCCCCCGCGGCCCGGCTGCGGTGGGACCGGATGTTCGCGCGGTACGGGCGGGCCGTGCTGTCGGGCCGCGCTGGCGACGCCGAGGCCGCGACCGCCGCGGTCGACGAGGCACTGACGGTCGGCGCCCCGTACACGATGGGCCGCCACCTCGGACTGCGTTTGGTGTCGGAGGCGGCGCTGGCCGACGGGTGGGGCACCCCCGTCGAGTGGCTGCGCACGGCGGAGGACCACTTCCACGCGACGGACGTGCCCGCGGTGGCCAGCGCCTGCCGGGCGCTGCTGCGCAACAGCGGCGTCCGGGTCGCCCAACGCCGCAGCGGGCTGACCGACATCCCGTCTGCGCTGCGGTCGGCGGGGTTGACCGTGCGCGAGTACGAGGTGCTGCGGTTGCTCGCCGACCGCCTCGGCAACCGCGAGATAGCCGACCGGCTGCACCTGTCCCCGCGCACGGTGGAGAAACACGTGTCGAGCCTGATCACCAAGACCGGCCTGCCGAACCGGATCGCACTGAGCGAGTACGCGGTGTCCACCGCGGACCCCGTCTGACTCCTACGTGGCCGATCCGTTGGCACGGCGCGGGATTCGGCGCGGCAGACCGCCCAGTGCCAGCAGCACCACCAGCGGCACACCGTAGAAGACGGCTGCCTCGACAGCGGGCGGCGCGAGCCTCAGTACCGCCAGCGGATCCACGGCGGCCCACAGCAAGGCGGTCATGACCGGCGTCAGGAGCACCAGTCCGGCGCGGCGACCGGCCCGCGACCGAGGCGCACAGGCCACCACGGCGCCGACGGCCAACGCCGCCAGGCTCAACCCTTCTGCCGTGCGCTCGCCGTAGCCGACGACCCTGAGCACCACGTTCGCGACAACCGCCGCCGCCACCACGGCGACCGCCCACCTGCCGACCAGCTCCCGCCCACGCACCGGCCCCGCCGACCACGTCAACGCACTGGCGGTCACCACCCCCAGCAACACCCAACCCGCGCCGAGACCGGTCCACCCGTGGTGCGCCGGCACGACCGTCGCGACGAGCACGAACCCTGCCGTGCCCACCCACGCGCCAAACGCGGCGGCACGCCGCGACCCGAACACGCCCAGGACAGCCACGACCAGCCAGACGACCCACACCGGCGCGTCCGGGAACTGCGTCCGCCACGGCAGCTGCCCCAGCGCGTCGCCCTTCGCCCACCACGCCACCTCGTGCAGCCCGGTCGCGGCGCCGGCCAACAACGCGACGGGGCCCAGCAGACTCACGATCGCCAGCACGTCCCGAGGGTCGATGCCGCCGTCCGCCGCCACCACCCGCCGCAGGTGCAGCCGCGCCGCACCCCACAGCAAGTCGGCGGTGTCCCGCAGGCCCGGCCGGGTCCGGTCGCCGGCGCCGGCCAGCAGGACCCCGAGCATCTCCTCGCCGTCGCGCTCGCGGTGATCACGCGGGTAGCACGCCAGCAGCCGCCGGTAACGCCGTTCCAACTCGCTCACGCTGTCCCTCCCGTGAGCCGCGCCCGCAGACGTTGCTCCGCCGCGCGGGTCTGTGCCCGCAACCTGGTCACCTCGGCCGCCAACCCGGCCGCGCCCTCATCGGTCAGCCGGTAGTAGCGACGGAGCCTGCCGTCCACGACCTCTTCCCGGTCGACGGCCACCCAGCCGTCCGCGCGCAGCCGGTCCAGCGCGGCGTACAGGGTGCCGGCACGCAGCCTGACCCGGCCGCCGGAGATCTCCTCGACGTCGAGCAGGATGCCGTAGCCGTGCTGGGCGCGGGCGGCCAACGCCGTGAGGATCAGGAAGGTCGGCTCCCGCAACGCCGAGTCGGTCATGCGAACGGTATATACCGATCAACTGACTATGGCAAGCGATCTTGTCGAGCAGCAGCGACGCGACACGCGGGCGCCAAATGCCGGGGCGTGACCGGATCGGGTGTGAGAATCAAGTGCTGCCCGGCGGATGCCGAGTATCGGATCAAGTAGGGAGGCCGCGTGGAACGGCTGGCTCAGCTGATCGAACCGATGCCGGTGCTCGACTTCACCACGGCCGTGTGCCAGTGGTTGCAGGACGCGCACGAGGCGGCCGCCGAGCTGCAGCCCGCCCGGCGCGCCACCCCACGCGGCAACTGGGACAACAACACCAGCTTCGGCACCGATCGGTACCAGTTCCTCCGTGCCACGGCAGCGTCGCTGACCGCCGAGCTGCCCGGGCTGGAGGTCGACTCGTCGTTCCAGTCGGTGCTGCTCAAGCTCGGGCGGGTCGGGATCTACCAGCTGCAGTCGGCGAGCGGGCCGCACGGGTCACTGGCCGGCGCGAGCGATCTGCGGCGCGAGCTGTTGACCACCAACGGTGACCAGGCGCTGATCAGTCGCCGGGACATCTGGCTCGCCGGCCGGGAGCTGCTGTTCCTCCTCTGGAACGGCACCGAGGAGCACGGGCTCACCGGCGCGTGGGCCGGACAGGGCGAACTGTTCGACAACCACATCGAGTGGTCCTGGTACGTCCGCCTCCAGGATCTCAACGCCGGCATCGACGTGCCGGCGCAGTCGGCGCCGCTGGATCCGACGATCTTCGACCTGCCCGAGCCGACGCTGCGGATCCGGCCGAGGGCCGAACGACAGCGGCCATCCGGCTCGACCGGCTGACACCGGGTCACCCGAAGACCGCCACTCTCCGTGCTGGACCACCATTGCACGGCCAGTACCCCTATGCCCTGAGGAGCCCGACCGTGCACCCGGATGCCGTCGCCGTCGCGCAGGCATTCGCGCCCGCCCGGCTCACGATGGCCCGGGAGTTGGCCGGCCTGCGCAAACGCGACCTCGCCGAGTCGATCGGGCGGACCGCGGCCGCCGTGTCGCAGTACGAGCTCGGCCAGTCCCGGCCGAGCGGCGAGACCCTCGCCCGCTGCGCCGCCGCGCTCGACGTGCCCGTGACGTTCTTCGCGATCGGTCGCCCACAGCTACGACTGGACACCGCGCACGCGCACTTCCGGTCACTGCGCACCACCACGTCGGGCCAGCGACAGCAGGCGCTCGCGCACGTCGAGCTGCTGTGGGAGCTGATCGACCAGCTCGACCAGGTCATCGAGCTGCCGCCGCTCGACCTCGGGCTCCCGCTCGGCCTGCGGCCCGGCGACCCCGCCGCGACCGCCGGCATGATGCGCAAGGCATGGCACGTGCCGACCGGCCCGATCGTCCACCTGGTCCGCACCCTCGAGACCCGCGGCATCGTCCTCACGCGACTGCCCGCCGTGGACAGCGAGACCATCGACGCGTTCTCCGCCGCCCTGCACGGCCGGCCGATGATCCTGCTCTC
>Ga0193742_1000704_pt1 | contig 21530 bp, 18 predicted proteins | sample L2c1metaG_FD_165511 | JGI IMG/M metagenome (GOLD analysis project Ga0193742, IMG submission 165511) | Soil microbial communities from a riparian zone of the East river system, Colorado, United States - L2c1 | ecosystem: Environmental > Terrestrial > Soil > Riparian zone | place: USA: East River... | reverse complement strand
CGTCCCGCCGGTGGTCCCGTGGATCGACTTCCTGCTGGAGGGCGCCAAGGTCGACGACGCCGTGGTCGACGAGCGCCTCGCCGCCCTCTCGCCCGACGACGTGAGCGACATCATGTTCACCTCGGGCACCACCGGGGCACCGAAGGGCGTGATGGCCGCCCACGGACCGACGGTGCGGGCGTACGCCGACTGGGCCGACCTCGTCGGGCTCCGCCGGGGCGACCGCTACCTGGTGCTCAACCCGTTCTTCCACTCGTTCGGCTACCGGGCCGGCATCGTGTCGTCGCTGGCGGCGGGGGCGACGATGGTCCCCCAGGCCGTGTTCGACGTGCCCGAGGCCATGCGCAACATCGCCGACCACCGGATCACGATGCTCCCGGGCGCGCCGGCCATCTACCAGACCATCCTCAACCACCCCGACCTGGCCGACTTCGACCTCTCGTCGCTGCGGCTGGCGGTGACCGGCGCCGCCGCCGTCCCCGTGTCCCTGGTGGAGCGGATGTGGTCGGACCTCGGCTTCGAGACGGTGCTGACGGCGTACGGGCTCACCGAGGCGACCGGCTTCGTCACCTCGTGCCGGGCCGACGACGACGCCCGGACCGTCTCCGAGACGTCCGGCCGGGCCATCCCCGGTGTCGAGGTGCGGATCGTGTCCGACGACGGCGTGGCGCTGCCCGCCGGCGAGACGGGCGAGATCGTGGTGCGGGGCTACCAGGTGATGCTCGGCTACTTCGAGGACCCGGAGCAGACCGCCGAGGCCGTCGACGTCGACGGCTGGCTGCACACCGGCGACGTGGGCTGGATGGACGAGCAGGGCTACGTCCGGATCACCGATCGCCTGAAGGACATGTACATCGTCGGCGGGTTCAACGCCTACCCGGCGGAGATCGAGAACCTGCTGTCGCGGCACCCCGACATCGGGCAGGTCGCGGTGATCGGGGTGCCCGACGAACGGCTCGGCGAGGTGGGCGTGGCGTTCGTGGTGCCGGCCGTCGGCCACACGCCCGAGCCCGACGCCATCGTCGCCTGGGCCCGCGAGCAGATGGCCAACTACAAGGTGCCGCGCCACGTGCGCATCGTCGACGCCCTGCCGCTCAACCCCTCCGGCAAGGTCCTGAAGTACCAGCTACGAGACGAGGTCGCCCGATGAGGTTCTGCCAGTCGCTGATGTTCGCCGATCCGGCCCAGTGGGTGGAGCTGGCGCGCCACGCCGAGGACGTGGGCTTCGACCAGGTGGCGCTGTCCGACCACGTCTTCTACCCCGAGAGCATGACCTCGGTGTACCCCTACACCCCCGACGGCACGCCGCTGTTCCCGCCGGACACCGCGTGGCCCGACGTGTGGGTGATGGTCGGGGCGATGGCGTCGGTGACCAGCCGCATCACCTTCACGACCAACGTGTACGTGCTGCCGTTGCGCAACCCGTTCGTGGTGGCCAAGGCGGTGGGTACGGCGGCGTTCCTGTCGGGCGACCGGGTGTCGCTGGGGATCGGGGCCGGCTGGATGAAGGAGGAGTTCGACCAGCTGGAGCAGCCGTTCGCCCGCCGGGGCAAGCGCATGGACGAGCAGGTGGAGGTGCTGCGGAAGCTGTGGCAGGGCGGCCTCGTGGAGCACCACGGCGAGTTCTACGACTTCGACAAGCTGCAGATGGCGCCGGTGCCGTCGAGGCCCGTGCCGATCATCGTCGGCGGCCACAGCGAGATCGCCCTGCGCCGGGCGGCCCAGCGGGGCGACGGCTGGGTGGGGATCTACTACACGCGTGACGAGCTGCGGGGCTACGTCGCCCGGCTCGACGAGCTGCGCTCCGAGGCGGGGCGGGCCGACGAGCCGTTCGATGTCCAGGCCTCCATCATCGACGCCCCGCCCACGGCCGACGTCGTCGCCCAGCTCGAGGGCATGGGCGTCACCACGCTGCTGACGTCCGCCTGGATGATGGAGGGTCTCACCAACGCCTCGCTCGACGACAACAAGCGGGCCCTCGACAGCTTCGCCGAGCGCTACATCGAGCCGCTGCGATGAGAGCGGCGCTGCGGGCGGCCGTGGGCAGTACGTCGGGTAACCAGCGCTCTTCGTCACCTGATGGGGCGTCAGAAATGGCTACGGTTGTTGTCCGTGGCCGACGCAGCATCGCTCGACGAGAACGAGGACGTCCGTGCCTCGGACGGGCGAGTGCCGGGGCGACGAGGTCGTGCCACGCGCCAGAAGCTGCTCGACCAGACCGCGGAGATGCTCCGCAACACCGCGTACCGCGACCTCAAGGTGATCGACATCGCCCGGGGCGCGGGCACCTCGCCGGCGACCTTCTACCAGTACTTCGGCGACGTCGAGGCGGCGATCCTGCTGCTCGGCGAGGAGATGGCGCTCGACAGCAGCCGGCTCGTCCGCATGATCCAGCAGGGGTCGTGGCGGGGCAAGGGCGGCTACGAGACGGCGCTGGCGTTCGCCGACGAGTTCATCGAGTTCTGGGACGAGCACCGGCCCGTGCTGCGGGTGGTCGACCTGAGCACCGACGAGGGCGACCGGCGGTTCCGCAACGTGCGGGTGCGCTGGCTCAACAGCCTCACCAAGGCGTTCGCCGAGGTCACCGACACGTTCCAGGCCGAGGGCAAGAACCGGGGCTTCGACGCCATGGCCAACGCGGGTGTGCTGGTCACGATGATCGCCAACGTGGCGGCGCACCACTACGGCTTCGAGTTCTGGGGCATCCGCACGGCCGACGTCCGGGTCGCCCTGGCCCGCCACATCTACTGGGGCGTGACCGGCCAACGCCCCCCCGACTGACGGTCCAACCGAAACCTCGACAGAGATGGCGCCATAGCCACCGTTTCTGTCGAGATTTCGCCGGGAGCCGGGCATGACGGGGGTCGGGTACGGGATCCAGCTGCCGATCCAGGCTCAGTCGCCGGTGTTCGCCGACGAGTGGGAGGCGTCGGCGGGGGTGCAGGAGCTGGTGGCGATCACCCGGGCGGCCGAGGACGCGGGGCTGTTCTACGTCGCCGTGTGCGACCACATCGCCATCCCCCGGTCGCGGGCCGAAGCGATGGGGACCACCTGGTACGACACCATCGCCACGCTCTCGTACCTCGCCGGGGTCACGTCGCGGGTGGGGCTCATGTCGCACGTCGCCGTCGGCGGCTACCGGCATCCGCTGCAGACGGCCAAGCAGTGGGCCACGCTCGACGCGCTGTCGGGCGGGCGGACGATCCTCGGCGTCGGGGCGGGGCACGTCGAGGGGGAGTTCCAGGCGCTGGGGCTCGACTTCGCGGCGCGGGGTGCCGTGCTCGACGAGGCCCTCGACGCCCTCCGGGCCGCGTTCTCCGACGAGTTCTCGTCGCACCACGGGAAGGTCTGGTCGTACGACGACATGGGCATCCGGCCCCGGCCGGTGCAGGCCCGCATCCCCATCTGGGTGGGCGGGTCGACCCCGGCGGCGATCCGTCGGGCTGCTCTCCGGGGCGACGGCTGGCTGCCCCAGGGGCCACCGCCCGACGGGATGGCCGGCGGCATCGCCCGGCTGCGGGCACTGCGGGAGTCGGCGGGCGTGGCCGACGAGCCGTTCGTGGTGGGGGCCCTCTCGGGGCCGCTGTACGTGGGGTCGCCGTCGTGGGACGTGGGCCGTTCGGTCGTCGGGCCGCCCGAGCGGCTGGCGAAGTACCTGCAAACGCTGGTCGACGTGGGCGTCGAGCAGATCCAGGTGCGGTTCAAGAGCCGTGACGCCGCCGAGCAGTGCGACCAGCTCGCGGCGTTCGGCGCCGAGGTCATGCCGCTGGTCGGCTGCTAACCCACCGAAATGTGCACCGAGGTGCACGGAATCCGTGCGCTGCGGTGCACATTTCGCCAAGAGGGAGGACGAGATGACGTTGTTGGAGGGGAAGGTGGCCCTGGTGGCGGGGGTCGGGCCGGGGATGGGGCGGGAGATCGCCCTGCTGTTCGCCCGGAACGGCGCCAGCCTGGTGCTGGGCGCCCGTCGGACCGAGAAGGTCGACGAGGTGGCGGCCGAGGTGGCCGACCTGGGGGCCAAGGCCGAGGTGGTCCGGCTCGACATCACCGACCAGGCGTCGTGCCAGGACGCGGTGTCCCGGGCCACCGACACGTTCGGCGGGCTCGACGTGCTGGTGAACAACGCGTTCCACCAGGGCGACTTCACCACGTTCGAGGAGAGTGACCCCGACAGCTGGCGCCACGTCATGGACGTCAACCTATGGGGGACCCTGCAGATGACCCGGACGGCCGTGCCCGCCCTGAAGGCGCAGGGCGGCGGGCACATCGTGATGATCAACAGCATGTCGGCGTGGCGCCACGAGGTCCGCTTCGGGGCCTACACCATCTCGAAGGCGGCGCTCGAGTCGGCCACCCGGATGCTCGCCCTGGAGCTGGGAGAGCACGGCATCCGGGCCAACAGCGTGCACCCGGGCTACATCTACGGGGACTCGGTGAAGCTGTACTTCGACATCCTGGCCGATCAGCGGGGCGTGACGTCCCAGGAGGTGTACGACGAGGTGGCCGCCGAGACCTGCCTCAAGTACCTGCCCACCCCCGCCGAGATCGCCGGGTCGGTGCTGTTCTTCGCCTCCGAGCTGTCGGCGCCCGTGTCCGGCCAGAGCCTGGGCGTCAACGCCGGGCACTGGATGCACTGAGGTGGTGTCGTGATCCGCCTCACTGCGTTGCTGCGGCGCAACCCCGCCCTGTCGGCCGAGGAGTTCCAGGCCCACTGGCGTGACGTCCACGGGCCGCTGATCCTGTCGGTGCCCGGGATCGACCGGTGGGTGGTGCGCTACGAGCAGCACACCCGGGCGTCGCTGCCGGCGGGGTCGTGGACGGGGACCGAGGACGTCGACGGCATCACGCTCCAGTGGTTCCGCTCCTACGACGACTTCCTGGCGATGATCTCCGACCCGGTGTACCAATCGACGGTCGGGCCGGACGAGAAGCACCTGGTCGACCTCGACCGTTCCGTGTTCCTGCTCACCGAGGAGCCGAGGGTGGTGATCGACGGTGCCGTCTGATCCGGCCCCCCGGGTCGCCCTGGTCGTCGGCGGCGGCTCCGGCATCGGCAAGGCGACGGCCCGCCTCCTGTCCGAGGCCGGCGATCGTGTGGTCGTGGCCGACCTCGACATCTCGAACGCGGAGGCCGACCTCGCGGTCAAGACCGACGTGACCGATACGGCCGCCGTCGACGCCATGCTCGCGGCGGTGGTCGACGCCTTCGGGCGCCTCGACGTCGCCGTGAACTCCGCCGGCGTGTCGGGCACCTACGGCAACACCGTCGACCAGGAGGTCGACGAGTGGCGCCGGGTGATCGACGTGAACCTCACGTCGGTGTTCCTGTGCGTGCGGGCCGAGCTGCGCCAGATGCAGGCCCAGGACCCGGCGGGCGGCGTGATCGTCAACGTCGCCTCAGCGGCGGGGGAGATGGGCGTGCCCGGCCTGGCGCACTACGCGGCGTCGAAGCACGGGGTGATCGGCCTCACGAAGACGGCCGCGCTCGAGGTCGCCCGCAGCGGCATCCGGGTGAACGCCGTGCTCCCCGGCACCGTCCGCACCCCGATGCTCCAGCGCTTCGCCGGCGGTGACGACGCCGTCACCGCGATGGGCAAGACCATGCCCATCGGCCGCGCCGCCGAGCCCGACGAGATCGCCCAAGCCATCACCTGGCTCACGACCCCCGCCGCTGCCTACATCACCGGCACCGCGCTCCCCGTCGACGGCGGCGCCCTCGCCACCTGACCGTAAAACTGCGTGTGTGGTGGCCGGGGAGCAGCCACCACACACGCAGTTTCGGTTGGGGTTGGGGTTGGGGTCAGGTGGAGGCGATGGCTTCCAGGATGGGGGTGCGGGCCGCACGGCGGGCGGGGCGGCGGGCGGCGAGGACGCCGGCGAGGGCGCCCATGACCGCGATCACCAGCAGGCGGAGGATCGGCAGGGTGAAGCCACCCGAGCCGTCGGTCCACAGCGTGGCGAACAGCGCCCAACCCAGGTACGACCCGAGCACCAGCCCGACGACCGTGCCGAACAGCGCCACGATCACCGACTCCAGCCGCAGCACCGACCGCACCTGACGGCGGGTCTGGCCCACCGCCCGCAGCAGCCCGAGCTCCCGGCGCCGCTCGTGCACCGCCAGCGACAGCGTGTTGCCGATGCCCAGCAGGGCGATCACCACGGCCAGCGCCAGCAGCACGTACACCACGCCGAGCAGCAGGTCGAGCCCCTGGCCGGCGGTGGCCGCCAGCTCCGAGCCGTCCTGCACGTCGCCGCCGTGGCTGTCGGCCACCGGGGTGATGGCGGCCTTGGCGTCGTCGATCGACACCCCGGACGCCACGTCGACCAGCACCGTCGTGTCCGCAGGCTGGACGTTGTGGGCGTCCCACAGGGCGTCGTCGACGACCAGGCCGCCGAGCAGCGAGTTGTCCGGGTAGATCGCCCGCACCTCGACCGACTCCCGGGCGCCGTCCACGAAGGCGAGCTCGACGGAGGAGCCGAGCGACCAGCCCTCGTCGTCGGCCCGGGTCTCCGAGATGGCGATCCCGTCGTCGCCTACCGAGTCGAACGACCCGGCCAGCGGCTCGATGCCACCCACGTCGGTCAGGTCACCCGGCGACGTGGCCGTCACCTGGGCGTTGGACCCGTCGACGTCGGCGGCCCCGCCACCCAGGCCGACCACACCGGCGACCTCGTCCATCGACGACAGCTCCGAGGCCAGCTCGGGGCTCAGCCGGCCACCGCCGAACGACGGGGTGGACACGGCCAGGTCGGCGGCGAAGTCGTCGGCCACCTGCTCGGCCAGGGCCTGCTTGGTCGAGGCGGCGAACACCGTGAACAGGGCCACCACGGCGACGCCGACCACCAGAGCGGTGGCGGTGGCCGCCGAGCGACGGGGGTTCCGCCGGGCGTTCTGCTCGGCCAGCATCCCGTTGACGCCCCGCAGGCGGCGCAGCCCGCCACCCAGCACACCGGCGACCGGCGACAGGCCGGCCGGTGCCAGCAGCAGGGTCGCCACGACCATGCCGACCGCACCCACGCCGGTGAGCACCACGGCATCGGCCGAGGCGCCGACCAGCGTCAGGGCGACACCCCCGACACCGACCACCGAGCCCAGCACCAGCCGCACCCGGCCGAGCGCCGAGGGCTCGACTGCCGCGTCGCGCATGGCCTCGACCGGCGCCAGAGAGGCGGCACGTCGGGCCGCGGACCGGGCCGCGATGTACGTGACGGTCACGCCCACCACGAAGGCGGCGGTCATCGACAGGGGCTTGATCTCCAGCCCACCGGCGGGCAGGGCGAAGCCGAAGGCGTCGAACACGCCCTTCAGCGTCGCGGCCACGCCCACGCCGGCGACCACGCCCGCAACCGAGGCGACCAGCCCGATCCCCAGCGCCTCGATCGCCACGGTCCGGCGCAGTTGCCGGCGGGAGGCGCCGACGGCCCGCACGAGCGCCAGCTCGCGGGTCCGCTGCGCCACCGTGATCGAGAAGGTGTTGGCGATGCTCAGGGTGGCGACCACCAGAGCGATCCCGGCGAACACCACCAGGAAGGTCCGCAGCATGTCGAGGAACTCGGCCGAGATGGCGTCGGTGCGCTCGCCGGCCAGGTCCGCCCCGGTGATGGCCTCCACGCCGTCGGGCAGCGCCCGATCGACCCGCGACCGCAGCTCGGCGCTCGACACGCCGTCGTCGGCCTGCAGCAGGATGGTCGACACCTCGTCGGGCCGCTTCGTGACGTGCTCCTGTGCGCCCTCCAACGTGAAGGCGGTCCAGGTGGTCTGACCCAGGCCGTCGGTGCCGCCGAAGGTCGAGATGCCGACCACGGTGACCTCCACCGGCTCGGGGGTCTGGACGACCGCGGTGTCACCCACCGACACGTCGGCCAGCTCGGCGGCACCCCGGTTGACGACGACCTCGTCGGACGTCTCGGGAGCGCGGCCCTCGGCCAGCTCGTAGGGGTTCAACCCCGGTGTGTCGATCCAGCTGCCGGCGAGGCGGGGCGGGCCGTTGCCGCCGACGGGCTCGCCGTCCTTGTCGGCCAGGGCGCCGTAACCGACGACCTGCCCTTCGGCGACGTCGACACCGTCGACCGACGCCAGCGACGAGACCAGCGACTGGTCGAGCGGGGCCCGCCCGCCGTCGATGTCGTCCTCGTTGGAGATGGACGAGTCGCTGCGCACGACCACGTCGGTGCCGGCCGACACCTCGGCGAACAGCCGGTCGAAGTTGGCGCTCAGCGTGTCGCCGAGCACGAGGGTGCCGCTCAGGAAGGCGACACCGAGGAACACGGCGAGCGTGGTGCCCATGAGGCGTCGGCGCCGTGCCCACAGTGAGATGAGGCTGATGCGGATCATGACCGGATCTCCTTCGTGGGGCCCGACGTCTCGCCGAAGGCCTTCATGCGGTCGAGGACGCGCTGGGCGGTGGGCGACTCCATCGAGTCGACCGGACGCCCGTCGGCGAGGAACACCACGGAGTCGGCGTAGGCGGCCGCCACCGGGTCGTGGGTGACCATCACCACGGTCTGGCCGAACGTGTCGACCGCGTGGCGGAGGAACCCGAGGATCTCGGCGCCCGAGTGGGAGTCGAGGTTGCCGGTGGGCTCGTCGGCGAACACCAGCTCGGGCCGGGTGACCAGCGCCCGGGCGACGGCGACGCGCTGCTGCTGGCCGCCGGAGAGCTCGCTGGGGTGGTGCGTGAGCCGGTCGGCCAGGCCGACGGTGGTGACCACCTGCTCGAACCACGCCGGGTCCGGCGAGCGGCCGCCCAGGGTGAGGGGCAGCAGGATGTTGTCGCGGGCGGTCAGCGTCGGGACCAGGTTGTACGCCTGGAACACGAAGCCGACCCGCTCCCGCCGCAGCAGGGTGAGGTCGTTGTCGGACAGCTCGGCCAGGTCGTCGTCGCCGATGTGGACGCTGCCGTCGGTGAGCGTGTCGAGCCCGGCCATGCACTGCAGCAGCGTCGACTTGCCGGAGCCGGAGGGCCCCATGACGGCGGTGAGCCGCCCGGTCGGGATGCTGAGCGTGGCCTCGTCGAGCGCTCGGACGGCGGCCGGGCCGGTGCCGTACACCTTGGTGGCCCGTTCGGCGCGGGCCGCCGCGGGAGCGGCGTCGAGGTCGTCACGACCGGCGCCGACGGGCGGTCCGGGTGCAGGTGCAGGGATGGTGCGGGAGGAGTTTCGTGCCATGCCCACAGCGTGCGGATCGCGGGCCGCCGGGTCGTCCGACCGGCGGCGGGTCCTCGCCTGCGCCGGCCGGGGTACGGCGGGCCGACGACCGGGCCCCGCCTACTCCCGGGGGAGTACGCGCATCGTCGCTACCCGGTGGATGCCCGGGGCGCCCATGGTCCGTACGCTCGGAGTCGTGCTCACCTGGGTCCAGGACCGTCGGCACCTCCTCCAGGAGGCGCTGCTCCTCGCCGTCGTCGGTTTCGTCACCGTCGTCGGCACCTACTTCGCGTCCCAGAACCAGCCGGACCGCAACTACGGCGTCGCCGGAGCGTTGCTGCTGGGCGCCGGGGTGGTGTCGCTGGCGTTCCGCAACCGCTTCCCGGCCGCGACGCTCGCCGCGGCGGTGACGTTCACCCTCACCTACTGGTCGCTGGGCTACGCCCGCGGGCCCGTCTTCCTGCCGATGATCGTCGCCCTGGTCACCGTGGTCTTCAAGGGGCGCCGCGTCGCCGCGATCACGGCGCTGGTGGTCGGCTTCGTTGGGTTCCCCTGGTTGCCCTACCTGCTCGACGACGGCGACCGGCCCGCCGTCGTCCACATGGTGGCGCTGGCGGCATGGCTGGTGGCGCTGATCTCCATCACCGAGACGGTGCGCTACCGGCGCGACCGGGCCGAGGCGGCGGCGCTGTCGCAGACCGAGGCGCTGCGGCGCCGCGAGACCGAGGAGCGCCTGCGCATCGCCCGCGAGCTCCACGACGTCGTCGCCCACAACATGTCGCTCATCAGCCTCCAGGCGGGCGTGGCGCTGCACCTGATGGACCAGCAGCCGGAGCAGGCCCGCACGTCGCTGACCACCATCAAGCAGGCCAGCAAGGACGCCCTGGTGGAGCTGCGGTCGATCCTGGGCGTGCTGCGCCAGATCGACGAGGCGGGCGACGACGGGACCGGCGCCGCGCCCCGTGCACCCACCCCCAGCCTGGAGGGTCTGGGCGACCTGGTGGACAAGGCCCGGGCCGCCGGCGTCGACGTGCAGGTGGAGCGGGACGGCGTCGGCGACGACGTGCCCCGTCCCGTCGGCCTGGCCGCCTACCGCATCGTCCAGGAGTCGCTGACCAACGTGGCCAAGCACTCGTCCGACCCGCGCGCCGTGGTGCGGCTCCACCTCGACGACGGCGGCCTGGTGGTCGAGGTCCTCGACGAGGGACTCGCCAAGCCGACCCCCCACAACGGCACCGTCGGCGGCCACGGCATCGTCGGCATGCGCGAGCGGGTGGCGCAGCTCGGCGGCAGCCTCGACGTGGGTCCGCGCGCCGGCCGGGGCTTCGCCGTGCGAGCCTGGCTGCCGCTCGAGGAGGACACATGATCAAGGTGGTGTTGGTCGACGACCAGGTGCTGGTGCGGGCGGGCCTGCGCGCGCTGCTCGACTCGGAGGACGGGATCGAGGTGGTCGCCGAGGCGGGCGACGGCGCCGATGCCGTGCGGGCCGTCGCCGAACACCGCCCCGACGTGGTGCTCATGGACATCCGCATGCCCGGCATGGACGGCCTCGAGGCCACCAAGGCCATCACCGCCGACGAGCGCTACGACGCCGTCCGCATCGTGATCCTCACGACCTTCGACCTCGACGAGTACGTGTTCGAGGGCCTGCGCTCGGGAGCCTCCGGCTTCCTGGTGAAGGACACCGAGCCCGCCGACCTGCTGCGGGCCGTCCGGGCCGTGGCCGCCGGTGACGCCCTCCTGTCGCCCCGGGCCACCCGTCGCCTGGTGGAGGAGTACGCCACCCGGGCCAAGCCGGCCGAGCGGGCGCCGAGCCTCGACCTGCTGACCGACCGCGAGCGCGAGGTGATGGCCCAGGTCGCCGCCGGCCTCTCCAACGACGAGATCGCCACGGCCCTCTACATCAGCCCCACCACCGCCAAGACCCACGTGAGCCGAGCGATGATCAAGCTCGGCGCCCGCGACCGGGCCCAGCTGGTGGTCTACGCCTACGAGACCGGCCTGGTCCGCCCCGGCTGGGCCGACTGACGTTCTGAGGTTCCGAGCGCCGTCCTCGTCCCCCGCCCGCCGGGGGACGAGGACGGGAGGCGATCACCAGAGCTGGTCGGTGTAGCGGTCGGTGCCGGGGACCGTCGGGACGAACGGCGACGCCCACCGGACGACGCCCTCGCCGTTGGCCTCGAGGGCCTCGGCGTAGGCCTCGACGGCGGGCCACCAGTGCTCGGGCTCGGAGTCGGCGAACCACAGCTGCAGCTCCCGCCGCTCGACGCCCGTGGCGCCCGGCTGGGTGACGGGGGCGCCCGGCGGCAGCGGGATGCCGGACCAGCGCAGCACCAGCGCCACCGACGAGTCCGGGCCGAGGTCCCACTGGGGGACCGGGGCCTTGCGGTCGGCCTCGGGCGGCCGCTCGACGATCACCGCCGCCAGCCCCTGGAACGGGTGGTCGAGCGCCAGCTCGGGCGGGACACCGTCGTCGTCGCGCCGCTCGGCGCCCCGGTAGCGGTAGATCAGCGTGTGGATGTGGTCGCGGTGGGGGAACATCCGGCCGTTGTCGTGCAGCCACTTCACCTGCCGCGAGCCCCAGTCGGTGTTCTCGGGGCCCCGGCCGTCGAGCACCCAGTACAGCGCCAGGTACGACCCGGCGGCGTCGTCGCCGAACAGCGGCGACTCGCCCGAGCCGATCCGCCGGTCCTTCAGGTCGCGGGTCGACACCCAGCGGCGGCCGGCGAAGAACCACGGCCCGACCATGCAGCCGGCGTAGAAGTGGTCGCGCTCGTACCAACGGTGGTACGCCACCTCGTGGCCCTTGTGCGGCTCCACCAGGGTGAACAGCATCGACCCCAGCACCACCTCGCCGCCGAGGTCGTCGACCCGATCGCTCAGGGCTCCGGTGTCGCTCGCGGCGCTCACCGGGTGATCCCGAAGCGCTCGAGCCCGAAGGCGGTGATGGCGTTGCCCCGGAGCAGCTGGTAGGTCTCGGTCTCGCTCAGCCCGGCGCCGGCGCAGATCTCCGTGGCCACCTTCTTGCTGTGCGGGAACGTCGAGTCGGCGTGCGGGTAGTCGGTCTCGAAGCAGATCTGCTCGATGCCGATGGCGTCCCGGTTCCGCAGCCCGGTCTCGTCGTCGAAGATGCAGCCGTACACCCGGCCGGCGATGTACTCGGACGGGCGGCGGGGCAGCGACGTGCCGAAGCTGTTGTCGGACCGCTCGGCCCACAGCTTGTCGGCCCGCTCCAGCACGTAGGGCATCCAGCCGACCTGGCCCTCCGAGTAGGCGATCTTCATCGTCGGGAAGCGCTCGAGCGTGCCGGAGAAGATGAAGTCGAGCATCGAGCCCATGGCGTTCTGGAACGTGAGCGTGGAGCTGACGATGAAGGGGGCGTCGGGCGACGTGGCCGGCATCCGGGACGACGAGCCGATGTGCATGCACACCACGGTCTCGGTGTCCTGGCAGGCGGCGAAGAACGGGTCCCACTTGCCCGAGTGGATCGACGGGAGGCCCAGTGGGTGCGGGTTCTCGGAGAAGGCGACGGCGTGGCTGCCCTTGTCGGCGCAGCGGTGGATCTCGTCGGCGGCCAGCTCAGGGTCCCACAGGGGGATGATCGTGAGCGGGATGAGGCGGCCCTTGCCCTCGCCGCCGCACCACTCGTCGATCATCCAGTCGTTGTAGGCCTCGACGCAGAGCTGGGCGAGCTCCGGGTCGCCGTCCTCCCGCTTGATGCCCTGCTCGTAGAAGGTCTGGCCGCAGAAGCGGGGGAGCGTGTTGGGGAAGCAGATCGAGGCGTCGACGTGGTTGGCGGTCATGTCGGCCAGGCGCTCGGACTGGATCCAGCAGCCGGGGCGGATCTCGTCGTAGGTGGTGGGGGTGACGTCGAGGTCGTCGAACCCCACGGCGGCGGAGAGCTTGGGGAAGGGGTAGACGAGGCCGTCGTAGAGCCACCAGTCGCACCACTCGCCCTCGGGGACGCCCTTCTCGAAGGAGAAGCGGCCCCCCTTGAAGGAGAAGACGGCCCGGTCGCGCTCCACCCGGGGGCCCCGGTCCTGGTACTTGGCGGGCAGCCGGTTGCTCCACAGGTCGGGTGGCTCGACCACGTGGTCGTCGACCGAGATGATCCTCGGGATCTCGGTTGTCGCTTCGCTCATGGAGGCCCCCTCGACGTGAAATAGAACGCGTTCTAATCCTAGGTCCCCGACGAGGCGCACACCAGTGCCGGCGGCGCCTATTCCCCGTCCTCTGTGGCGGCGACGTCGTGGCAGCGGCGCTGCGGTGCGTCCGATCGCCAGGCTTCGAGGATCAGGGTGACCGGGCCGAGCGGTCCGGCGATGCCGAGACGGTGCTCACGGTCGGGGTCGTCGGCCGGTTCGCCGTCGTGGTCGTGATCGTGCCCGCTGCCGTCGGCCAGGCTGCAGTCGGGGCAGAGCATCCGGAGGGTGCGGGTCCAGTCCTCGGCCTCGTGGCCCGCCTCGACGAGCCTGGTGACCAGCTCGTCGACCTCGGCCACGCGTCCGGCGCTCACCGACGCCTGGATCGTCGGCACGTCCGACGGCGCCCACCGGGCGAGCTCGTCGAACACCGGTCGTAGACCTTCGTCGAACGCACGACGGCCCCGGGGTTCACCGTCGTGCAGGACGACGTCGCCCCACCGGTGTCCCGACTCCGGGGTCGGGATGCAGGCAACTCGTATCCGGGCAGGGTCGATCCGGTGCCCCCACACCACCTCCGCCGTCGGGTTGAGCCGGAGGGCCGCGCGGCCGAGGTCCGCCTCGATCGGACCGTCGCCGTCCGGCAGGTCGACGCCGTAGACGCGCCATGCCCGCCGTGCCGCCGGCCAGCGGTGCAGGGCGGTCGCCGCGATCCCGAGGTTCCACCAGGCCGGTTCGTCCCGCTTCTCCCCGATCAGCTCGGTGGCCCGGAGGTTGCAGTCGAAGGCTTCCTCCCAGCGCTGGGTCCACTTGCAGACGAGGCCGAGGTCGAACCACGCCACGTGCGAGCTCGGATCCAGCCTCAGCGCCTTGCGGTAGCGCAGCTCGGCGCTGTCGAGGTCCATGTGGAGGAACCGGCCGCCGGAGCGGGTGAGCCGCTGCGCCCGCACCCTGTTGATCCCGCGCATGGCGGCACGGTAGTCAGCTCGGGGGGATGCTCTGGGGGAAGTGGAAGAGGTGGTCGGGGTCGTAGCGGGCCTTGACCTGCCGGAGGCGGTCGAGGTTGGTGCCGTGGTAGGCGGCGGGGGCGTCGTCGCCGAGGTCGGGGTCGGCGAAGTTCGGGAACACCCGGTTCGACCCCCAGGGGTGCACCGCGGCCCACGACGCCGTCACGTGGCGGTACGCCGCTTCCTTGTCGACGTCCGCGGCGTCGGGGCGGAGGGCGGACGTGTGCTTGAGCTGGAACAGCTCGTCGCGGTGGACGAACGCGGTGGCGTCGGGCGCCACCCGGCCGAAGGCGCCGCCCCAGGGCATGAAGTCCAGCTCCCGGGCCTCGCCGGGCGCCGGCGGTTCGGCGAAGCGGTCGAGCAGCGTGGCGATCGCGTCGGCGGGCAGCGGGTGGCGGAAGAACTCCGACCGGCTGAGGAAGTGGAGCTGGTCGGCCGGCTCGCCGCCGTCGTCGTCGCTGCTGTCGTCGTCGCTGCCAAAGCTGGCGCCGTCCACCGTGGGGAGCTGCGCCCAGAACGCTCGGGTCTCGGGAAACGACAGCTCCGCCGACCAGGACCACCGGGGACCGGCGCCCACCCGGTCGACCAGCCCCGGCACGAGATCACCGGCGTCGCCCAGGAACGTTCCGTAGACGTCGACCGACGGCGCCCGGTCGCCCTCGGCGGTGATCTTGAGGCTGGCGTACAGCTGGTCCGGCCCGGCCGGTGCCCACGCCTGCCAGGCCTCGATCGCCGCGGCGGCCCGGGCGAAGGGCCACGACAGGTGGAACGTGGTGGTGGCCGGCGGCGCCGGGACCGTCCGGAAGGTGAGCGACGTGACCACGCCGAAGTTGCCCGCCCCCGCGCCCCGCAGCGCCCAGAAGAGGTCGGGGTGCTGCGACCCGTCGCAGGTGAGGATGCGCCCGTCGGCCAGCACGATCTCGGCGGCGAGCAGGCGATCCGACGTCAGCCCGTAGCGCCGCCCGAGGATGCCGAGCCCGCCGCCCAGCGTCAGCCCGGCGATCCCGACCGTCGGACACGTGCCCGCGGGGATGGCGAGCCCGTGGTCGTCCAACGCGGAGTACACCGCGCCCAGCCGGGCGCCGGCGCCCACCGTGACCAGCCCACCCGCCACACCGCCCGCCAGGTCGACCGAGACCGACGCCAGCGGTGTCACGTCGACGACCACACCCCGGGCGATCGTCGAGTGCCCGGCGAAGCAGTGCCCGCCGCTCCGGGCCACGAGCGGCAGCCCCTGCCGGCGGACGAACCCGATCGCCTCCCGCACGTCGGAAGCCGTCGCGCAGCGCACGACCGCGAGCGGTGCCGGCGAGGCGAACCGGGTGTTGAACACCGGGTTCGGGCCACCCACCACGACCTCCCCGGCGATCGTCCGCTGCAGCGCCGGCCAGTCAGGTCGCACCCGGCGAATCTACGGGTGGACCCCGCTCGACCGGCCCGCTTGCTCAGAATTAGAACGTGTTCTATTCTCAGGGGCGTGACGGGGGAAGAGCAGATGCTGATCGGGGGCGAGCGGGTCGCCGGTGCCAGGGGCACCTACGACATCGTGAACCCCGCCACCGAGGAGATCGTCGGCGCTGCCCCCGAGGCATCGCCCGACCAGGTGGCCGACGCCGCCCAGGCCGCCGCCGACGCCTTCCCCGCCTGGTCGCGCACCAAGCCGGCGGAGCGGGCCGAGCTGCTCGACCGCCTGGCCGACGCCGTGCGCGAGCGCAAGGACGACTGGATCCCCCTGGTGCAGGCCGAGACGGGGGCGACGCTGCGGGTGGCCTCCACCATGCAGGTGCCCACCACCATCGAGCGCTTCCGCCGCTACGCCCGGGGCGCCATGGAGTCGACCACCGAGCCTCTCGCGCCGGCCGAGATGCCGGCCACCGCGCTGTCGACCGGAGCCCTCGTGGGCGCGGTCGTCGAGCGCCGGCCCGTCGGCGTGGTCGCCTGCATCACCCCGTACAACTTCCCGCTGGTCAACATGGCCGGCAAGCTCGGCCCTGCACTGGCGATGGGCAACACGGTCGTGATCAAGCCCGCCCCGCAGGACCCGCTCGCCGTGCTCCGCTTCGCGGAGGCGGTGGAAGCGGCGGGCTTCCCGCGGGGCGTGGTCAACATCGTCTCCGGGAGCGGCGCCGAGGCCGGCGAGGCCCTCGTCGCCGCTCCTCAGGTCGACATGGTGAGCTTCACGGGCTCCACCGCGGTCGGCCAGCGCATCGGCCAGGTCGCCGGCCACGACATGAAGCGCCTGCTGCTCGAGCTGGGTGGCAAGGGCGCCGGTCTGGTGTTCGACGACGCCGACCTGAAGACCTCCATCGGCGCCATCGCGAGCGCGTGGGCGTTCCACTCCGGGCAGATCTGCACCGCACCGACGCGGGTGATCGCACAGCGCGGCATCTACGACCAGTTGGTCGAAGGTCTGGCGTTCGCGAGCACGAAACTGCAGGTCGGAGACCCTCTCGATGCAAGGACTGTGGTGGGGCCGGTAATCTCCGCCGCACAGCGAGATCGCATCGAGGGCTACATCCGAGTGGGCGCCGGGGAGGGCGGGTCGGTCGTAGCTGGGGGCGAGCGGCCCGCGCTGGGGCCTGGGTTCTACGTCACCCCGACGCTGATCTCCGGGTGCAAGGCGGGCATGACCGTGGTCCAGGAGGAGATCTTCGGACCGGTCGTCGTCGTGCTGCCGTTCGACGACGAGGACGAGGGCATCGCCCTCGCCAACGGCACCGACTTCGGGCTCAACGACTACGTGTTCACCGGCGACACCGCCCGGGGCATGCGGGTGGCCCGGCAGCTGCGATCGGGCAACGTGGCCATCAACACCGTGCAGCAGCATCCCGAGGCGCCCTTCGGCGGCTTCAAGCTCTCCGGCGTCGGCCGGGACCGGGGCAGCTACGGGTTGCACGCCTACAGCGAGATCCAGTCGATCGTGTGGCCGGGCTGAGAGGACGAGGGAAGCCGTGAGAGGAATCGTTTGGACCGGTGACCTGGAGGTCCGGGACGACGTCGAGGTGCGTGACGTCCGCCCCCACGAGGTGCGGGTGCACATCGTCAACGCCGGTCTCTGCCACAGCGACGTGTCCGTGATCGACGGCACCATCCCGTTCCCGACGCCCGTGGTGATGGGCCACGAGGGCGCGGGCGTGGTCGACCAGGTGGGCGACGCCGTCACCAAGGTGAAGGTCGGCGACCACGTCGTGCTGACGACCCTGGGCAACTGTGGCCGCTGCGCCGCCTGCGACCGGGGCCAGCCCACCCACTGCCGCGACACGATGGGCCGGCTGCCCCGCCCCTTCACGGTCGGCGGCGAGAAGGCGTTCCAGTTCGCCAACGCCGGGGTGTTCACCGAGGCCGTGGTGGTCAGCGAGACCCAGGCGGTGGTGATCGATCCCGAGGTCCCCTTCACGGCCGCCTGCCTCATCGGCTGCGCCGTCGTGACGGGTGCGGGCGCGGTGCTCAACCGGGCCAAGGTCCAGCCGGGCCAGACGGTGGTGATCATCGGCGCCGGCGGCATCGGTCAGTCGGCCATCCAGGCCGCCCGCATCGCCGCGGCGAGCCGGATCGTCGTGGTCGACGCCAACCCCGCCAAGGAGGACGTGGCCCGCCGCTTCGGCGCCACCGACTTCGTCGACCCCCGCGCGGTCGGAGCGAGCGGTGACGGCGCGGCGAGCCATGAGATGTCCACGGTGGTCGCCATCAAGGACCTGGGCCTGCCCAACGGCGTGGACCACGTCTTCGAGTGCGTCGGCCACCCGGACCTGATCCGCCAGGCCGTCGCCCTGCTCGACTGGGGTGGCACCGTCACCCTGCTCGGCGTCCCCAAGCTGGGCAGCGAGGCCGGCTTCGTGGTGAACGACCTCTACAACGACAAGTCGATCCTCGGCTGCCGCTACGGCTCGACCCGGCCGCACCACGACATCCCGCTGCTCGTCGGCTTCTACAAGGACGGCCGGCTGCTGCTCGACGAGATGGTCAGCCAGGTCTACCCCCTCGACCAGATCAACCAGGCCCTCGACGACCTGCACCACGGGAAGCTCAATCGTGGCGTCCTGCAGGTCGCCCAGTAGGAGGAAAGCACGACATGGAGTTCGGCGTCTTCGCCCAGCTGTTCGTCCCCCGCTTCGAGCGGGACAAGGATCCGAACGCTGAGCACCTGCGCATCTTCCGCAACGTCGAGATCGCCAAAGCGGCGGACCAGCACGGCTTCAAGTACGTGTGGTGCCCGCAGCACCACTTCCTCGACGAGTACAGCCACATGCCCGGGCCCGAGGCCTTCCTGGCGTTCTGCGCCGCGCAGACCGAGCGGGTGCACCTCGGCTCGGCGATCTTCAACATCACGCCGGCGGTGAACAAGCCGCAGCGGGTGGCCGAGAACGTCGCCCTGCTCGACCACCTCACCAACAACCGGTTCGAGTTCGGCACCGGTCGCGGGTCGTCGACCACCGAGGTCCATGGCTTCGACATCGCCGACATCAACGAGACCAAGCTGATGTGGCGCGAGGCGATCAACGAGATCCCGAAGATGTGGAAGGACGCGCCCTACAGCTACGACGGGCAGTACTTCCGCATGCCGGAGCGCAAGGTGTTCCCCAAGCCCCACGGGCCGCTGCACCCGGCGATGTGGGTGGCCGCCGGCTCGCCGGGCACCTTCACCGAGGCCGGTGAGCTGGGACTGGGCGCCTTCTGCTTCTCGCTGGGCCGCCCCCAGCAGATGGAGCCGCTGGTCACCAACTACAAGAAGGCGGTGGTCAACGCCACGCCGGTGGGCGACTACGTGAACGACAACATCATGGGCGTGACCAACATGCTGTGCATGGAGGACCGCCGCAAGGCGTTCGAGGTCGCGTCCAGCATGGGCATGAACTACTACTCGACGCTCGCCTACCACTGGCTCGACAACGTGCCCCGGCCCAAGACCCTGCCCGAGTGGCCCGAGAAGATCCCGGAGCCGACGCCCGAGCAGGTGGAGCAGCTGTCGGCCGACGGCTTCGTCGTGATCGGTGACCCCGACGACTGCGCCCGCTCGGTGCAGAACTGGGTGGACATGGGCTTCGACCAGCTCACCTTCAGCCCCACCACCAACACGCTGCCGACAGAGGTCGTGGTCGGGTCGATGGAGCTGTTCGGCCACGAGGTCGTCCCGCAGTTCGACACCGACCCGGAGCACTCCACCACGCGCTATCGCCGGCAGGCCGTGGCGAAGCTGTAGCAAGCTGCGGTCATGGGGGGACCCCGCAGCTTCAACCTGGCCGACATCTGGGAGATGGCGGCCGACCTGGTGCCGGCGCGCGAAGCGCTGGTGGTGGGCGACCAGCGTCGCACCTACGCCGAGCTCGAGGACCGGGCCAACCGCCTGGCGCACCATTGGGCGTCGCTCGGGGTGGGCCCGGGCGACCACGTGGGCGTGTACCTGCAGAACTGCGCCGAGTACGTCGAGGCGATGCTGGCGGCGTTCAAGCTGCGGGCCGTGCCGGTCAACGTCAACTACCGCTACGTGACCGACGAGCTGCGCTACCTGCTCGACAACAGCGACAGCGTGGCGGTGCTCACCCAGCCGTCGCTGCGCGACCGGGTCGACGCGGTGCTGGGCGACCTGCCGGACGTGCGGTCGGTGCTGTCCACCGGCGACGACTACGAGGCGGCCCTGGCGGCGGCCCCGGGCGACGGCGCCCGGCCGGACGTCGAGCGCTCCGGCGACGACCACTACGTGCTCTACACGGGCGGCACCACGGGCTTGCCCAAAGGCGTCGTGTGGCGCCACGAGGACGCCTTCTACGCCTGCATCGGCGGCGGCGACGCCATGCGCCTGCAAGGCCCGGCCGAGCGGCCCGACGAGCTGCCGGACCGCATGCTCGACCAGCAGTACACGTACATGCCGCTGGCGCCGATGATCCACGCCGCGGCCCAGTGGACCACGCTGTCGTGGCTGTTCTGCGGCGGCAGGACGGTGCTGATGCCGGGCTCGCTCGACCCGGCCGCGGTGTGGCGGACGGTGGCCGCCGAGGGCGTGCAGGGGCTGACCGTGATCGGCGACGCCGTCGCCCGACCGCTGCTCGACGAGTGGGACCGGGCCGGCGGCTACGACGTCTCGTCGCTGTTCTCGTTCAGCAACGGCGGCGCCCCGATGTCGAGCGCCACCAAGGAGCGGGTGCTGAAGGCGCTGCCGCACGTGATCCTGGTCGACGGGTTCGGCTCGTCGGAGGCCGGGACGCAGGGGGCGTCACGGGTCACGGCCGACCAGCGCGACGCCGGGGCCTCGCTGGTGAGCTTCGACCGGCCGACCAAGCCGACGATCGTGGTCGACGGTGCGGGCACGCCGGTCGTGCCGGGGTCGGGAGTGGTGGGCCAGGTGCTGGCCGGGGGGCGCCTGCCGCTCGGCTACCACAACGATCCGGAGCGCACCGCCGCCACCTTCCTGGAGCGCGACGGCGAGCGCTGGCTGGTCACCGGCGACATGGCCACGGTCGAGGCCGACGGGGCCATCGCCCTGCTGGGCCGGGAGTCGGGCGTGATCAACACGGGCGGCGAGAAGGTGTTCCCCGAGGAGGTCGAGGCGGTCCTCAAGGCGCACCCGTCGGTGTACGACTGCCTGGTGGTGGGCGTGGCCGACCCGCGGTGGGGGAGCGCCGTGACGGCCGTCGTCCAGGCGGTGCCGGGCGTCGCGCTGTCGCTCGACGACCTGGTGGCGCACTGCAAGGGGCACCTGGCGGGCTACAAGGCACCCAAGCGGGTGGTGCTGGTCGACTCGGTGGTGCGGTCGCCTACCGGCAAACCCGACTACCGCTGGGCCGCTTCGGTCGGCTCCTCCGGCGGTCTTTGAAGGGAAACGACCCGAATACGGTCGTTTCCCTTCAAAGAGCCCGGTAGCAGAGGGCGCGCCACTCGCCGGTGCGCCGGATGGGGCACAGCAGGCCGGTGGCCGTGAGCAGCCACTGGAGCGTGGCGTCGAGCTCGTCCGGGTCGGTCGACGGCGGCACGGCGAGGACGAGGCCGCGCCGGGGGTGGTCCTGCAGCCGACGCCAGCCGTCGGGCAGCGCCAGGCCCTTGGCGGCGAGCATCTCGATCGTGCGGGGCCCCTGCCCGTGGTGGACGCCGACCGTCGCCGGATCGCGCTCCGAACGGCGCTCGGGCGGGCTCCACGTGCCCAGCGGCACGTCGGGGCCGCGGGCGGTGAACAGGCCCGACAGCGGCGACCGCTGCGGCGGCGGCTGATCGACGTCGAGGCCCGGCGAGAAGTTGATCC
>Ga0193742_1000702_pt1 | contig 21562 bp, 25 predicted proteins | sample L2c1metaG_FD_165511 | JGI IMG/M metagenome (GOLD analysis project Ga0193742, IMG submission 165511) | Soil microbial communities from a riparian zone of the East river system, Colorado, United States - L2c1 | ecosystem: Environmental > Terrestrial > Soil > Riparian zone | place: USA: East River... | reverse complement strand
AGCTCAACCTTCAGTTTGAGGAAGGTCAAACCATCTTCCACAGAAGCAATGACAAGTTTAGGTGGGAGTTGTTGCTCCCAATTTGGGCATCTACTCTGAGGTTTCTCCGACGGAACAACAATCTGTTGAAGTATTGCGAGTATGAGACTCATTCATCCATTTATAGTATATTATGTAATACAGTAGCTAATACAAACAAGTTCAGTTGATGATGAGTTTATACTCTTACATCAAGCTGAACTTGATTCCAAGGTAGTACTTATAATAACACATACTCTTACATCAAGCTGAACTTGATTCCAAGCTGCAAAATTATTCCAACACAATCAGATCCGACATGGGATTTTGCATGCCTATGGATGGTTCAACTGTTTCATTAACAGAGCATGTAGGTAAAACAGAAAAACAATTGTGGTATGACAATGAGGGCATGCTGTTCACTTGTTGCGATGGGAAAATCCTGCTCCTCAACCTCCGCCATGGGCTCCAGATGTTCCACATTGAGTTCTGCAAGGTGATCCTCTAAGTAGCTGTAAAGGTCATCTATACTCAATTCTCAGATGTCAAACCAGGTAGGACAGTCGGGTGCCTTGTGCCCCGCTTTTCCACATTGGTAGCAAGAGAACAGAAGTGGCTGTGTTTTCCAACTGGCGTTGATATCCATCAGAACAGGGTTTCCAGGAGTCGGAGCATTTTGGTGGTTTGTGCTCCACTCCAGAGCTTGAAATTTAACAGTATTGAAGGTGGATGGACGGGTCTGACTCAGAGCTTGGTAGGAAAACTGGAAGGCATCATTGGTGGCTCGTTTCTGGTCAATGGTCCTGGCTGCAGTATACCAGTCAGTCAGAACCATGTCAGAAGGATGTCCAGAAGGCATGGTGGCTATAGCGTTCTGAATTTGAGAGTCAAGTCCTCGACGGAATTTCACCACTATGGTCTTTGGATTGGAATAACCGGCTTCCATGATAAGGTCTTGGAACTCATCAAGGTACTCATCCATGGAGCGACTCTTTTGGAAATAAGCCATGAACTTCAGTCAGTTGATGGCCACTGAGTCTGCATAGACTGGACAGAACTCCCTTTTGAACTCATCTTGGAAATCTTCCCAATTGAGGAATTTATGGTAGCCTACATTTCCGGCTGCTCTTCCCAATGGAATACACAAGCAGACCACTTAGCTGCTCATCCTGCCTTCATGTAGGACATGGCCCAGACAATTTTGGCTTGTTCATCCAAGAAGGAATTTGGACAGAGACAGATATAGACTTGGCAGGAATTAAGGAATGCCATTCCTTTGGTGTGGTCTCTGTCAAACTCCGATGGAAGGGCCAGTTTTAAACCATGGGGTTTTGGAGTTACATGTGCAGGTTGTGTAAATGGGATTGGATCTTTGGACTGAGGAATATGGGAGGTAGTGATTCAGGAAACAAGGATGTCTAACTTGTGTTGGATGTTCGCATCCTTTGCCTGTAATTCAGCAAGGGCTTGCTTCAGGGCTGTGAGTCATTCACTTTCCATAGAGTGCAAAGGGTCCTTGTTGGGAAATATGGTGTTGGGTGATGCTGAGGAGGGATCAAGAGCTGAGGAGTACACGGAGTTGGTGGAGTCCAAAGCAGAACTGCAAAAGGTGACTATGGTGGACTGGTTATCGGCTGGGCTGGGATCAGTCCTCTGAGAGATTTTTTTCTGATGTTAGGGCAACTGCGGCTATGACTTAGTTGAGACCTAGCAGGGGATCCTAAATAATATATTCATATAATATGACAGGAAAGCGCACCTAGCAGGGGATCCTAAAAGAAAAGGATGGAGTCCTGCTAAGGTGGGGTGCTTGTCTATATACTAAAAATCGGAGTTGAACTAGTAGAATGATGAAAAAATGAGGAATGATGAAAAAAGTGATAAAAATGCAGAAGGTAGCTATGTAACGTGTCCATAGACTCCACTATCGGAGCTGTGAGTGCACTCTGTCTTGAGTTAGCGATGATGAGGAGGAATGTACAAAAATGATGGAGCAGTGTCGGATGGGACAGAGCATTTATCAGAAGAAACATCGGATGAAACGGAATGTCCCCTAACAGGGGAGACAATGGGAGTTACTGAGGAAGAGGAACTGTCTGTCCTCTATTCTCCTCTCCCATATGTCAACCCCATCTCAGTTATGAGATTCTCCTAAATTACTACCTTGATCACTCCTCCCATACAGGATATGGCATGATGGGTGACATATGTTTGTGACAGTCCCCCCTCAAGGATTAAGGGAACACTTGCACGTGTGGGTGTCCCTTGGCATCCTCATTGGACTTTAGTAAAGAAGACTTTAAACTCAATAAAAATATGAAGAATTTGGGTTTTAGGGTTCCATTCCTAGCACATTTATACCAGTCTGAAATTCCTACCAAATTCTGCTCAGAATGTGTGGGGGATGTTGAAATATACAAGTCGTTATCTTGTTTTTGTCATATATTGTTTATCTTATCCTTCATCAAACATTTTATTATTACATAATCACATCAACATTACAGTGACGGATTTTTCATACATGTCTCAACTTTCTATTCAAGTTGAGACTTATTATATCTTAGCTGTAAACATTATTCCAACAGGGGATCTGGTATAAATACCCCAGTGTTCAGTACTTTACACTCCCCCACACATTCCGAGCATCTAAGCAGACTTGAAGCAGTCCGACCAGATTCTGAGCAGTCTGACCAAATTCCAACCATTCCAACCAAATTCCAAGCAGAAAATCACAAATTTAGGTTAGGTTAGGGTTAGGATTAGGGCTAGGGGTCCAGTTAGGGTCTGGTTAGGGTTCAGTTAGGGTTAGGGGGCATATTCAAGAATTTGAAAATTTTGGGTTTTAAGGTTCCATTCCTAGCACATTCCTACCAGTCTGAAATTCCTATCAAACTCCGCTCGGAATACACTCAAATTTTCTCAGATCCACTTGGAATGTGTGGGGGAGTGTAAAGTACTCCCAGTGTTGGAGAAGTGTGCTTCATTGCTCACCCAGCTGTTAGCAATGTAAAAATTATTTCAAGTTGAATTGATGATTGGAATAACTTTCACTGCTAAACATTCACATGAAATGTGCTGTGGAATACCCCATACCCAAATGCAATGTACTGTAAATACCAGTTACAGAATCAATGGACATTTCCAAGGATGACCAAGTTTTGAGATTTACAAGCCGCTCCACTTGTTGGCTAGGATCTGTTGAATCGGACATTTTTCTCTGTTGAATCATAATGTAAACTCATTGCTAGGGCACACGCTTGGAGTCATAGGCTTAAACTCAAGGCTTTGAGCAATGAGTGGCCAGACTGGGTATTGTATCATTAGTAACCCGTCAAAACTCAAAAGGCAAATAATATTATATAGCCAACCTTCTTCAAACCCGGGATGTCTGCCATTTCTTATCTGTACCCAGACATTCTTCATTGACCCAGATGTACGGATGTTATGCCAATGAGACAAAAAGAAGTCGATTTCAACCTGAGAATCAGAGTGAGGATGCGTTACAATTAGAAGAAGTAAACGTACCTTGCGAACTTCCTCAAAGGCCGCCGCGAAAGGGGAAAAAACTTCATAGGCTATATTTTCCACTGTGAGCGATTTGATGATATGCTAAACAAAGGGGGTGTTTGATAGCGGTACAAATAAGAAGCGGAGAGGAAGCCTCACCTGAGCAGCTCGTTCTTTGAGTTCATGTAAATTCAGTCCTAGTAGAATAGGTTAGTGTACAAATTCTCGAGGAAAGAATCAAGTTCACTATCAGCAACTCGATACATGGCCTTTGCAGAACATGGTGCGGGCCTCCCGGGATTGTTTTCCATCCATTCTCTGATCCACTCGGCTCGAGATGAAGCAGGTTCTGGTATTAATGCACGCCTTGCCCCAGGAGTTTGATTCGAGCATTCCGAGGATGAAGGAAGACCCTCGGCGGGAGCCATACTTAGGCCAGGGGATGCGGTCAAAAAGGAAGACGCGAGAGGGGCGAAAACAATATTGTCTGTGTAAATCTAACCTTTGTTCTGAACTCAAGATCCAACATACGTGAATGGAAAACTCACATAGTAAAGCATGGCGTAGTAGGTAGTATACGCTACGTCTCGGATTACAATTGTCAGTTTTGAAGGAGCAATCGGCGGTCCATGTAGTGATGGTTGGGCACCTAGTGAAGGTGACCCGTTGACCATTGGGCCAGGTATATGAGAATCTACCGATTGTGTTCCCTCAAGGTCCTGTCTATCTGGATTGCTTGAAGTAGAGTCCAGAAGCATCGGTGTATCTGCTACGCCCTCTGACAAGTCTGTGCCATCACCGTCAGTTTGCAATGAAAATGGAAGAAGCGTTTCATCGTCTTCGCCGTCGGAATCTTCGAAGTCATCCATGATTAAACCCATATGTGGCCTAGCTGGGCTCCCTGGGGGTCTGGCTGCCGTACACGGAGTCTGATCCATTGTCTCGGTTGATCCTTCAACGAAGTTAGAGGAGAACACTAAGGACATCTTGTATCAGAAATATACCCATGGTGAAAAAGATAAAGCAGCCCTACTAGTCCGAAAATACTCAGCTCTTTGCAAGAGCCTTTTTGATGCCCATATTGTACGACCGTTCTGTGTACTTTGGTCACGCCCAGGAATGGCGAAACAAACATCTGAGTATAGAGGGTCATCTAAAAGTGATCCAACTGTATCGAGAAGGGATTTAGGGACCGGCTGACGAGGTTGTAATGAAGAAGAAGGTTTCGCAGGAGAAGAAGTGATAGTACAAGTGATTACAAATGCATCTTGAGCTTTGACAGGCATAGACTGATAGTAAACGCTGTCCCTCCGTGCAAATTGGGCCCTGCAAGAAGATGCATTGAATATAGATGATACTGGTAAAAAACTATTCCCGACCATCCCCAATTTGCAGTCTATAGAATCTGTTCATTAATATTAGAACGACACCACACGTGTAGTCCTCACTTTGCAGGTAAACGAATGGTTGTGAGCTTCCTTTGAGTTGCATAAAACAATGCCCGCAACGCTAAAATAGGTGTAACGAAATGAGAACAAATCTGATCAATATGCGAGCTTTCTTTACTTGCGAAGTTCAAAGCTGAATTTGTAGACTCCTTCTCGGATCCATCTATGAAGAATCGGTAATGTTCTCAACTCGTGGAACCGTTAATCTCACTTTCCGGATTGTGACAATGCCGCTTCCTTTTCCTCTGGAGTTGGCTGAGACTTGGTCAATGCAGTGGGGTGCAGAAAGTGGCGAATATTCACCTCACACGACAGATACAAACTTACAAAGCCACCCTCCGCCCCATCCTTAGTTTGCCCCGCATTTGGGTAGAACAAGATCTAGTCCGTGAATTCTAATAACCCTCCGGAGAGGTAATAATAGATAATAGATACCTGCCATCGATTTCCTCCAAAGCGAATAGACTTCGTCACCTTTGACTTCTTGTCGCCCTTTGTGGAATCGAAAAGGATTTTCAGACCCCTCAGCGTCCATTCAAAGGTGATGCTGGATGATTCTGAATACTCAGATTCCAATTCCATGTGCGGTCCCTGGCTCGTAGTATGCAGACAACCTAGGTTTAAGCTAGCTAAAGACTGACAAAACTAGAAACTATTATAATAGGTTTGATAGTCTCCGCTTCAATCCGTCAACGGATAAGATAAGATAGCGGCACATTGGCTGTGGTCTTGTGATTGGCGCACAACTTGAGATCTTCAAGCTTTTCTTTTTTATCCCGCCCTTCTACTCCCTTCAGTGTTTGGTACTCGGTCATCACTACTGGCGCAAGCGCATTATTAAGGCATCTGCACGCTTCCATCTTGTTTCCAAGCGCTCAGTCCCCCAGTGGATCGGCTCCCCCAGCTCTGTTTTCAAGTTCAACTGCAGCAAATTTTAAATATTTTAAATAAAAATGATCATATAATTTATAATATTGGACAAGCTGCAAGAAAAATATGTGTTTAAAATGATCAACAATCTACAAACCTCTTTTCCAGAAAATGAAAAATTTAAAGGAGTCTACAGTCCTTAAGTTTGCGTATGTTCGCGAGATTTTCAAAATTCGACACGTGACCTCGTAGCCAAACAACGGAGCACAGCCCTGATCAACGGCTCAGCGCTAATCGCCAGTCGGTCTCCTTGTTTTCCGTCCTCCCCATTGGTGAGGATGCAAGGCCGTCCAATGTGACATAAACGGATTTCTTACTTGCCCGAAATCCCCATAACTGCGAATGATATTATAAGCCTACCAAACCAATTGAACACATTGAAAGGTCTTATATTTCCTCCGTCTAGTACTATTGAACTATGCGCCCCTTGAGGTCATCCAAGCCATATTTCACGATAGAAGGCGATGTTGGCTAGGCACGCCGTCACATGTTGAATTTTCAACTTGGGACTGGTGTCCTCTCATGGCTTGTGATGACTTTGGAATCATTCGATTGGCAGCAAGGCTTATTTCAAGCCGCGTTAGTGTTCAGAGTCATTCGTAAGTGAAGGTCTCGTACGTGAGCTGTAGGGAATGGGCAGAATTTTAGAGCGCAAATGACACCAATAGATATTTTTGATTCAGAGACTGTCGAGCGGAGAAGAAACAGACGGCACTACCATTATCGACAGCTCTTTCTTTGACGATAAAACAAGGTACACACGCATTCAACCACGCGCCCACAACGGTACCGGTTGGATGGAAAGGTTTTGACCTGGGTTTCGTACTCCTGTTCTACTCGATTAGCTAACACTCAACACCTGTGAGCGATCCATGGAAAATTTCCCCTGTTCAGGCGACGATGTCGCTAGGTTCACGCAACAGAATATTTTACTACTAGAATATTTGGTCAATATCATTAAGATCCATTCTGGCCTACGAGGAGCGGAGAATGTTCAGAGAAAGAGGTCGTAACAAGAAAGATGGACCTTGATGTTATGTCTCTTTGAGTACGAGCAGAGATTAGGATTGCTTTGGCGAGCCACCATTCATCGAGTGACCAAGGGAAGTACGACTACGCGTTGGTGTGGTGTCGTTGCTTGTTCTCAGAACAGAGCGTCGTGCAAGTTCGTCGGGAGTTATATCCGATAGGTTACCGACGGTTGATAAAGGTTGACCTGAAGTCGCGAGAGCTGAACGAGCCAGAACTTCACGATTCCACTGCTCCTGCTCCCGGCGTCGCCATTCCGCGATTTGAGACGCGCTGTGATGGCCTTCTTGCAATTCCGTATCAGCTGGCACAAACAAATCTTGATTTTCGTATTCATCTGCTTGTTCTTGAAGTTCAGCAGGCATTGTTCCTGGAACGCGGTCTTCCGGTTGAGGGGGTATTCTGTGCAAAAGACCAAATCTGACAAGAGGATTAGAATAATGGAAACGCTTCCATGTCTAACCAGAGGAGCTCACCCAAATACGCAGCCTAGCAGTCCCTCCCCGCCCCAATGCCGATTGGGAATTAGGACAACTTCTCTCAGAGTGCTACAAAACTCATGAGAAATTGTAAATTGATTTTTTGAAACACTCACTCAAAATCGTACGAGTACACATAAACCCTCAAGGGCTTGTCAACATGCTACGTCCCAAAGAGGTTAGGTAGGTTGATCGGCTGGTAAAAGATAAGACACATACAGCATCAACAAGGTCGTAAAAATCGTTTTCGGCGCTCAGCACACCCCCAGACCAGCCTGCACCTCTTGTTTAGAAAGATAGCATATCCTAAAAGAGGGAACTTAAGGAGGACCTAATATCCAGTCACCCACTGGCACCAGCCCAGCGCTCTCTGCGGGACTGCCTTCTAGGACATCAAGAACATGCCATACATTGTCTGTGGCAGTATCCGGTTGGCATAAGCGCATGCTTAGACCCAGGAGTGAAGGCTGCGATGTAGGAGGTGATTTTTGAGAACCATTTGGACTGAAATGTTGTTGCGACCATATGCGCGATGGTGTTATGGGAACGACTGGACTGAAGTATGAAGCAATGTAGTAAGTAGTAACAAAGACCCGACCATACCTCGGGTCCGTTGGTTCTTACTATTCCATACTATGAGGTTCAATATCCGGTTTTCATGACTTTCTACAATTTTCTCGAGCTCAAAGGCATCAATATTGTTTTCTGCAGAAAGTGTATCTCCCTCAAAACCGACAACGAAATCGAAGAATGGCTCGATGTTGGACAAAGAAGCGGGGGAGGATGGCGTTACTCTAAGGACATGGAGTCCGCGTGATGGAGGATGGGCCTGAGATGAAGATTGTCCAGCGCCCATAGCACAAATTTAAAGGAAGAGCCAACCAAGGGACGTCACATAGTCAGGTGATCTCAACTCAGCTGGCTCTTGCCATCACCAGTGCGGCGCTCACTAGGCGGTTCGGTCTCAGCTGTCCATCTGGACTACAGTCAAATTACTTCAAACGATCAAACTGGTCTACTCGAAATGTGGTACGCCTAACTTTTATGATTCAATTCAAATTCCCCGAACTCTGACTTCAAAATTTCAGCTCGGTTCCATGTTACTCTGCCGCCGTTTATCTTCAATAATAGGCCGAGCCCACCGTATTCATCGCCGCCCTTTTTTTACGCAGAGTGTACTCAAGCAGACAAAAATCACAACGCCGGAGGATTGTAGCGTCCCCCCTTGTCAAGGTTTCAATGACGCAAAACAAGATACCCCAGTCACCCATCCCGCAGAAAGGCCTGAACAACAAACTGTCTTTGAGTCTGCCAGTTCTACTGTTGCGGCTTTTGTCTATGATAGGAAACGACGGAAGGACCCAGAAGTAATTTTAGGATTGACTTCCGACCCATATCTCCAAGAACTTAGGGAAGCCAAGCAAAAAAATGACTACCACCTCATCAGGACTCTGATCGGTCAGATAATCCTTGTCGACCGAGGAGGTGAAACTATTAGAGCCAACAAACTCCATTTTGCTCTCCTTTCGGTCTCACTGATTAAATTACCTCCGAAGATGGTTGTTTCGATGCTCCGCATGGTCACAACATTCCTAGGACAAGAGTACCACTCGACGGAAGTTGTCTATCGCATCATACAACTAATAGTGAAGTCAACTTCGAATACGGCTCGAGAACTGCTTGATTTAGTTTTCCCATCATTGCTTTTCCATCTCCAAAATACTAAACTTCAAGAAACCACAGGCACCCCATCTCCCTTTGTTCTCGCTTCATTTACCCTTCTTCGTTGGCTTCTACCTCGCTCTCAAGAAAGGAGTGTGGAATTGTACAAGATTCTTGTTGATATACGCCATGTCCCATCGACAACACTCCAGGATGAAAATGCTACGTCTGGGACTTTACACACCCTTTTATATGCATCTTCCATTAGGACATGCTGTCAAAATGGATGGACAGAACTTGCCACTGAATTTCTCGACGACTACTTGAAGAGTGGGAAGGATTCTCAAACTTTTGGCACCAATCTCATATTAGAACTTGTGGGGTACCTCCTAGATAGCCCTTCAGAGGATGACCTCCAGCGGTGTTGCAATTTTATTATACGACTTCATACCATCCAACCGGTACCAGACGAGGTTATTCACGACTTCTATGCGATCGCCGCTCAATTTAAAATGACTCGTCCAGCGGAACATCTCTATTCATTCACCAGAGAAATGCGAATCGACAAATCTAAATCTCACAATTATCCTCTTCCGCAAGGTCGCTCGCTCGTTTGGCTTGCTGAGAATCTCGTCAAAGATAATTCAACTCGTCTCTCCTTCGAATCCCTCGTGACCGAAGCCCATGAACGGCATCAAGATATATTAATTCCTGTTTCGCACCAACCACTCTACCTGACAATAATCGTAAAAGAAGGATTTGGGTTAATAACCCAGTCACTTTGGGAGAAATGGTCCCCTGGAATCAATGGTGAAGTCATTCGCGGCAGCCCAAAAATATTGGTTCGCATCATCAGGCTCACAATGTCATTGACTCGCAAGCAAGAGGAGCGGCTAGGTCTCCTCAAGAGATGTAAACCCCCCAACTCTGCCGAGATTGAGGCGTCGAAACGGAGCTTGAATGAAATCTCCTCCTTTGCCAATAAAGTCCTACGGGCATTTATCACTCAGCACGAACCTTTGCATACTGCAGATCACATTGCACTTACGTCGTTGGCGAGGGCACATTTCGTGCTCGGGAATGTTACTGATGGGTTTCAGTGCTTCCGAATCCTCTTGAGACGATCAGACAAGCCGGATATCGTCGACATAAATGTCGGTCTATCAGCCTTAGCTGAATACAAACCACGCGCTGCCGCCGCATTCCTTGCGACCATGCTTCATCACAATCTTCAACCAGACGAATTCACCTTTAGCACAATTATCCATCATGCCATGATCAAGGACGACTTGGATCTTTGTACTGAGCTTGCCCTTCAAATGAAAGAAACGTTGGTGCCGAATTCAATATTCCAGCCTTTTTATAGCATGGCTTTGGCCAGCGTCGCGGAGCGTGTTGATGACACGCCACAACGGCGGGTTGTGAGACTCGCGACTGTTCTAAAGGTGTTGCGATCCATGAACTACTCAAAGGACGTATTCATTATGCATCCTGAAGTGGGAGAATGCTTGATTCGGGCTTCCTTGCCACACTATCCCCAGGTTGCTTTCGAATTTTGGAAACGGATGTCCAAGGATATTCTAGCTCACGATGACCCTATATATTATGGCCAAGTCCAACTCATCCGGGATGCATTTCGTAAGGCGTGGAATCTTGGCAACATTGAAGAGGTCAAGATGAAGAAAATGCTTTTTGAATTGTTACAAAAGTAGTCTATGTACCTTCTATACAGACTGACCTAATGTAATGGTCACGTCACCTCCCTATAACACCCAAAGGAATCAAAAAGCAACCAAAGGAGTGGGTCCGGTATTTAAGCGACTCATTTGAAACTCGTGATGCATTGTAGATTGTGTTTCGACTATATGGAGATGGTTAGAAAAAGTTACCACGACATTCTCCATTTCCCCTCTTTTTTTTACAGTTATGCCTGCAAAGAAACAGGGTTATTCAGTCACACCTCCTTCCGACGATGACCGGGTCCATCCCCGCCAAAGCAAGAGAAAGTAAGCCGAGTTTTATCCGAGCACGCTTCCTACTTCAGAATCACCCCGCACCTCCTCCCCCCCCCGCAATTTGCTCCCCCACATTTCAAACATACACCCTGTTTCCCCCATGTCATTTTCTTCCTCTCTTCTTCAAAATACAATACTGACCATCTTTCCTTGCTCTTACAGGAGGCAATCACAAAGTCAGCAAATCTTCTATTTTCTATTTACCAATACTAAACTTTTTATCAAGGCTGCGATGCTTGCAGAGCTCGTAAAGTTCGTTGCGCCAGAGAAAACCCTGACGACCCACAGCAACCGTGCAAGCATTGTATAACCCTTGGAATCCCGTGTACCTATGATTACCAACCCAAAAAGCGAGGTCCGCCAAATCTGTGAGATAAATTCTTGCCTTCTCCAGACCGGAACCTAATATCAGACGCCCCTGCAGATACCTCCGACGCCTCCAAGAGGCAGCAGCAGCAGCAGCTACCCATCCACAGTCCGATAGCGCTTCTGACAATGATATGGAATCACCAATCTCCTCCCTTGCAAGTCCATCCCAAAATAGTATTGTGTCGGCAAACATCAGCTTAAAGACTCCGCCCTCTTTCCTTGAACCCTCAATAAGCCAATTGTCTCCCATTTCATCCGTCCCGATCCCTCCATCACGATATCCGATTGCAGCGGATACGTACCACAGCCATTACACACCGCAAAGTACTGTCCAATCCAACTCAAAGGTGTCTGATTCGAGTACCAATGGCAATGGCATACACCGTTCGAGTTCACACTCCCTACCAAAGGTCGAGGACCAACCCTATATTGCATCCCCGTCGGATTCGTTTAACACTTATCCTCTTTACAATTGGTCCTACAAGCAACATCAATTACTATCCATTCCGGTACCTACAACAGTCCCGCCCCTTTCTTACTATTACAGACCTCGGCGACTTGAAGAGATCGCCCCGAGAGACACTATTTCCCTTATTATCGCTCTATTTTTTGATTTCGTCTATCCGCTTACACCCTGCATTCATAAACCTTCTTTCATGGCCGACTTGCATTCACGACGGGAGGAGCGTGATCCTCTTTTCTTCGCCCTAGTGATGTCAACTTTGGCGTCAACGTTGGTCCAAGTTCCTCGGTCCTACTTACCGATGGACCGACCTGTCGTTCGGAAATTGGCACAGGTGGGTTTGTTTATGTGGTTTCAACTTTTATCTTACTTAATTTACGTTAGACTGCTCACGAAGCAAGCCGACATATTACCATTGCTTCTTACGATCCACCAACATCAATGCATGTTGTAATTCGATACTTGTCAGTAGCTATCTCTCCATTGAACTCTCAACCTCATCTCTTTCTCCATAGTGATTGTATCTATCATTTTTGTGAGGGTCATGACGCTACCTCACATGCTGCATTCGGCGAGGCTGCGCACATTGCCGTGACCCTTCGCTTGCACGAAGAGGCTGCATACGAGGGCCTTGACCCCATCGAGTGCGAAGTGAGAAAACGAATATTTTGGCTTCTCTTTGGAGGTACAGGCAGTTTCATTTCCTAAAAACATTGCCAAATAATTATATCATCCTAGCGGACAAGTCCATGTCTATGCTCCTTGGCAGACCTATATCCTTGCGCGATGAAGACTGTACGGTTCATTTCCCGAAAGAGTTGGACGATGAATAGTAAGTTGTTTCTCGGCCTGTTTTTTTTTTCTTTTTTGTGTATGATGGGGAACAATTCTTTTACATAGTATAACTCCGACTGCATATCTGCCACAGCCCCATGGAAAAACTGCAATCGTTTCAGGATTGAATTATATATCGAGAATCTTCGCCCTTCTAGGAGAGATTCTGGTTCGCATTCGAGTCGACAAACGATCACCTCCTCAAGGGCAGTTCGCGACTGCAAGATTTGAGGAGGTACAATCCCTACAAGTTAGGATAATGGCAGCCCTGAGCCACACCCCGGAATTGTTGCGCTTGAAGACTCAACCTCGGCCCTATTTGGCCCCAGAGTACGGCGGTGCCGGATTCCGTCAGGCTACTTTCGCGGAAGTAAAGGATTTCTTTGATAATCCCAAAGCTTCCCGCGCAAATGCTCTAAACCCTTTCTTGGTGATGCAAGCCAATCTATATGTCACACAGGTAAGATGTTTTTCATGAAATTCTATGTGCCAGTCTCAATGTCAACTTTGACAGCAACTTGTTCGATTTGTGATAGAACAGTATCGTGACGAGCTCCTCATGTCACTACACGGCAACCTTGGAGAACGTCAGATAGCCGAATCTAGAGAAGCTGTGGCAAGCGACCTCTTGAACATACTGCACAGGTATATATGTCCGTCCTGACATTACTGCTACTTAATTTTTTTGCACAGTATACCCATCCAGTCTATTGCTACCAATGGCCCAAGTTTGGTAAGTCATGATGGTAACGGGAACAAAATTCAATTGACCAATTTTGTCTCCTCCCAGGTTCATAAAGTCAGATTTGTGGCATCGACGTTGCTGGACGCTGTTCGGAAGGCTGAGACTGCACCTGACTCAGCGGCTCGTGCACATGCATATCTTTGTAAGAACGTTCACTATCGTTCACTCGATAAAGTTTTTTTATACCCTGTCTAGGGGACTTCCTTAGCATCTTGTCTGAAATCGAGAGGAATTATTTGTTCGTGAAAGAAGTTTGATCTTTCATGTATTATTTTGCTAATTATTTATATCTTAGATTGGATGATGACAGGGATGGGACGTCTAGCGGGGACGGTATGATGGTATGATTTGGACAAGCCCTTCACCAATTTCCGCCTCCACACCCTAGCTCGGATACTTTTCATTATTCCTTTACTATTGTACACATGCGACTAAGTATCCCGGAATTCTCGGCTGTTGCCGAATGGGACCTCGTCGATTCAAAAATTATGTACATACTTATTACTTACTTACTTCGTGTCATTGTATACATTAGAACAAAGGAACAAGAACGCTGCGCGTTTTTCCTCTCACCTGCGACACGGAATCAAGCAACGCGCTCTTTCGTGCTGATAAGCAAGACTAATTCGCCGAAATGACCGATCCTAGTGAAGAAGTAAATCAAGATGTCAAGCAATCTACGGCTCTCACAGAAGAGGAAGCAACTCGGTATGATCGACAAATGAGGTTATGGGGAATAGAGGCGCAGCAAAGGTATAAAATCCAATAGACGAATCTGATAACTCATGTTGATAACTATGCAGGATGAGAAACGCTACCATCTTAGTTGTACGCCTGCGAGGAGTCGCAACTGAAGCAATTAAAAATATGGTCCTCGCAGGAATTGGAAAGCTAATCATCATTGACAGTGATAATGTTAACGAAGAAGATTTAGGAGCAGGATTCTTCTTCAGAGATGAAGATGTTGGTCTAAAGGTAGGGGAGTACAATTGACGCGGGTATAAGATGGTAATTTGTCGGTCCTTGACTTGTATAGAGACTTGACGCTGCAAAACCAAGAATTGAAAGCCTAAACCCGCTTGTCACGGTAGAGACAATATCAGCGGTTTCAGTTTTGGAAGACGAACGCTTCGAATCAATTGTTAAAATGGTGGATCTTGTATGTGTAACAGATTGGGACGAACGAGGCATTGTGAGTACATCCCGTAGTTCAATTCAAACATGAACAATAGCGTCTATCCATGATGTTGACTTGTTGTGATCAGATTCACATGAATGAGACGTGCCGAAAACACCAAAAACCATTTTATGCTGGAGGGACATATGGACTTGTTGGTTACATTTTTTGTGATCTTTTGAACCATGATTATCTTACTCCGTAACGCCAACTACCTTCTCGCCAAATGCTCGCTAACGGGTTTATTTAATAGCGATCGCTCAGCACAGAAGGACCATCCAAAGAACATCAAAGCCACCGCAATTTATACACCCCTTACTTCTGCGATCAACTATCGATGGAGTAATTTGACCAAAAGGCAAACGAAAGAAGTAAACCCGGCTCTTTATTTTGCCATACTTGGTTGGTGATTTTTCTTGTCAGTGAACATATTGTTGAATGTAACAGCAATTTGGAAATTCCAATCACTCCACGGTACCCTTCCTGGGGACATCACCCACACGGATGAACTTGAAACCATATCAAACACGTTCATTTCAGAGGCTGACGTGAACAAACAAATTCTCACAAGAGAACCTCGACAGCTTATAGAGTAGAGATGCTTCTTTTTCCACAATGAATAATTCTAATCAAGTCTGGATTTCTAGATCCCTGTCAACAACTGCTGGTCACGAATTCTCTCCTGTCTGTGCGATAGTCGGCGGAATGCTCGGTCAAGACATTTTGAAGGCACTTGGTGGTCGTGAGCCACCCATTGCGAATTTCTTCGTTTTTGACGGGAATACAGGAGGAGGCACTGTTTGTCGACTGAATATGCCTTGATCCACTTTTCCCCGTTTAGCGATATATCCTTTGTACCTATTGCGTGTATCTAGTATTCAAGAATTCGTTTGTCGGCCCAAATAATCTCCCGAGTGAGAGGCACTGAATGTCCCAAAGAAGATCGAAACAGAAATAACAAATACGTGATTCTGTGACTGAACCACTTTGAATTTCATGACCTTGTATTGTAGCTTCGTTCGGGCAATCATTTGGTTCCTGCAAGTTAACACTGAGTTTCTCTGCACAAATATGAATCTTTTTATTCCATGACCTTTTACATGTATTCATTATGTCCTGTCGGCCTTGAGAAAGATTTTTTCTCTTCTGATTCTATACGACGACCCAGATTGGATGCAACATGATCGCAGATGACCGAACACCCTCAATCTCATTACTAGGTTCTTCGGTCGTCAACAAAAGAAAAACGTGCCCATCTTACCCAGGTCCTTGAATGATCGCGATGCTTATGGCAATCTCTCTCCACCGGCTCATGATGAAAGCCTAAAGCGTTCCAAGGCGCTTCAACTGTCCCAGGCTTATTATAGCCGTCCTTTATCCGGCGGGAGCGAGCGCTCGTTACTTTGCTCACGGGACGCTGTCCAATGTGTTTTCTGGAATCCCGGCTCCCCGTGGCGACCGGGTTATGGGCGTTTGAGCCCCTCAACTTGCTTGATCGGGCAAGGACTTGCCATTTTCAAAGGGTTTCGTCTGGTTTCGTTAAGATGGAAGGGGATGATTGGTTCATGATAACCGTTGCGAGCCTCCTCATGATCAGCCGGCAATGGGAGCATATGAAGTTGCACATGCTTATATCCTGGTATGGGTGATAACATTCATCCAAATATTTCTCCGCACGCAAAACCTCCAACCACTTTTCTTGACTTTTAGTCTTTAAGGGACATCTGATTGCGTTGCATTTGTTACCGGAGCTCGGAGATTTCGGGAAATGCGACCCTTGAATGCGGGGTAGCTATATCAACGTGGCAGTAGCGCCACCTGCACACTCATGTGCCTTGCACCTAAGTAACCGAAAGAGTCATTTGAGGAATGCGTCACTGAGTTCCTTAAGACGCCCGGGCCTCCACATGCACTCGTTCAAAATATATGTGGACGGTGCTGTTATATATATCAGGGCCTTAAAGCTAACCGAATGCTAGAGTTTAGTGGGTTCACATAGCCATTAGGTTACCCTGAGGTTACCACAATATTTTGACCGGCAGACGGCTCTGAGGAACTTCTGGGAAACCGCTTAACTACATCCGTGTCATGCGGTTCCGCAGGTTAAATCGGTACTTATGTACATTGCACGGCTTTTGACGCACCTACGGTTACCATATCACGTCTCTAACCAGTACTGAATTGACCCTGTCTAACTAGAGGACTTAGATAGGTCTTCCCCCTCAGTTGAGTTGATTGTTGAATAATTCCTGTGTGTATACCTGTAGACTCCCTCCGTTATGTCCCTCAGTCCCTCCGCATCGACACGCATCCCACCCATCGTTGACGGTGTGTACCTTTATGTGTGCTCGCTGTCTGCGACGACGAGCACGTTTATTCCACTGTTTACGCTTCGTTTCCTTTGATTTTTCTTACATACATGGGTATTATGTAGCTTTAGAGTAGTATTACAATGTAATTAGTAACCACACTGTCCCAGGAGTGCTACAATCCTGTAGATATATATGTGTGGCCATCACCACTACCCATACTTACCTTCAGGAGTATTATGCCCAATATAAGGCTGGTGTATATATTTCTCAATATGTGTGACTATGGGGTCCAAGATATAGGGCTGGGGGATAGCCAGAACATATCTATTCAAAGTGTGTAATATCCCCAATCTCCTACCTGGGGTGAGTTCTGAACCAGAAAAGCATATTATAAACTACAGGTGCTAGGACAACACTTCAGCATATGGCCAATGGCGTCCATGATGACTGGTTGTGCAACGGCTGATGTGACGAACCGTGACTGTACGAAGACCAGGAGCTGAGCTAATGTAAATTGTAATAGATGCTACGTATGGAGTTTGGTAGGAATCAAGTACAAATTGAGCGAGAACCAGCATTTCTAAGCTCAACGCTTGACCATCGGAAAACGACAGCATATTTTCCCATAAGTGCTTACCGAGACGAGTTCACCATCCAAGTAACATGTAAGTGTGATTCGCTAACGTATGTCCACCTTGAAAAATAAGACGGGAAAATAAGTGAAATACGAGCGATCAATCAACGGTTGTAAACCCATATTAGGAATGTATTTGACTTTGATGATACTGATGATAATCTTTTTTTTGTCTTTCTGTGAAATTCACCTGTCATCAAATCAATGACGCCTGTGCATTGTTGTCGTGATACATAAGATTTCTCTGGCCGGCTGGCATGGGACAACGCCTAACTTTGACACCGAACCTGGACATTGACATTGGACTCCCTTTTCGACGTCGGGTGGTTGTACGGAACACATTAGTGCTAATGGTTGACAAGTCTCCCGAAGTATGGGTCGGTGGTAATGGGCATTCCACGGTAGGGGCGCATCAAACGGTGCATGGTGGGTTAGCGAATCTGTTCAAGTTGTTGTACACACTGCTTTCAGTTGAAAAGGTCTCTAGTATTGACGTCGATGCGTATACTCAGGAGGCCTTCACAGCGAATATCACAATAGTTGATCCCCGAATGGTAGGAGCAGTGGTGGATAATTCGATAGAGACGTTAAGGTGGTTGAGGGAGAGAGTTAAAGTTAACATCATGCTGTCGTTTGAAGTTGATGGGAGGATGAAATATTTGGATGGGATGGCGTTGAGTGCGGAGGATAGTGGGAAGGGATTGACTGAATCGCATCGGAAGGCATTAAAAAAAACCGGAGTAGAGGGGTGGTATGAAACTAGGGCCGTTGTTGGTGACGCAGAAGATGGAGGGTGAGGAAGATGGCGTGTGGAGTAATTTTAGAGAAAGGAGGCGAGAAGAAGCAAGTAAAAGCACGTTCCATTGTTCTTGCCGCTGGAGGATTTGAGGCGATCTCAGAGCTGAGAAGTTTGGGAGAAGGCCAGGCTATGTAAAAACAATTCGGCGCGTCTTTTTACGCGTTTTTTGTTGACAATTTTTGACAGGTCCGAGGTACACCGTATAACACAGAGGGAGAAATGGGATGCAGATGCTGGTGAGAGGGAGATGACGAACCAGTACGCAAAAGCGCTTGGAAAGAGAAAACCAGAGCCAGTGGGATGTGCATTGGAAGAGCTGTGGCGGGCCATCGACGGAGATACTGTAAGCCAAGGTCGGCACTGTGTGACGTCACTCCTCATGGCTCAAGCTACTACTAGTACTAGTGTTCAACAGCAAACCCTTGTTGATGACAACTTCAAAGATACACCAGCTACAAGAACAGGACCTCCACGCTCTCTTTCCTTTGCCTATACTCTGCCATGTTCCGCCACACGCGTTTCACATTTTCAAGATAAAACCCTCACAGAAGACCCAGAACTCTTGTTTTCAGCCGACTCGTACTTCCGGGGCGCTCTTGGATATGCTACGCAAAACGATCTCTACGACAGAAAAGGCGGCAAGACTAGAAGGGACAAGGGAAAGTCTCCAACGGAAGAGATCTGGAATCCTAGGAGATGGTTTCACGAATCGCCCAGGGAGGAAAAGGCAGCCATAGACTTCCCTTTGCCAGATTCCGAGTCATCAGGCGACGAGGCAAATCAACCCTTTGCACCCCCCACGTCTCCCCCCCAATCTCTCTCCAAGCGTCCGACCATTAAAAGCTCGAAACCCTCTTCTACAGCCAAAACAGCCCTACGTCGCGCATTCTCATTACCCCTTTCTCATACAGAAACTCCCTCTCACAAGGGCAAAGGAAAGGAAAAGGGCAACGACAGCGACAACGACACTTCCCAAGGCCCTGCAAAGTGGGCAAAGCTTCGTTCCCTCCTGCCTCATATCGCTTATCCCAATCAGTCCATCTTGCCCGGCCCTTCCGTCGTCACCTCACATGCCGTCAATATTACCGATGAATTGATTACCGGCGGTCTGTCTACCCTCATGCTGCGTCTATGGTTTGAGCGGGATGAGAAAGGCCGACGAAGAGTCCCAGTTCTTTTCCATCGTCTTCGCATCCGGGTCAGTGATAGTTTGTATCCATATCAACGACATAGCTCCGTCTTTAGAATTGAATGCGAATACGCCAACGGTGCAGCCCGATGGGTCATATACCGCGAGCTGAGGGATTTTGTCTCCCTTCATACCCATTATACCGTCTCGAATGCAGTGTATAACAGAAACATGGACAAGTTGCCTGAGTTTCCGATGACCAGTACGTGTCTAATATCTTTATTCTAATCATTTGATCACCTATTTTCTATAGGCTTACCGTATTTAAAGTTTCTCAAGAAAGAAGGCCGAGAAACAGGGGGCAGGGTGGGCAGAGCCGACTTTGCTCGTTTGCAAAGGGAGGCACTCGAGAATTATCTCATTAATCTAATTCGCGCCGTCGTAAGTCGTGTTCCTTCTCGCAATTTTGTATATGTGCTTACCCCACTATTACCAGATGTTTCACCCTTCTTCAAATCGACTCGCTGGATTCCTTGAAATAAGTGCACTGTCTATCACTTTGGCCCAATCTGGTGGTACACAATCTAAAGCTGGATACCTGAGAATTGGATCGACTGTAGGTGGCTTTGGTCGCAAGTCGGCAAATTGGAAGATGAATAAGGAGGCTTGGTGTGCCGTCCGTGAGAGCTATTTAGTGGTCCTCGAAGATCCTGGGGAGGTAATGATTTGTGTTTTTATGACAGAGATGAAGTATTGAAGAGGATGATTCTTAGCTCAATATTTGGGACGTCTTTCTTCTCGATCCTGACTTCAAGATTGAACGGCCGAAGCGATACTATCGAAGTTTACTACACTATGAGAAACAAGATGTCGACCATCCTTTCATCGACCAATCACATCATCAAACAACTCAAGATCAAATTTCCCCTCCAAGTTCGCAAAAGAGGTCGATGATGTCGTCTATCAGAACCCGGGTTTCTAAAGTATTTCATTTGGAGCCTGACACGGCTCTATCCAACGTACATCACGGACATGAGGATGGCGCTGATCGCAGTGACTCAGCGTCCGTTAACTCGTCTGTACCCTCGAGAGTTCCAACACCTATGCTGGACCCTTCAACGAACACGAATCCATTGGAAAAGGGAGAACATGATGAACATGGTGTAGAGAAAGACACTGCGCAGAAGAAACATTCCCCAGTACCAGGCGATGTGTCAAAACATACATTTTATGTGCTCAACTCCCAGATGAGATTAAAATTTATCGCGAGGAATGAGGTAAACATCTGTCCGATCTCATATAATATTTATTTACTATTTTTTCTTTTCTTTCTGCTTTCTGTTGACATCGTCTCTTACTTTCAGCGTCAAATGCTGCAATTCATTACTGCCCTCGAGAAGAAAGCGGCTAGTTCTCACTACACCGCGTCCAATCGATTTGATAGCTTTGCGCCAATCCGGCTCAACGTGGCTGCCCAATGGTTAGTCGATGGGGTACGTCTATTTTCTCTACCATGGCATCATGGTCAGGACTTTCAACTTACCTCGCATTTCGTGTAGCGCGATTACTTTTGGAACCTCTCCCGCGCCATTCTCCTCGCCAAGGAAAGCATATACATTCATGATTGGTGGATTTCTCCAGGTAAGTTGTGGTTCTCCTTCCGTGCAAAGTTTTAGACACGTTGAGATATTGCTCCTGCGTTACTTCATTGGCTTTTTGGTTTTCTTGTCCATTATCGGAAATTTATAATTACGTCCCATAGAGTTGGAGATGCGTCGTCCAAATAAAGAACGATATCGTCTGGACAAACTACTGGAGAGAAAAGCTAAAGAAGGGGTGAAGATTTATGTCATTCTATAGTATGTTCTCTGGTTTGTGTGCATACCCGAAATCTTGCTGATCGCTGCTTTGTGTAGTCAAGAGGTTTCGAATCGGACGACACCTACAGATAGCAGGTACGTATCGCGGGTGGTTTCCTCGATCTCTGCCTTTTTTTTCTCTTCTTTCCTATC